>Ga0209756_1004380_pt1 | contig 11020 bp, 29 predicted proteins | sample ETNvirenome_6_85_FD_184071 | JGI IMG/M metagenome (GOLD analysis project Ga0209756, IMG submission 184071) | Marine viral communities from the Pacific Ocean - ETNP_6_85 (SPAdes) (version 3) | ecosystem: Environmental > Aquatic > Marine > Oceanic | place: Pacific Ocean | collected 2013-06-19
CCAAAGAAGCCTACGAGGAGAGGAAGAAGAAGTCATGAGCCATCGACCAAAGGTAAATAACCCGCGATGGCCAGACAAGGATGATCCTGTGTGGAACTGCCCAGTGGTGCCCATCGGCTCACCCACTGGTCCTGGCGGTTGGTTCAGCAATCCTATTCCGGTGAATGATGACGATCTAGAGATCGAACCACATCCTCTCCCGCCTGTGGACTTTGACAATCTGCCGCCGCTTGTGGAGAAAAAGAAATGAATGTCGTGGTTGGGATTTTTTGGGGAGTATCGGAGCGCTCGGGGGACCTGCATAAGTTGCCTACCAGAAGTGCCATCGCAAAAAGTAGAGTCATTTAGTTGTCTGCTGAAGGGGTTGCTCCAAAGTTTTGCATGGGTGATTTGGTTCATTATCGTTTTGAAATAGCATCCCCTCGACATTATTTGCTTGAAGCAGCTGGTGTAATAATCAGGATCCGAAGTGAATATAATGGAGATGCATTTTCGGGATATGATGTTCTTGTTAGCGGGTCTGTGTTTTATGCACAAGAACATTGGTTGACACCCATGGGATAAGAATCTTGATATGCGTTTTGCCTTTATGCTTTTCTTGTCAATGTTCGTGGCCAGCATTTTAGCAGTGTTCAAGCCCACTGTTGATCCATACTTCTATTTTATCTTTGGGTTCTCCGTGGCAATTTCTTATGAGATGGGTCGTGGGTCGAGAAATTAACATTTCTGTAGTGTACATGATTAGTAGTCATGGTAGATTTTAAGAGTTATGAATGAGAATCAGTTTGATGTACCCGGAGTAGATTTTAAGACTCAAGTTTTCGGTAGAGAATTTGAGCAGTCTTTGTTTGTTCTAGAAAAGACTCAACAGCTTTTGAAAGCCAACATCAGGACTATGCGTGAGCGCTTAGACTCTGCATTGCGCGAATTAGAATCTAACGGTTTTAATGGAAGTCTAGCTCCGCTTAGCGAGGTGCAGTCTGCAGCAGTACACTTAGAGCAGCTTCGCAGATCCTACGAGTCACAACGCGACCACGCAGAGATGGTCAAAGCTCATCTCCGCCAAATTGCCCGACAAACCTAAAAATTGTTGAAGTGTAAATGTATACCCTGTGTGGTATCCTATAACTGTAAACACTTGAGACACACATATTATTAGGAGAAACTCAATGTTAATCAAAGATCCCGTAGTTCAGCGACTTGCTACTGAATATAGCGAACAGCAGCTAATGTCTGCTCTTAATCTACTGAGAGAGAATCGGTTGCACAAGGCAGAGGAGGCTCGAATTCATCAACAAAAAGAAGGCCAGAAGCGCATCCTCAAAGATTAGACACCTGATTACACAGATTCTTCGTCACTTACCTGGGGGAGAATTACGACGATGCTCAGCATCCTGCGGAAAGAACAAGTGTATTCGTCACTATCAGCACGGGGGCCGACATGAAGATGCATGGCGACATCGATGGTAAGTTATTTCTGCGAAACTCTTTATGTTTTGGGTAATGTAAAGTAACTATACCCATGGTAAACTATAACTAGGAAGGCAGAAAAATACTCTGCTTATATGTTAACTCTTGAGAAGGAGAAATTGTGGAATTGAATGTTGGGATTGAAGGCTTTCGACGTGGCATGTCCATCAAAGAAGTCACTGTACCGGAAGAAATGCAACATCGCATCAAGACTGGTTTGGCTTATATTGATGATGCCCTAGGTCAGGATAAGCACGGTGTGCATGGTTGCATGCCAAGCTCAGTGATCTTTTTTACGGGTGTTCCCGGGGGTGGAAAGACCACTCTAATGTTGCAGCTCGCTGATTCTATTGCGGGAATTCACGGTAGTCAGTCTATTTTGTTTAACACAGCCGAAGAGAGCTTGTATCAGACAAAACTCATGTCTGACCGATTGAGACTCCGGCACGGATTTGTTGCTGGGCAAGATCGACTTGTAGACGATATTTTGTCCCATGCTGATGAGGTCAATGCAAAAGTGATCGTTGTTGATTCTTTGCAGACTCTTTGGGATGACATTGCTGTTAAGCGAGGCGGAACTAATAGTCGTACTCCTACTCGAGTTTTGCAACAATTGACTGATTGGGCTAAGTCTAATTACAAGGTAGTTGTTGCTATCGGACAGGTGGCAAAAAATGGCCAGTTCAAGGGGGATAATACCTTGAAGCACATAGTGGATGTTCACTTGCACCTTGACATAAATCAGGATGAAAAAAGTGATATCCCAATCGGAGTCCGCATGATGGAGGTGCAAAAGAATAGATTTGGTTGCGGCGGTTTGACATACTTTTTGAAAATGTGCGAGAGCGGCGGCGGCTTAAGAGAGATTGCGGGTATGAGGACATCGGTGTGAAATATACAGATAGTAAATTGAATAGTTGTGCAGGAGGAAGTGCATTGTGGATGGGTTGATTTTTGGACTTGTAGATAACGGTGGTGTGCTCTTGGGTGCCTATCTTGGCGTTAACATGGAGGACTGGTTCGCAAGGAAGATGGGTAAAAATTCTAATCCCATCTTGGGCGCAGTCCTGGGTGCTACAGGGACCAACCTGTGCACAGACGTGGGTGGCTGCTGGCTAGATCCTACAATGGGCACGGCCCTGACGGGCGTTTTTGTGGGATGTGCTATTCCTATGCTCTTTATTCCGGTAGTTGAATGGGCGCGGAAAAAGTGGAGGCAGATTAATGCAGAGGACCCTTACGATGATAGTCTTTTCTAGGGGACAGAATGTGGTTCATGTATGTGGTGAAATGCTCTGATGATACGCTCTATACGGGAATTACCACAGATGTGCACCGTCGCTTGCACGAGCACAATCACACAAAACGCGGTGCTAGATATACACGATCCCGTCGACCAGTAAGCTTGGTGTGTACTTTTGTGTGTGACAATCGCTCCCAGGCACTTCAGAGTGAGTGGCGATTTAAACAGCTGACTCGTCCTCAGAAGGATCATGCAATTTCTGAGAGAATATTTGAATTACTTAATTTAAATCCTGGCATGTAACTTGGGTGCTACTGTGGTAATTTATACCTAATGAAAACAACCAATACTACGGAAACACAATGAGCCAAAGCACACCCCGCCAAAATCGGTTTTATCGAAAGATGGTGGAATCACCCAAGAAATATCGCCCCTACGGAATCACCGATGAGGTCGTTTTCAAGCATCGCTTGACGAGCGAGCAGGCAGCTAAATTCATCATGGACGAATACTTTCCCGGGGAGACATATTTGTGGGGCGGTAAAAAGGGATCTTTTACGCGGAAGCTTAACCGTTGTCGATTTGTTCTAGATCCGGCCTGGGATCGCATTGACCGGGAAGGACGCCCTGGACTTTATCGCGTGACTACCCGCGGCGGAACTTATGAGTCTCCTTCGCACCTGGGCATCGTCGTCGCTAATAATGTAGATCAGTCGAAGATAATTGCCCAAACGATGTTTGCTCATGTTTACGGAAAGCCTCGCTGGGAGGGCCACACCATCGCGATCGATACTGATTTTTTGGGTGGCAGCAGAAATGTGAGCAAGGAATCTCTCTTTGCTTTGAATCACGAAACTATTTCGGAGCACCAGACAGCAATTGCTGAGCAACGCAAGCAAATCAAAGAGTCGCAAGAGCTAATAGAATTGTGGCAGGAGAGAATTCAAGTGATCGGTTCTTTTGATTATGATATCTTGTTCGACGATGATTAGCCCCGAAGAGAAAAATTGGCTACTCCAGCAGTGTAAAGCTGTGCTGGGTGTGGTACACTATACATGAATGGAGGCACTTAAGCCATGGGTATGAAAAATTCTACCAGAGACACTATCGTAGACGATCTTCTTCTACGGTTTCCCAAAGGGGCGACAAGAAAGTTGCGTAAGCACGACTACATTGAAGACAACAAATATTGCTATGAGTCCGGTCGTTATAAGACTATTGTGAAGACGACTGAGGCAAGCACTCATTGGGGCTACCCCCTTGTTATCTTGTTCGATGTCGGTTTCAAAAATGAACGAGAGGTTCGAAGCTATGTTGAAACTCGTTTTTACGAGGGTCGAAATGTTAGACGCGGTGGCTATGGGGGTTGTCAAGCAGGTGTGACTCGGAAAACTAATCGCCTCTGGGGTCGGATTTCCCTGGCTCTGCAAGAAGTAAAGACCACGGCTATCGAGGGAGTCTACAAGCTACGACTCGGGGGTTATGGTTCATCTCTAGGTCACATTCATGCAGGAAGCCCACAGGAGGCACGCAATGTAGCCCTTGCTATGTTTTCACATGTGCTCGATAAAAACGAGAAGGCTCGACTTTCTTCCGAGCTTGTCTCTCGCACAAGCATTGAGGATGTACTTAAATTCAACCAAAGTATTTTTTCTCGAGTCCGTCGTGATATAAAGGGTGAGCTTGCTAGCATTAGTGAATCTGAAGCGAGAATTGAAAAGGCAAAGCAACGGCTGGAGGCTATGATCAATCTAGAGACGCTGCTGCTAGACAAGGACGTGTCAGATTGTGAAGAATAATTCTCTCATTATGGTCAGGGACGAGATTAAATGGTCCCAGCAGTGGAATACGGGCCGGGGAACAGTTCTTAAGCTCGTCATGGGAAGCTGTGAATACGCTGTGGTAGATACACATCGGCCTGACGGAATCTGTCACGCTCCGATCTCTCTGATTGATCTAGCTGATCCTAAGGTGCCCTCTTATGATGAATAATATCGACCTTAGTGTTCTGTCCGATCGAGAGCTCAATTCTCTTATTGGGCAGTTACTGGCGATATCAGTTTCTGACCGCACTGATGAGACTGAAGGCCTTGGTTTTTCTGCTTCTACTGAGTGGCGCCGTCGCTACCCAGGAACTATTGCTCCTGTAATTTTTGAAAGAGCACAGCGAAGCGGGGGTTTTCCTAGTTGCTATGCTGGGCCCCGCAATACTGTGGAGCTGGAGGAGTGATCAATGGGTAGGACGCGAATCGGAATTGTAGGCAGTCGACGCTGGTCGGATCGCCGGGCTGTTGAGGAGCTGATTAAACACTTTCCTGCTGGGACTGTGGTGGTTTCGGGAGGCGCCAGGGGTGTTGATACCTGGGCAGTTTCATTCGCCCAGGAGTGTGGTCTGGAGGCAGTCGTGCACCTTCCCGAGCTACCATCGCCCTCTAGCCCTCGATGGGATTTTACCAAAGCCTATTACGCGAGGAACCGTCTGATTGCTGAGAATGTGGATGTTCTCTACGCTTTCGTCGCTGACGATCGTAAAGGTGGCACGGAGAACACCATTCAACACGCGCTGAAGTTGGGGGTCCGGGTGGAGGTGATTTGTGAAGGAAGCGCGAGCATCCCTGGCGGCGATGCCTTTGTCAGGGGAGAAGCTGACACAGAAGACTGGACCAACATCGATGAAGAGTAGTACAACGAACGAGTCCCTGGTACAAGTGGGTGATCTGATTCGGTGGGCGGGCCCAAAGGATATTGAAACTATGTCGTGGTCTGATCTGGGAATTGTGACCCAGGTGGATCATGATGAAAGGATCTACTGGGCGATGTGGCTTCCAAGCGGTTGTCTCGGTCATTACAAAATGGACGGGTGCGCAGTTGTGGAGATTGTCCGATGAACTGGAAGATGTGAAGCTTGTGATGTCGCGATACTTAGATTCCAGAAGCAGGGTGTGCATAACAACCTGGGAGGTGCTAAGTGATGCAGAACAAACTATCCCCTTTTTCCAAGTATAGGCTAGGCTACATCGACGGCTATGAGGGACATGAGATTCAAATGGCAGACGACGACGATTACATGAAAGGATACCTACAAGGCAATCATGATGATCGGGTAGACGAGATAAGTAAGTTTTCCAAAGATGAGGAGTCATAGTGAAAGTTAAAGACCTCTCCCAGGGAATGATGATCAAGCCCCGGAGTAGCTGGAAATATCTGCCACGCAAGTGGAATATCCCAGATACGCCTGATTGGATTGAGTATTTGTCCTTTACAGGATGTCGTATTAATGAGCACCTGACCGCTGACACTCCCATGATTTATCTCGGCTTTAAGCGAGACGATTGGCGATTTGAAGGTTGTCGGAAACATCACCGAGTTTTAGCGGACAATCAAATCTACATCTTGTCGGGTTACGATGTTCGTCATCTCGAAGAAGTTCCTTGAGCAGGTCGCGCCGCCGTCGCAAACCCGTTCCGGTGCACGGTGATATGGTGCACCTTCTTCTACCCCCTCAGGAAACGGAAAGGGGGATCTGTTATTTGAGTACAAAAACGGGCAAAGAGGCAGTTGGTCTCGTCATCGATTCTTTAGAGGGCGCGGATGGATTTATGGATTATGAGATTCTTGTTGAGAACGAGCGAATGTGGTTTCCCGACATTCAGATTCTGGTGATTGGTCGGGATTAGAGTGAGGGAGTGGTCAGCAGATGACTGTGAGAATTGTCACAAAAAAGCTAAGAAGTGGTTTCGAATCATCGAACCAGGAGTGACTTATTCATTGAATGGGAGTGAAGCGAGAACGAATCTGGAGTTTCGATTTTGCACCATCACCTGTGCCAAATCTTTTGCTGTCTGGATGTTCGCTCCAGGACTTATTCAATTGCCGAAAGACTGGAAAGTGGAAGAGGTAAAAAGAAACTCCCACGTGTAAATGAGTTGCTACAGTGGTAAACTAAACTGTAAGGAAAATGCATGCTGAAAGATAAAGTATTTCACAAGGGAGATCTGGTCAAACTCGACGTTGCCAAGTGCTTCACCGAGAACCAGGGCGGTAGTCTCCCATATCCCCTTAGTAACTACGCAAACGATGAGAGGGGAACGGTACAGGCCAGGCGACCCGTTACTCCGGAGGAGACGCGTGATTGGTATAATTCCGACGCATCCAAAGGGATGAACGACGCTGGCGAGTCCAGGCTCCCCCCGCAGTCTGTTTCTGTGGCTCTTCACAAGGAGTCTCTCTACACCGTGCTGCGAGGGCGAGCTTCAGTTCGGCTCTCTTACGGTAACAAGACTCCCGGCCTGGTGGGATTACTCGATACACGAGATGGCCAGGCCATCTACGTAAAGAGAAACTTGATTATCCATGCTTAAGAATAGACGATGTTGAATCTTATTCTGGAAGGAAAGTCCCCATCTTTTTACTGTCGTTTTTGTGGCTACACGAGCTGGAGACAGTGGCAACGTTGCCCGGCTTGTGCTTCCTCTGTTCCGCTCAAAGAGCGGCGGTGACATGAGACGTGGTGATCTCGTGAGAATGAAATACCGGGTGTTTTGGGACGCGAAGTATAATCGCAACATTACGTACAGCGATACAGCAGGTCTGGTGGTGTCGACGGAGGAATCTGAAATGCTGCGTGTTCTGCACGAAGGTCGAATTCGTCGAACAATGCAAGATCATTGGAAGGTAGTGAATGAAAATTCTTCTTCTTGATGGGATGAATCTGATTCACAGATCCCGTAACAGTTTCAGTAAGGGGGATCACGCTCTCACCTACAGTTTTTTTAGATCATTCAAGCCCTTGATTGAGAAGTTCAAGGCTGATCGTGCTTATTTCGTGCTCGAAGGGCAACCGCATCACCGCTCAGAAACCTACGCAGATTACAAGTCTAACCGACCTTCTCAGCCTGATTCATTTTGGCGGCAACAGATCGAGATTCTTGAGGTGATGAAAAGTTTACCTGTCATCCAGATCAGACATCCCGATCACGAGTGTGATGACGTTATCGCAAATCTCGCTAAATTCCACAGCCAGCTAGGAAATGAGGTGGTGATCATCTCATCGGACTCAGATTTTATTCAATTATTTGACAGCTTGGATCCAGACAAGATCTTTCTGTACCACCCGATCAAGAAAGAGTTCATCTCGAAACCGGATTATGTCTATCTCGATTGGAAGTCTTTGCGAGGAGATGTGAGCGATAACATTCCTGGGCTCAAAGGTGTGGGGGATAAAACAGCATCGAAGATACTCAGTGACCCGCGGTTGATGAAAGAGATCCTGGAGGATCCGGATAAGCGTGCCATCTTTGAAAGAAATAAGTCTCTCATTCGTTTTCATTGGTTTGACGACCTGGCGGATGATTTACTGAGCGAGGGTGCGGAGGTGGCTTATCCGACCTTCTCACTTGCTGCGGTGAGGGAAGAGTTTGAAAGAATGGATTTCACCACGTTGCTGACAGAGCGATACTGGGGTAAGTTTGAAGACGCCTTTGAAACTCTGAGTGCTGGTGAGAATTAATGAAGGCTAGATGACTGTGAGAGAGGACAGGGTGTGTTGGAAGGTGGAGCTGGTGCTGATTGATGGCCGCAAGAAAGAGATGCATCTCAGTGCGGATCCCGATCTAGGGAAGAGACGCTTACGAGAGATTCTGAAGGAAACCTGCCCGGAGATTCAGAAAGTAGAGAAAATAACCAAATCCGCCGAGTCATTTGATAAATTTGCGGGTGTAGCTTGAGCGCGGCTGTGGTACATTTATATTGAAAGGTTTGGCTACAGCGGATGACATTGGTAACAGAAGAAGTAATTTTCGAGGCTCTGGACGAGTTGATCGAACATATGCCCCCTCACCTGTTGGTGGAGGAAATTCTCAGAGCACTTAACTGCGATCAGGCTAGCGCTGTAATCGCTCACATCGTGCAACATCATGATCTCTCGTTCGTGGGATCTGCTGTCACAGAAATTGTAAGAAGTCAGGAATCCAGCAACTCCTTCTAGGAGGCTTTGCAGGAGGAGGTCTCGTATGCAACCCGGGGATCTGGTTAGAATAAAGCGGGCTTCCCCCAGCAATCCGACGGGTATCATCACCTGGGCGAGCTGGAAGTCCCAAAAGCCCCAGTCAAACTATTGGGCATGCAAGGTGCTATGGGAGGATGGGCGACATGTTACTGAGGACGCCTGGAAGTTGATGGTGATCAGTGAAACTCGGTGACCTGGTGAAATACGACAGCAGTCGCTATGATGACTACCTGAATTATCCAGGAGTGGTGATTAAAATCTATCATGACGTCGTGCTCGAGAATGTTGTTCGTGAGATGGTGGACGTCCTCCTTCCCTACGGAGTGGTGTCTGATGACACCTACGAGTTTGAGGTGATCAATGAAACTCGGTGATCTGGTGAGGCTGGCGCCTCCGCTTGGTGGGTCGAGCAGTAGGCTTGGTATCATTGTTGAGATATGTAAGGGATCTTTTGCAAGGATCGGTTATCCTCACCGCAATGAACGTGCCCGTATCATGTGGACCTGTACCTGGGACAACCCCAGCGGTATCAAGTTTTCGTACGAGACCTATGACGCTCTTGTGGGGGTGACAGATGAAGGTCGGTGACATGATCAAATACATTGGGCATCCTCGAACTGCGCAGGGTCGAAGTATCGGGGTGATTCTTAAGTTTGATGTTTACAAGGGCAGTCCTAGCTATCCGGAGAAGACTCCCTTAGCACTGATCCTTTGGGCTATGGGTCGAGGATGGATCTCAGAGGATCAGATCGAGGCAGTTAATGAAGATCGGTGATTTGGTACTAACACCTGAATCAGTCAGGAATCAATATGGCTACTATGACAAATGGTGGTGGACCGGTAAGGCAGGTATCATTGTGCGCGAAGCTATCCCAATGAAAGGGATTAGCGGTGCTTGGAAGAAGTGCTGGCATGTTCTGATAGGTAATCAGATTGCTAACCTCCGGGAAGAAAGTCTGGAGCTTGTGGGATGAAAGCGGGCAGTCTGGTACAGTGGCGCAAGGAGAGGCTTGGCATTGTGGTGTCTGAGGTTTTTGATATGCGACCCACGTGGAAAGAAGAACATCCTGCTGTACGGGTTTTTACTCATCATGCACAATCCCCGCATGATAGGGGTTTTTGGACCTGGCTTCTTGAAGATATTGAAGTAATCAATGAAGCCAGGTGATTTGATTAGATTTAAGAGGTCAGGGAAATTGGGCACGATTGTCTCCATGAAGAAGAGCACACATTACACTGTTATCAAGATTCTCCATAACGTAGAGGGGATACTTAACCCGTCGCTTCATACGATTGGTGAGCTTCGAAGGACAGCTGAGGTGATCAATGAATCTTCCATATAAAGTCGGAGACCTTGTCATGATCTGGAAGTGTCAACAGGAAGGGATGTCAGGCGTGGTGGTGACTGTACCCAACACCAACCCTATCTACGATGCCGGCACCCATGTCTACCAGTTGCTGGTGGATGGCAAGCTTGCCTTCTTTACAGGTAACCAGATGGTGTCGCTGTGATCGCTGGAACACTGGTGAAGTGGATACATGATGACGACTCGGCTGTCGGGATCGTCCTGGCAGTCGAGCGTTTACCGGATCAGTACGACGACGGCCGGTGCACGATCTTCTGGTCCCCTACTTCAGCTCACCCGTCCGGTCACATAGGCATCTATCCAGCACAGCATCGACTCATGGAGATCTTCAGTGAAGTATCCGGCGTTTAGACCGTCTGGGCAGGAGATCCAGGTAGGCGATCTCGTCCGACGCCAGGTGAAAGGAGCCCCCTTGGGAATAGTTGTAAGGCTCCTGGACCATGAGTGTGTAGCAGTTTTGTGGACTCAGATCCCACATTGGGGCGAGGCTAGTCTGATTGCTCGAACTCACAAACAATTCTTGGAGGTGATCGATGAGGGTGGGTGACCTTGTCTACTACGTTGAACAGCGCGTGGTGGAGCTCCAGCACACCGGTATCATTATAGACGGCCCGAATTATCGAGGTGGCGAACCCACCTACAAGGTCTGGTGGACGAACATGCGTAACAGTGATGGCAGCGCTAAGATGGGCTGGTGGACGGGCTCTTCCCTGAGGATTATCAATGAAGACTAACGACAAAGGCTACGTAAGGGACGGGCTCGGGTGGATCGACGATCCCCGAGCACCGGCTGGGAGGGTCGGACAGCCGTTCACCCGACAGCTACACCTCCATGCAATACTCAGCGAGGATCTGATGTTCACCCTGGAGAAGCTAAGCGATATGAAATATGACAAGGAGGAGGTCCGCGCCGTGCTGAACATGATCCTGGAC
>Ga0209756_1004386_pt1 | contig 11013 bp, 15 predicted proteins | sample ETNvirenome_6_85_FD_184071 | JGI IMG/M metagenome (GOLD analysis project Ga0209756, IMG submission 184071) | Marine viral communities from the Pacific Ocean - ETNP_6_85 (SPAdes) (version 3) | ecosystem: Environmental > Aquatic > Marine > Oceanic | place: Pacific Ocean | collected 2013-06-19
TTTGCAAATTCTTTAAGCGTAGAATTACGACTGCAACCAGATGCTCTCATTAAAGCGTTAATGCTTTCTTCAAAATTGCTCAACACTCCATCGCCACGAATATCTTCTAGGTGAACCTTTACAGGAGGACATATTCTCCACTCATTGCTGTTAACAACAACGGAAAATGAAGAGCAATCTCTTGCGTATTTATTAAAAGATTCAACAATATTTCCTGGAGAATCTCCAAAGAAATTTCTCACTCCATGAAAAACAATTGCACACTCATCATAATCAATTGTCATAGCGCGATGTTTATTGATTAAGTCGCAATTAATCCAATTTCTGCCGCTAAAACCAAATGGCCAAAAAGACTCTTTTGTTAGCCTAAACAGAGCTTCTGATCCGTCTACAAAAGTTTGTTCAGCGGGGTGACCTTCCATTAGCTTAGCAAACTGAGCTTGTGATAAGCCACCAGACTCTCTTTGCTTTCCATTTGTAGAAAATCTAAGGTCTCCAGCAGGATCTACTCTAAAGTGGACGTTGATCCCGTCGAATTTCTCTGTGGCCCCCAGATTGCCCGTACAGGCTTGGTAAAAGATTTCATTAATATCACCAAAGGTAAGGTCTAAGTCCTCCCAGAGGTGGCTCATATGTCCGCCAAGTGATCCCATGTCTATACTCCTTTTATATTATTATTATATAAGAAAAGAAGCAGATTTACAAGCAAAAAATGATTAATCAACCATTCTATTTTTAAGCTCTGTAGTGGAATTAACTTCTCCAACTATAATTGGAGAATCATTTTCTGGTCTATCTTCACGGGTGGGGCTATCTTTTGCCGTTTGCTTCCGAGGCTTTTGCTTGGGAGATGCACCCATCTCAACATTATATGGAGCAATACTCGGCTTAGATATATTTTCTAGTTCTGTATCACCAGTAATTATTTGTGCAATTCCATCTAAAAAAGCTTTAAGAGCTATTTTTTCAGGCCCTGATAAACCTTCCCACCAAAAATCGAATCTTTCTTTGACTTCGCCATCTTTTAAAGATTTACCAGCTCGAATTATATTTAGCATCTTTGCAATATCTTCTGGTTCCATTGCAGAAGGAAGCTTTTGGGCTTTTACGGTCGGTGAAGACGTATCAGTCTGTTTTTCACTGTCTTCACCAGTTGCATCTTCTTGCTCATCTTGCAGCGTTTCATCATTTTCTGTCTCAGCTCTTAATCCAAGTTTATCGATCTTATCAGACGTTTTACTCTGTTTTGATTTTTCACTTTCTACCAAAAGACCAGAAAACAAATCATCAACTGATTCGCTTGTTGCTGACCTGATCAACTTATCTAAAAAAGATGAAGAGAAGTTAGCTATACTAGCTTCTTTTTCGTTTCGTTCAGCTGCAGCTCGAATAAGCTCTGCTTCAGTTAGAAGTTTTTTATTTCTTTTCATCGTTTTTTTCACCGTATGTAATTCTATTTTGCCAAAGCTCTCTGTATAATTCATTATATCGGCGCGCTGGCGTGTCAGCATGCTCTTCAGCATACTTTTTAAGTTTCTCGCGCTGCTCATCTTCGCGGCGGGTAATATCTTTGATAAACTTGTCAAAATTATAAGACATAATAATCTCCTGCTATTAAGTATAACTCTTAAGAAACACTGTTACTTGCAGTTCTGCTCTCTTAGAATCAATATCGATTTTAAATATAGAACCACCCATTGTATTGTTATTTAGTAAAATACTGCAAGCTAATCCAGGAGCTATTTGTAATATACTATCTAGACTGCTTTCTGAAACTAAAAAAGAAACAGCAATTTCGTTAAAGTCTTCAAAAGACTCTATAGAATACCCAGAAAAATTACCAAAAACGGTTTGTTCTTTGCTTGTAAGGGTCACCCTTATCTCAGGCTTAGAATCTTCAAAATCAATTCTTCCTGCTAAAGAATCACTAATAATCAAATTATCTGGGTTATTTAAAACCCTGCTTATTTCATCGTTGCTCATAATCTTTTACATCTTTATAAATCTGACTGAGCTCTTCAGCATATTCTACATCTAATTCAGTTATTTCTTCTAAAGCGTGGGTGTATACTTCAACTAAAACAGATTTTCCTTCGATTTTAATGCTTCCATTATGCGAAACGGAATTTTCATACTGAAGTATTTCTTTAACGAATTGAAGCACTTGGTTAGATGTTCTAAAAGAAAAAGTTCTAGATAATCGCTGCGGTTTTTCTAAAGTTTTCCAAACTGGATCTTTTTGCGGTTCAATTGGAAACTCTTTGTTAGTAATACCAAAGGATTCTTGTAATTGATCGCGCGGAGACTCGCGGAGGTATTCTTTCATTAGAAAACTTAAACTCATTTTTTACCAGTCTCCGCATATTCTGGAAATAAATCAAGAAATAAAGCATATTGGTCTGGATCTTCTTTCTTTAGAAGTTCAACAAACTCTTTATTTGCTCTAGCTTCGTCTGAAACTTCAGCGCGAGCTTTAGCAAGAAGCTTTTTCATGTCGCTTTTTCGAAGTCTTTTTACATAAGATACCATATCAGGTAAAAATGTTTGAGATACGTCTTTGTCATTTTTAAGAGCATCTTTTACGATCTTCTTAAACAAATAAGTCCTCAAAACTCTCAAAACTTGCGGATCGCTAAACGACGGATCAATTTCAACAAAGTGATAAGAGATATAATCGGTTGCATCTTTTAAATCTTCATCACCGACATTTCCAATATGCTGTAGATAATTCTGGAATAATCTTTGCATTCCAACAGTAACGCCTGAATCTCCTGCTTTACCGTAGTATGGTGCAACGTATTTTCCTTTAATCTCTCTCTTGTTTTTTCGATAAAAATCTTGAAATTCTTCCTCTTCTTCTTTAGACCCCATACCCGGTGGAGGGCCTTCGCCGCGCTCCATGGCTTGGATTTCTTCATCAGATGGTTCTTGATCTTCGTCACCGTAAAGAGCATCATAATGATTGCCGAGCTTTATATTCTCCCAATCACCAATTCCTTCATGGAGCATGCTCCTAATAATTTTTCTAAGTCTGTTTTCATAAGTTTGCATATTTCCAGTAGCTCCCACTAATTCAGATTCTAATTCTGCTTCGTCAGCCTCTTCTTCTTCCTGTTCTTCAGTAGGTTCTTCTACATCGTCTTCTACGTCAAGAGGACCTAAATTTTCAAGCTCTCTTTTAACGGTGTTATAAAAATCTTGAACTTTAGAATCAGGAACTTCATCCCCAATAGCCGCTAGGGCACTGCTTAGAGCAGAATGATTGTTGGGATAATATTCTTCGTCATCAATTGGAGGTTTTTCAATTGCGATTCGATTAGGCATTAAATCAGTTGGCGCCACTGGTAAATCTGAATCACTCCAAGAAACAGGGTCGCCTGAGTCTTTTGGTATAGGTTGACCGCCTTGGCTGATCGGATGAGACATGTATTCAGATCCGTATTTTTGCCACGTATCTTCAAACAAAATCTGTTTGGCTGCTTTCCTTAATTTATTACTCATGGAACCTCCTGATATAACTATTAATCTGAAATCAGATATTAATAAGAAACTTCACTTAAGAATTTAAACTAAGGTGTATTGACCGCGTAAGTTATACCAATCGTAGTGCCGGTACCAATAATCAGACCAACTGCAACCCATAAAGCAGGGTGTTCATACCAAGTAGGTGGTTGAAATTGTTCTTGCAAAAAATCTATCTGCTGGTCTCTTATTAAGAGGCGTTGCGCAGATAATTGCGTTGACGTATCAAAACGTATTTGTAGTTGGTCTAAACTCAGCTGCATTTCCGCCTGTTTTAAACCAACTGCTCTAGTTATTCTTAAGTTGCAAGTTTCTTCGGTCAGCTCTAATTCCGCCAACATTCTAGCAGTAGCTTCAGTATTGAATAAAGTTCCTGTAAATGGGGCTGGAGCACCTTCAACAACTGTAGCTACTTGTTCAGTTGCTAAAGCAATTGATGGAGCTAAAACTATTTGGAGTAAAAAAGCTAAACAAGTAAATTGTGCAATAAAAACTTTCATATTATAATCTTATCGCTAAAATCTCTAGAGTAAATTAGCCTTTTAAAATGCCAGCTAATTTATTCCATCTCTCCATTACAACTTTATCCCTGCTTGATCTTCTTTGAAGAGCTTCTGTTTTAGTTGCGTTGCCGAGAGCGTTACCAATAGCAGTAAGATATTTTAAAACTTCTTGCTCTTTTCCGCCGCCAAGGCCTTGTAGGTCTACTTGGCCAGCTAATCCCATTGAGGCAGCGGGATCATTGAACATCGTAGCAGCCCATCGGTGATGACCATCTAAAATTTCGCCATTTGTTCCTGCCCACGCATCAAGATCACCGCCAGTAATCTGGTTCTTTGGGTTCATTGCCATTCCAAGGCCCTTATAGATTAAAATATTTGATTGAGTAGGAATTGCATCAGCTGCAGGTAGAGATCCGCCCTGGGTAACTGTAATGGTGTCGTCTTGAGGATCTCCGTCATCAAGGCCGGCTTTCATAAACTCTTTTGCTGCGTCGTCCATGCCTGTAAAAGTGTTTGGAGCTGGAGGAGCAGTCTTTTCAAAGAGAAGCCATTCCGCTCCAAGGAGCAAGGCTTCTTTCTTCACGGCATCTTCCTCTTCAGCAGCGCTGGTCGTTTCTTCATGGGTATCGACATTATATTCGCCGCCGGGTGATAATGCATCTTCAACTTGAGAAAATTCTCCCTTGGCATCTCCAGGTCCTGGAAGAAAAGGCATTACACTTTTAGGCAAACCAGATTCCGGGACTTTTGATGCTAGTGCTTTGAGCCTCTGAACAAAAACGTCTGGACCAATTTTTTCAATCCACTCTTTAGCTTGGGCGCCAGTAGTTTCAAACCACTCTCCTTTTGTCGAAGCTACAAGTGGAGCATCATCTTCACCAGAAAGAAGTTGGTTAGCCATTTCTACTGGGTCAACATCTTTCACATTGGTGGTCTTATCAACAGCATCGCCGTTATATTCACCATTAAGAGGGCCAGAAGCAACCTCTTCTTGCTCTCTTAAGACAGCTCTATATTCTTCTAGAATTATTTTCTTAAGATCTTTAGAAGTTATTTTTTGGGCTGGGCTTTTAAAACCATAAATTTCTGAAAGTGTTTTTGCCATTTTTATCTCCTATGCGAAATCGCCATTAATTAGCCTGTCTGAAACTTCTTTCATCGCGGCTAGTGCTGCTTTTCTAACTGCTTGTGTTAGCTCTGCTTCAAGCTCCATACTCGCCGCGTCGACTTGCTCTTTCCACCATGCTTTAGATTCCGCCTGGCTTAATTCACCGTCATTAGTCATAGATGGATCTCCGGGATCGAAAGACTCTTCTTCCATTTTTGTCCATTTATCAACTAAAGCATATATATTATCCCAATCTACGCGGGGCCAGTGGTGATCACCGTTAGCTCCAGATGGGTTGTCTAAGTCGATTTCGTCAAGAACATGCTCTTTTTCTTCACGAATAATTCTTCTAAGTTGGTTTGGGGTTACTTTCATTTTAGATCTCCATATTGCATTAATTATATAGCTTAAAGCCCATTATATCTGATATCTTCTTTGTTAAAACTTCTGGATCTTCTTCAGAATCTTCTAACAAGGCATTGATTCTCTCTCTTTTATCATCTTCTAGATCTCCAGAGAGTTCAGCGTATCTTTCTTCTACGTCTTTAATAGTTTTAACGTATTTTGCGTTAGCTCGATTCAGCTTATCAATTTCTTCTTGACGGGCTTTCTCAATAGCGTCTAATTCTTTTTTGTGATCTTCTCTAACTCTATTAAGTATTTTGCCGGCATTGCCGCCTCGTCCAGCTAAAATCATAATAACTATAGGTATTGCAGCTCCAACTAGAAACTGCCAATATTTCTTGCACCAAGCCCAAACTTTTTTAAACCAGGCCTTGCATCCAATCCAAAAAAGAGTAGCTGTCATTGTCTTTTAAATCCATGCTTCCAAGAAACAGCAGCATCGATAACGGTTTGGCCACCAATATATATTGCTGCTATCATACCCCAGATATCGGGTGTAAGAGTGCTCCAGATCATTAATCCTGTAGCTGTTAGAAAAACAAAAAATTTCCTAGAGATAACTCTTCCAATAACCTGGTCTAAAAGACCGAGTTTCTCTCCTTCAATCATCGCTTTAGCTTGTTTCATATCGATTTCATTATCTGCCATAAACATTATGACCTCCTAATTCCAGTTATTTCCATCGTCGTCGTCGTCTTCGCCGTTTTCTCTAAACGAAAACCGAAAACCATTTTTTTGAGTGGGATTCATTAAAGCAAAAAGCACATCTTGAAGACCACCCACTTCTTCCGCTAACCCTTGATAAGTATTAAGGATTAGCTGAACTGAAAGTTGGACCTCTCTGAGATTAGCTTTGATTTGCTCTACTTCAAGAGTACTTTGAATTAATCTATTTTCAAGTTCTGAATTTTTTAAAACTATCTCTCTAACTTTCTTTTCAATCTCTTCATTGTTTCCGTTGAATAGTTTATCAAACATTAGCGCTCCTCTAAAGGGTTCCGATGACTGATAGCATCAAAAATACTTTCGGCGTCAGTTGAATTAACTTTTTTATCAAAAACCCTATTTTTTTTATTATATTCAATTTCATCAAGAAATTTAGTTAGACTTTCGTCGCCATCAACTATTTTAACTGCAAGAAACTCAAAAACTTCTTGCATTGACAGTTCTCTTTTAAACAAAGTCATTCTAAACTCAGCATGAGTTTCTTTGTTAAGATTTATGTGAACTGATTTTTTTAGTTGAAACGGGCTAGTTGTCATTTACGCTCCACCATCGGCGCCGCCAGCGCCTACAGCTAGAGGTGCTGCTACTTCGATGTCTTCAAGTGCATCAATCTCTGAATCAAAATCAAGGCCGTGTTTCAACCTTAATATCTCTGCAAAAGCCTCAGCCACTCCATCGCCATATTTAATTATTAAAAACTCTTTAGCTTTATTAAATATTATCGATTCCATGTCCATAAGAACTTGATAATTCTGTATTAATCGAGCAACATCTTGAGAAAAAAGATCGATGTCTAATTCAGTTTCTGAAACAACGACTTCTTCTTCTGGTGCTTCTTGTTCAAACAGAAGATTACCTAGTCCAGCTTTATGCCACTCATTGGTAGAATCAGATATTTCCGAAGATATGTTTTCTTGCGCTGCGACATGAATTTGAGCACTCTTAAGAGCGTTCATTTCATAATCCTGGAGTATTGAGTCTAAAGCTATATCAAACTGCTTTCCAAGCCGTACTTCATCTCCAGCTTCAATAGCTACAACTTCTTCTTCTTCGACGTCGGTTTCTTCTTCGCCTTCAGCTGCTTCTTCGTCTGCGGCTTCGTCTCCAGCTTCACCAGCTGTATCATCCGCGGCTTCATCTCCACCTTCTTCAGCCTCATCATCGCCGAACAAATCATCTTCATCTTGCTCTGTCAGCAGTTTGGACTGGCTGGTGTCATCTTCAGTGAATTCACCAGAATACCAGCTTTTAAAGAATTCTTTTAGCTGTTCTCTTTTCATTTTAATACCTTTGAGATTTTTTCCGCATCTTTAAATCTATTTTCTATAACAGACCAGTCAAACTGTTTCATCATTGCAAAGATAAAGGCTTTTTTATCATTCAAATAATCTCTGTAATATGCATGCTCCCACATATCCATAACTATAACGGGATAACAGTTGATTGGTACATTTAAGCTGTGCAAATCTACTACAACATTCATATACCTTTTTAAGAATCCGTTATAAACTGTTATAGCCCATCCGTCTTTAGAAGCTAAGCAGCAAGCGATAAAATCTTTTTGCCACGCGTCAAAAGTTCCAAAATCTCTTTCCAGTCTAATAAAAGATATAGTATCCATAGATACCTTTGAATGGAGATCTGATATATTTTCAAAATAAAGAGCGTGAAGAAAAGCTGCGTTACAGTTATAAGTTTCATCTAACTTTAAAGATCTAAACTGCGAGTCTCTTGGATTTACATTATCTCTATCAACAGTATCTAACTGGGCTGAGACTTCGTTTAACGTTTCAACATATTGCTCGAACAATTGCTGGTGTGATTGCTTTGCTTTACCACTTAAAAGCTCGGTAGATAGAGAAAACTTTTTCGCTTGAGTTACGTAAGCTTCATTTAGTTTAGGTGCTGCCGGAAGACCGAGACCCTCTCTAATAGTATCAACAACATCTTGAGAAAGTTTGTTTTCGTTTTTTTCATTGGCCATTTGTAATAATCCTCGATACTGTTAATTATTAGATTAATCTAATTCGTACTCTTTTTCAAACTCAGATTTGTCAATAATATATAGGGTTTCTTCTGAATCTTCTGAATCTTCTTGCTCAGCATCATCTGGTTGCGCATTTTGAAGCGCGAGTTGTCTCGGGTGGTTATCAGGGAGGTTACCATCCATAATAACACCTTCTTCACCCTCGGGTTCAATGCGGGGCTCTTCAGGGTCTCTTAAAACTACTTGGATGCCATCTTCATCAGAAACAACGTCATCTACTGTATATTCGTACCCGCTGTCTTTATGTCTAACTTTTAAGTCTTTGGAAATAATAATATTTCCCTGGTCATCTACAACATCTACTTCAGAAAGAGCTTTCTTAAGCCTCTTTGTATATTCTTCAAGCAAGACTTTTCTTAATTTAATCATCTTGTATTCCTGCTAATTTTTTCCAGCGAGCAATAGACTCTTGTTCACTGGATTCGTTTAAAATGTATTTTTCTTTTTGAAAAGATCCGTAATCAAAATGCTCGGCAAATACTTCCATTCCCGCAGCCATGTTAATGGCTTTTCTTAATTTCCTGCGAGCTCGAGTAGATTTTTGCCCTTGCCCTACAATATCAGGGTGCTTCTTGAGAATAGCAGCTAGTTTATTTTTGTCTATTGGAATTTTACCAAGAGTTCCTGCTACTGCTTTAGCATCATCGTCTAATTTTTTCTGCTCTTCATCAGATATTCCAGCGGGATCGTCTATATCTAGCTCTTCGTTTGGATCTTCTTCTTCCTCTTCTTTAGAAAGAGAAGATTTTATTGCAGCAATATCTACTTTTGGTATGTCGGGTATTTTAACTCCCAACTCTTCAAAAGTTGGAGCCGCTTTGGCGAAAATACTATATATTAAGTCATTAGGAATATCGCCTGAATGCTTATCAATAGATCTCTTCACATCAGCCCACTCATATTCTCCTTCAAATAAAAGATTCGAAAGAGATTTTTTGAAATAAGTTTCTTCAAGGGCAAAATCACTACTGAACAATTCTTGCGAAACTTTTCTTATAACTGCCGGCACTTCTTTATCTGTTATATTAGCTGCTTGTAAAGCATCCATCAGTTCTTCATCAGTAATATATATGTCTTCATACGCTGCTGAGATTTTATCACTAAACTCTTTAGATTTTATAGATTGGGTTGAAGAGACTTCTTCTTCAGCATTGGGAAAAACTTCAGACTCTTCGACTTGGTCACCGAAACTAGTAGATTTTGCTGCAAAGGTTTGCTTATCTGATTTCCATTTTTTACCATCTTTAGTGGGTTGGGCTACCATCCATGTGCCTGGACGTGGTCCAGGTTCAACAACTTTTACAAACCCCTCGGCACCTTTGCTGTTAGTAAACTTGCGTATTTGTCCGGGTTCTACACTTACTTCTTCTGCAACTTCAGGAATATTCTCAATAGAATAATCTTTGCCGAGCTCTTGTTGTATTAAATCTCGAAGCTGCAATATTGTTTGAATCTTCTCGTTTTCATCTTGCGGTAAATGATCTTTAATTGCGTTTACCACATCGTCATAATTTACTACTTTTTCAAAAAGCAGGTTTTTGAATTGCAAGTCTTTATTTTCTTCAAGAGTTAAATCAAACAACGAAACTATTTTTTGGATTGCTTCTTTAGGGTTCTTTAATAACTCTACGCCTGATACTATTTTATCTGCTATGAGCCCCTTAATTGTTTTTTGCTCGTCGCCTTCACCAGCTTCTTCACCGTCTAGAGCAGCCTCGTCTTCTGGCAAATCTTCTTCAATATCTTCTATGACTTCTTCTGTATCAGAAGTTGGGGTCTTTATTGGATTTCCAGACTTATCAACTACTTCTACTCCCTGGTCTACTAGAGCTTGAGCAAACGGGGCAATTAAAGGTTCAATAGAATCTGACCCGAGACCTTTAAGCGGACCGGGAGCATTTTTTATAAAAACTCTCACCATATCCGGCCACTTGACTTGCTCTAATAAAAGGGTTGACAAAGAAAAATTGTAAGATTCTGATACGCCTGCGACTTTTTTGAATTCCGGGTCTTTGGAAACCGCGGCCATCCACTGTTGGCCTAATTTTAGCATGGCGGCATCAGCTCCGTCAGCCTTTAATCTATCTAGCCAAATCTGGCCTGCTTTACCAACTTCGTCAGCGGTTAATACATCGTCTACTTCACCGATTTTCTCGCCGTCGTCTCCAATACTGGTATTTACATTTGCCATGGCATCATCCACGGCTGAATCACTAGGGGTGGGGACACTATTCAATGCCTCAACCAAACTTGCTAACTCTGGAAGAGTAAGGTTCATTATTTCTGGCAAGACAGCATCAAGTGGAAAATCTGATAAAGTTACACCCGGAATCTTAGCTGCTTTACCGCCGAGTTTCTTCATAAAACTTTGGGAATCTTTAATATCTTCATTTCCCATAGACTTATTAAAAGCTTTTTTAACTGCCGCCGCGATATCTTCTTTAGTTAAACCAGTGTCAGCGGGTACATTTACGAGTGGCACATCATCTGCAAGCTTTCCCTCTAAATTTCTTTGAATTAGCGTAACTGCTTCGCCAAGAGCTTGGAGGCCACCAGCAGCTTGGGTGTCTATAAGTGCTACTGTAGCCACTCCGTTACCAACAGTAAAACCTTTTCCAAAAACACTCTTAACCCAATCTTTAGCTCCTTTAGGTTCATTTAAATCAAGCTTCATCACAAAGTTTTCAGCAGCTTGAATATTT
>Ga0209756_1004388_pt1 | contig 11006 bp, 9 predicted proteins | sample ETNvirenome_6_85_FD_184071 | JGI IMG/M metagenome (GOLD analysis project Ga0209756, IMG submission 184071) | Marine viral communities from the Pacific Ocean - ETNP_6_85 (SPAdes) (version 3) | ecosystem: Environmental > Aquatic > Marine > Oceanic | place: Pacific Ocean | collected 2013-06-19
CTCATAAAGCGCGAGTGGTGGCAGATCTGGGAGAAGGAGGAGACACCGCAGCTGAAGTACATCATACAGTCGTATGACACGGCGTTCTCCAAGAAGGAGACGGCTGATTATTCCGCGATCACGACGTGGGGGATATTCTCCCCTGATGATGACGGAAAACAGGCACTCATACTCCTTGACGCTAAACGGGGACGGTGGAACTTTCCTGAGCTGAAATCAATCGCTATGGAGGAATATAACTACTGGGAGCCGGAGCAGATCATCATCGAGGCGAAGGCTAGTGGGACGCCCTTAACTCATGAGTTGCAAAAGATGGGAATACCTGTTATAAATTTCACACCTTCGAAAGGAAACGACAAGCATTCGAGGGTGAACAGCGTGGCGCCGCTTTTCGAAGCGGGAACCATATGGGCGCCCAAAAAAACGTTCGCTGAAGAAGTCATAGAGGAATGCGCGGCATTCCCCTTCGGCGACTACGATGACTACGTGGATTCCACCACGCAGGCCCTTATGAAATACAGGCAGGGATACTACATTGAATTAAAGGATGACTTCCAGGACGAGGAAGGATATGTAAGGGATAAGGAATACTACTAATGAAATCACATGGAATTTTATCACGCTACTTGCGACCGGGCTTTAAAGAAGGCGGCGACAGCTTGTGGGACAAGACAAAAAAAGTTTGGGAAAAGGTGACGGACGGAACTGGGAACCCACTGCACGATCTCGCCGAACAACACCAGAAAGAAAAAGACAGAACCACTGAACACTGGAGAAGAGAAAAATATAAATATTTCAGAGCTCCCAATGTAGGACTTTTTGAAAGAAAAAGAGATCAAGGCGATGATTCATATTTTCATGAAGAGTACGACCCAACTAAATCCAGTTTAAACAAAATAGATCCAACTCTGTTTGACGAGGAAAAAATCCGTGACGGAACCCAAATGATTTTTAAATTAGGAGCAGATGAAGATATTGATCTAAATTCTTTGGGGACAGGATTTTTAGGAAGCCAGGGCTTCGAGGACATTCCTTTCATGTTTTATGAGTCACAGGATGACTTAGATTATCACTTGGATAAAACTGATTGGGATGATAAGCTTTTAGGAAAGCCTTATATAGATGATATATCATATTTGGATAAAACAAAAGAAAGAGGAAAAATGCTTGGAAGAGGTGCGGTAGGATTTGTAAAAAATCTTCCTGAAATGGCAATTGGTGCTTATCGTAATATAAATCCATTTGATGCCTTAGGTGGCATTGGACCTTACGATACGTGGAATCCAAAAGATGAGGCACAGGCAAAAGAAGTAGACGAAATGTTTGAGTTTCCAGGTTATAGTCAGATGATGAGAGAGAAATTTGATGTTGAACCTTTTCAAACGCCTAAAGGTGTTTTTGGTGGGATATTTGATGCAGATAAATCTTTATACAAAAAAACTTTATTTGATGATGAAGCATATGCAACTCTTTCGGCAAAAGCCAATATTAGAAATGACTACGCAGGAAAGGATGACGCGTATATCATTAATGATTTACAAACTAAATATCCACACGCACCATTGGAAGCTATTCAAGAGTATCTAGATGTGAACGTAAAACCTACTTTGGACCTATCAGAAAAAGATTTTGAAGATTCAATATATTGGTCGGATCGAGATGCCTTATCTCATGATATACCAGGAGTAGTAGCGAGCGCGATTGGTACACTTCCCGTTTATGCAGGACCACTTGGCGCACTAGGACAAGGGGCAAATCTTATAAGCAAGGGAAATAAGTTAAGTAAAACGATAAGTAAAATAAGAAAGCCTTTGTGGGCCAAGACCCTTGATGCAAATATTGGATTCGGAATTCCTCAAGGAACGGGAGAATACGCAGTTAGAAAGCTTAATCCAACGGAAATCACTGTAGACTTACCTTATGATTCTGAAGACGAAGACAGTATATATCCAGTAGACCACTAATGGGCATTGAAAATTTAATACCTCTAGCTATTAAGCTTTTTAACAAGTTGGGTAAATCCAAAAGACTTAAAGCTATTAATACATTAGATATGCTAGTTGAATCTGGCGACGTTGGAAAGATCAGGAAACTTCCAAGAAAAGTATCAGATGGAACGAGATCTTTAGTGGCAAAAGGTACATTAAAGGATGAAGTAACTCAAGTACTAGATGACGTGGGGTTTGAAAGGATAGACGCAACAATTTCTGGTCCCTTAGGAAAGAAATATAATACAGAGGCAGGAATAAAGATAATTAAGGATACTCAAAAAAAGACATTACAAAGTAAAAGAGACAGGATAGACGCCGGTGAAACACTAGCGCCGGAGGAAATGGATTATCAAACTAAGATTTATTTTTACATGACTCCTGAGCAAAGAAAGGCTAGGAGAATGACGGATAAGGCGTTTCAGGATAGAAGGGCTAAAATAGCAAAGGAATTAGGAATCCCAATAACTCATCTAGAAAGAAATCCCACCATCGCTCAGCACATGGATTGGATGCGTGCGGATAAAAAGCTTGGTAAAAACACCCCCATTAAAGACTTGCAGGCAATGTACGGGAAACCGGGTGTGACTTACGATGATGTGATGATAAACAAATACAATCTTCAGGAGGCGCTTGTAGAAGGTTCTCCAGACTCTATTGTTGACTTGCTTTATTCACTAGGAGCCAGAGATGGACAGCTGGCGTCAAGTGTCGGACACGGAATGCCCATTCATGAAGCCATTAAACTTAAAAATAAGATTGCCCCTTGGATGACGGATGTTGAGTTTGTTCAAATGCTTAACAACCCTAAAAGTATAAGGTCGGAATTAAATTTAATAAACACTCAAAAAAGACCTACTGAACGCATGCTGTGGATTGATGAAAAAGGTGGCGATCCTAATGCATGGTATGGATGGGAAAAGAAAGATCTAAAAGAGATGGATGCTATCTTTAAAGATGCACAGGTTAGAAGCCAGTTTTTCACACCTGAAGGAGAGCTTACCTCCATAGGAATGCAGGGATATGACATTGATCCAAAGAAGCTTCGTTGGTGGATAAATAAAATGGCCGATGAAGATCCTTTCAAAGGAGGAGATAAATTACGATTGCTTCCTGATAAGAAAATTTTAAAGAGCATGTATGACCTACCGGATTATTCATCCGGAGGACTAGTCAAGTTATTAAACAAATTAAAGCTGACAAAGAAACAAAGAGACTTGATCATGAAAACGGCGTACAGTCCGCACAGGAAACCTGTCACTGGACCCAAGGCCCTGAGGGAAAAAAGGATTAAAGATAAACTGGCGAAGGTTGGCGCGACAAAGAAATGGCGTTATGTAAAAGCAGATGACGTTAAGCCTAGAAAGAGACGTACTAAGCAAAGACCTTTTGCAGCAGGAGGGATAGTAAGTTTATATGTTCGGTAAGTTAAACAAGCTGAAGCAGGCGGCGAAGTTCGCGAAGAAAGCGTCAAAGGGATTCAAGACGACTCGTCGGAAGTTTTTACAGGGAGTTGGATCCTTGGCGCTATCAACCGCGCTTCCAAGTGGAGTGAAAGTTTTACCAAGTGCCCAGGTGGCTGGTAAAATTCCGCTAGTAGGAATAAGCAAGTCTCCACCCTGGATTCAGGGAATGGTGACGGCGCTTCGTGAAACTCCCCCGACTGGAACATTCAGGATAGGAAAGGGACGAATTACAGGTGACGGGACAGCTCTTAAAAAAGGACAAAGACGTCATTTTTCAATTGAAACGGAAGATGGATATGATGACATGGTGAGTTTTAAGGAAACGGACAATGACGTCCACATAGAATTTGACATCCGTGATGACTACCATAACAACCAGCATATCTATATAGACAAGAAAAAGGGTACGACGGAAATCGTTGACGAGAACTATTACATGACGTCACCCGATGATTATGCTAAGGACGACCCAATCATTTGGGAAGTGACGAACGATAAGAACGTTCTTGCAAAGGAAATGGGTCTGGCGGACGGTGATTTTATTAATGAGAAAATGGTTGATGAATGGGCTGTTCCTGAGGATTCACGTTACTCGGATTTATTCGCACGCTATGTTGACACTTTTTCACCATCTGGTAATATATTCAACACTAAAAAAGGGGCGGATAAATTTCGTCTGAAGCAGCAGATTAAAAGGGAGAATGAGTTAATGGATTGGGAAGAACAGTTCAGAGGAGGATCATTGCACGCATTTAACATAGGTGGAGCCGTCAACAAGTTAAAGACAGTTGGCTCCCTAACTAAAGGATTGAAACCGGCTAAAACAGTTGGCAACATTTCAAAGGGCCAGATGAAACTGGCAAAGCCTGGACAAAATGATTTAAGCCGTGTCAGGACTGATTTGTATGAAGGACCTCCAGGTCCTTACACACTAACGGATGAGTCCGGTGTGAGGATATTGGATAGGGAGTTTCAAACCCTTGAGGGCGCACAACTCGCTTTAAAAGATCTCGCGAAACTTCGAACACAGGACGCATCAACGTTTAAAATTTTTGGAGCAAGACCGGCTCCTGTCATTGATCCACTTACAAAACAACGAATGCACATAGGGGCGACGGAAATCGTTCAGGAAGACGCATCGCGTATGCCGGCGATGTTCTGGAAATCAAGGGAGACGATCGCTGAAGCCAATCAAAATGTCATGAGTGGAAGGCAGTGGCTTGCTTACATAAAAAACAGAGGTGTTGGTGATACGGAACTTAAGGATACGTCATTGGGTTATCACTTACTGACCAACGGTGATGTTAAAATGACAAAAAACCAGCTCTTGAAGGAGTTTGATGAATTGGCGCCGCAAATTGACGTTAAAATGCTAGGGCTGAGGGATGTAAAATCTACCATTAAGGATGTCGCACACTTTTTAGATTCAGTAAGAACATCCCCTCCAATTTACATGGATTCAAAATCAAGACGAATGGTCAATAATATATACAAAACAATGAAAAGAATAGACATAAATAGACCTACTAACACCCAAATGGAGATTATTAAGGGGGTAGTTAACAAAAATTTTAAAGCGGAGTTTGGCATTGAGGAAATAATTGGAAAAGGATTTGATCCTAACATAAAAATGCCGTTCATGGCTAAAAAAATGGCGTTAGTCTTTGATGATGTCATGAATCAAGGTGGACTTAAATATAAAGCGGCAGGAAAGCCAAAACACGCAGGTGATCAGACAATGTCAGGTGGAACAAATTACCAGGAAATGCTATTTTCCTATAAACCGGGTAAATTCCGAACGGAAGAGCCAATTTTCACCGGAGGGCATGATTTTGGAGGTCAAAAACCGGATAACATGTTTGTATGGGTTCGATTTTCGGACAGGACTGATGAATATGGCAGAAAACTGCTATTTATAGAGGAAATTCAGTCTGATATGCACCAAAGTGCGCGTACAAAGGGGACATTTTCAAAAGGATACTCCAAAAGGGGTGATTTATATGACCCTGACAGCGTGGAAGTTCAAAAAATACAGAATAAATTAGCTAACATACAAGGTAAAATTGATGATGCAGGTGGTTTAGGGGTTTCTAAACTCAGAAAGGAACAGGAGTCACTTATAAAAAAATCAGAGAAATTAAAACCAGGAGGAAAACGCTATAAAGCTGCATCTGACATTCCAGAGGGTCCATTGGCCGATTCAAAAGATCATGGAAGATTCGTGCTGCAATATTTATTGCGTGCGGCTAAAGAAAGCGGTGATTATGACGGAATAGCGCTTGCTTCGTCCAAAGTTAAGGGAGAAAGTAAATCAGGATTTTATGATAGAATCATGATCCCTCAAATGAAAAAAATATCTAAAAAATCAGGTGCAAAATTTGATGAAACGGTAATCGTTGATGGGGATGGAATGCCTTTTGATGAAATTCCAGTGTTGCTTTTAAGAGATAAAAAAGGTATACTCCCCACTCTAGAAACTTCTGTGTACAATGAAGGAGGATTTGTTAGTGGCGGATTGGAACCAATTGTTTCCCCTTTAACTTAATATGGCTGATCAAAGTAAAAATAATATAGATAAAGCGTTAGAAGCTCTTAATTTAGGTCTCGACATAGAACCTGATGGAGTAGACGTTGAAATGGAAAAAGAAGTAGAGTTTGATCCTGCGTTTGAAATGCAGGAGGACGGCTCCGCTATTATTCCTGATAATGCTCCTCCGGCACCCACAGAACATAATGTTAACTTAGCAGATGTTGTTGAGGAAAAAGATTTAGCACTTCTTTCAAGTGATCTTGTATCTTTTTTTGAAAGTGATAAGGATTCACGAAAAGACTGGGAGGACACCTATGTCAAAGGACTTGACATGCTCGGATTCAAATATGAAAACCGAACACAGCCTTTTGACGGTGCAAGTGGAGTGGTCCATCCCTTATTGGCTGAATCAGTAACACAGTTTCAAGCACAGGCTTATAAGGAATTATTACCACCAAGCGGACCTGTCAACTGCCAAATTATAGGTGAAATAACTCCAGAAATTGAAGACCAGTCAATGCGTGTCAAAGAATTCATGAATTACGAGTTAATGAACGTGATGAAAGAATATGACCCGGATATGGATCAATTATTATTTTATCTGCCATTAGCCGGTTCCGCATTTAAAAAGATTTATTATGATGGCCAGTTAGGAAGAGCGGTAGCAAAATTTGTTTCCGGGGAAGATTTGGTAATTGATTATTTTGCCACTGATTTAGAAAGTGCGCAGCGTGTTACCCACTGCATTAAAATGAGTGGTAATGAATTGCGTAAAAATCAGGTAAGTGGATTTTACAGTGATATAGAAGTTACTACAGGAACGGTTGACCCTTCTGAAGTACAAGAAAAGGTTAATGAATTAGAAGGTAATGAACCTTCCTATACTACAGACACTGACGAGCATTTACTTTTAGAAATGCATGTTGATTTAGACTTACCAGGATTTGAAGATCCAGATGGAATCAAGCTTCCTTACATTGTAACGCTTGATAAATACTCCGAACAAGTTTTGTCTATCAGACGAAACTGGGATGAGGCAGATCAAACTAAAAAAAAGAAACAGTATTTTGTACACTTTAAGTTCCTCCCAGGACTGGGCTTTTACGGCTTTGGTCTGATACACATGCTTGGAGGGTTATCGCGAACAGCAACAAGTGTTTTGCGGCAATTAATTGATGCTGGCACACTCGCTAACCTTCCTGCAGGTTTCAAGGCACGTGGCATGCGCATACGTGATCACGACGAGCCGTTGCAGCCGGGTGAATTCAGGGATGTTGATGTAACAGGAACTTCCATAAAGGAATCACTATTACCCCTTCCTTACAAGGAACCAAGTGCGACCTTATTTCAATTACTAGGTTTTGCGGTTGACGCAGGAAAAACTTTCGCGGCGATCGCTGACATGAAAATGGGTGAAGGTAATGAACAGAATCCAGTTGGAACGACATTAGCGTTACTGGAACGTGGAACCAAAGTCATGAGTGCGATTCATAAGAGATTGCATTACGCACAAAAAATAGAGTTTAATTTACTAGCGGATGTATTCCAGTCCTATCTCCCACCAGAATACCCATACATGGTTAAAGGTGGCGATAGAATGATCAAGCAAAGTGACTTTGATGATCGCGTGGATATTATTCCTATAAGTGATCCTAATATTTTCTCCATGTCCCAGCGTATCATGTTGGCGCAACAACAGCTGCAATTAGCTCAGGCAAACCCACAACTGCATAATGTACGCGAAGCGTACAGAAGAATGTACATGGCGATGGGTGTGGACAATGTGGACGGTATTTTAAAACCGGATCCAAACAAACCATCCCCTATGAGTCCTGCAATGGAAAACGCTGTGGCGATGCGTGGAGAACAACCGAAAGCTTTTCCAAAACAAAACCATCCGGAACACATGAAAGCGCACGCTGATTTTATTGCTACTAGAATGGTACAGATTAACCCGCAGCTCTATGCGATGATGGAATCACATATCATGGAACACATTGCCTTGTTGGCAGCGGAACAAGTTGACCAAAAACCAGAAATGGCGCAGCAAAATCAACAGATCCAGCAAATGATGCAACAGGCACAGCAAAACAAGCAGATGGTTCCACAAGCGCAACAGGCACATCAACAGTTTATGCAACAAAAAGAATCACAAATTGCCACTGTGGAAGCGCAAATGGTTAAAGAGATGCTTGCTGAAGAGAAAAGACGAACTGAAGAAATGGCTGATGACCCACTTGTTAAACTTAAACAGCAAGAAATTGATTTACGTGCAATGGAAACCATGCTTAAAACCAAGGAAGAAAAGGCACGACTAGAAAAAGACTGGACTATTGACTCAGAAAGAATAGACTTGGATCGTGATAAGCTTGAATCTCAAGTAGGTATAGATTTACTTAAAACTAAAACAGCGGAAGCTGATTTAAAGAGCAAAGAGAAACTAGCGGCTTTAAAGGAAAACATGGCCGTGGTGCGCGAGCAAATGAAAGGAAGGTCAAATGGAAAGGGAAGCAAGAAAAATTAGGGACTATATTACTAAGATTGAGACCCTTGTAATAAAGGAGGCTCCAACTTCGGATGATCAACTTTTGTTTTGTGCGGCGATGGTTTCTATGGTAAGAAACATTTACTTAAACACATTAGGTGTAAAACAGACAAATATCGTTTTTGAGCAGCTTGTGGCTAGCTTTCAGATGATGGACGAGTTTTACACGCATGACAAACCAACGATTCATTAGGAGGATACAATGGTAGGCAGAGTAAGAGTGCGTGGTCAAGGACCCGTTCGACGTGGACAAACAACCACTACATTTAAAAAAGGTGGAAGGGTTAAGCTAATGTCTGGTGGAAATCCTCACAGAAGAACTAAAGAAGAAAAATTGGACGATATGTGGAAAAAGGTATATGGAAAAAGAGCTACGAGGAAAAAAACAAGACACGTAAAGCCAATGGCGAAAGGTGGAAGGGTTACGAAGCTGGCACGTACATTATCTGATACAGTAGCTAAAGATGTTAGAGATTCCAGAAAAAAATTAAACGTTCATCAAGATCCACGTTCAGGTTTGGCAGCTTCATTGAGATTCCATCGTGACAACCCACCCAAGAAAAAACCAATTCGAAGTCCTCATACTGATGATCCTAAAAAAAGAACTCTGAAGGATAAATATTTTGAACACTTGAAACGTAGGAAACCTAGATCAAAATCAAATCCTAGACCATTTTTAGGCGGGCTACGACCTGGTGTACCTTTAAGGAGAAAGAAATAATGGTTGGCGGAATTATTAAAAAAGCAGCGGATGTCGGTAAAAAAGTAAAGAAGATAAAAAAGCTTCAGGAAAAAAAATTTAAAGAATCTTTGAATCTTCCGGGTCTTCCTAAATTGCATAAGGGTGCGAACATTAAGGCTCAAATCCAGAGAATTAAGAATATAAAGCTTTTAAAGAAGAGGGAAGCGGCGGAAAAGGCAAGAATAAAAAAATTAACGCTAGGTGAATTGCTAGCGGAAAGCGGAGGAAGTGGTGAATTAGGTTCTACACTGGGTAGAGGAAGTCCTAGTGGAACTGGAGGACAAGTTTATACTTCACCACCTAAACATATTTTGGATACAGAATATGCTAAAGGAGGTTCTGTTAGAAAGCAACGCCGTCTCGCCAAGAGAGGATGGGGCGTAACCAAACGAAAATAGGAGGTAAACATGAATTTATTGAAAGATTTATGGGGACATCTCAAAGAATGGAATGAGTGGAAAATGAAGGACTGGATTAAGGCCGGCATTGTTGTAGTCATCGTTCTTGTTGTCCTTAAAATTATAATTGTACCCGGTGCATAATGCCAATACAAACAGCGGAACAAGCTCAGGCGAGATCACGTTCGCCGCACAGGGAGGAATCATGAGCACGAACAAGGCATTCCAGAGGGTGGCGTAATGGGCATAAATGATGTAGAATGGGGTGATTTTATGTCTTCGGGAGCACCTGTTGTTAGTGGGCCTTCACAATCAGGTACACCACCTGGTGAAACTGGAGGTCCAGGAACAACGGGAGCGAATGAAGTACAGTGGATAAGTACACCTCAAAGTTCGGAGGAATATTACGCACCAGGAGGGCAAGGAACAACTAATCAAAACATAAGCAACCCCGCTTACCCGAATTACGTCGGACCAGATGTTACTGGTGGTGACGGCGGCACTGGCGGTGGAACTGACACGGGCTCCGGATCTGACGGAGGAAGTGGAAGTGGGAGTAAACCTCCTGGTATATACACTACCCACCTAGTTGATTTATTTAATGAAATTACAGGCGGAAATGTCCTTGAGGGTGGAATCGGAAACCTTCGTGAACTGTCTCGCGACACTTTGAGTGGAAGTGATTTGCAGACAATGAAGAATTTAGAGAATTTAGATACAGTAAACCCTTCAGAAAATTGGAAAGATAAGTTTCAACTTTTAGGTGGAGACAATAAAACTGGATGGCAATATAATGTAACAGACCCAGGAAAAATTGGTTATAATATTAATGAAAATTTAGGAGTTAATGCAGAATTTAACCCTCTGAATCAAAACGTTAACATAGGTGGAAAATTTACATGGGCACAAGGCGGACCGGTGGGTCTCATGTCCCTACCGCAAGGTTATGCGAATGGCGGTGAAGTGATAGAGGGAGAGGACACGATGGAGGAATTAACTCCTTTCGGCGGAACGCGTGAAAGGGTCATGGACCAAGTAGAGGCGTTTGATAACGCACCTCACCATATAGAGGAGCCGATGGTTGGAATATACGGGGAAAAAATTCCGTTAACCACGGCACGACGCGTACAAGGATACATGGAAGGACTGGATCCCGTTAAAAGAAATTTAATACAGGAAATGATGGAAATGTTCCGTATGAAAAAGATGATGGAGGAGCAACAAGATCAACAACAAAAAGGGAACTATTTCGGACCACGACCAGAGGAGTACGCCATATAATGTTAGGACTTTTAACAGGACTGCTCGGAGGGAAAGGCGGCGCCCTTAAACAAATT
>Ga0209756_1004394_pt1 | contig 10998 bp, 4 predicted proteins | sample ETNvirenome_6_85_FD_184071 | JGI IMG/M metagenome (GOLD analysis project Ga0209756, IMG submission 184071) | Marine viral communities from the Pacific Ocean - ETNP_6_85 (SPAdes) (version 3) | ecosystem: Environmental > Aquatic > Marine > Oceanic | place: Pacific Ocean | collected 2013-06-19
GAGCACAAATATATGCCGGCTCAAAGTCCAATTGGTTTAACGCTGGAGTAGTAGCGTCTTGGCACGATATATCACCATCCGGAATTTATACACTATATGTTACTGCGAGTGGTAGTAAAGCAAAGCCGTATGACACTAAAAATAAATACGCTCACTTAATACCATACAATGCATTTTATAATATTGACGGGGATTTAATTGAAAGTGATGTTGGGTTGCAATTTGAACTTAATGAGCACTGGTATGTTTTATCTGGATCATCATTAGGAACCGGTATTATGCCTATCGTAACATCTAGGAAAGAATACTTTAAAGATAACGGATTTGAACCAATGTTATTAGGTGCATCGGTCTCAGCTGAATTTGGTGCGATCGACTTCTCTGTAATTGACGGTGTTACTTCTGTCGATGGTACCAGTACAACAGCAGAAAAAATTCCACAAATTACATATTATGATGATATTCCAAATGATGACCCAGGAGTCAGACTACTATTTAAACTTGATACTAGTAAGCATAAACTTAAAAATTTCTACGTAGATGGAATTGATAATGATATCAATGAAAGTAAACGAAATTTCTTAGAGTCGAATAGTGTAGGATATTATACAGTAAGTGGAGCAAATACAATAGAAGGATATACTGTAAAAATTACAAAACCGTCGATTTCTCGACTTTCATTTACCTCAACAGGAATGAAAGAAATGTCAGCTATACAATATAAAAGACAAGGTGATAAATTTCAAGTATTTATTGCATTAGCAGATAATAAACTAAACATAGGAAAACATTATACACCCTTTTTCAAAGAATCTCTTAATAATTTTATAACTTTACTTAATAGTGACTTCTCATCGGCATTATCAGGATCATATGCAGACCCATCAAAGTGGACAATTGACGCGCAAGAGGTCACTGTTGAGAATCCTGCTTTCACATCAGTATTATCAGGATCATATGCAGACCCATCAAAGTGGACAGTCGCCGCGCCCACTAACACTCTCACTGTTACAAATTCTGACTTCGCCGACGCTACCGACTGGTCTGCTGCTATCTCAGATCAATTAGGTGGAGTATTTAATACTGTTGCAGATCCTCTCCCTGATCCATTATCAGGGTGGGCCCTTTCTGCAGAGAACTCCGGTTATGCTCAGCATCACCCATATACAGGCGGTACGGTAGGCGGACAAATACCTGCTGGGCAACCTGCAGGACCAGGCCACTGGTCTGAGAATTACCCACATGTTAATAACCTATATCAAGATGTAGGAGCTATTGGAGGTAAGAAATACACCGTCAAACTGGATGTAGATTATTCCCATCTTATCGCCCAGAATGGCCTCCCGGCTACAGGTAATTTAAGAGTATTTTTAGGTGGTGAAGCAACTAGTACAAATGGATTACTTTTACCTGTTACTAACGACGTTACAGATGCCGGTACTCATAAAGTAACTCTCGAGTCTACCGGAGGTAATCCACAAAATGTTTACTTCCAAGCAAGTAACGATTTTAACGGTGCTATAGATAATGTTTCAATCGTACAAAGTTCAGGCAACCTAGGTGTTGACTCAGGATGGGATTGGTCAACTGGAGGAGGCAGCGGCAAGGCAACACATACACCAATTACACTATGGACAGGTCATTCCGGACTAGATAATTTATACCAAGATATAGACGCTATTGTGGGTAGGAAATACATTGTTAAGTTAACTGTAGCGAGCTGTACGGCTGGTAATTTAAGAGTATTTCTAGGCGGTCAAGCAACTAGCGATAATGGATTACTTTTACCTGTTACTACCGACGTTACAGATAACGGTACTCATAAAGTAACTCTTAACGCTACTGGCAGTATATTATATTTCCAAGCAAGTGACGATTTTAATGGAACTATAGATAATGTTTCAATTATTGAAAGTCATGATGGTGGTCTAGGTGATGGTGAGTCAGGATGGGATTGGTCAGCTGGTATCGCGACGCATACAGCAATTTCAACATGGACCAATGACACTGGATTAGATAATTTATACCAAGATATAAATACAACTCTTGGGAACGAGTATACAGTTAAGTTAACTATAAACAGCTGTACGACTGGCCATATAAGATTATTTATTGGTACTGCTGATCCAACTCCACCATTTCATCGACCTGGATTATCTGCAAATGAAATTCACACCGTAATTGTTAAATCAACTAACAACGAACCACAACGGCTATTCATACAAGCAAGTCCAGATTTTAATGGACAAGTAGATGATATCTCAATAGATTGTCATCAATTTTATTATGACTGGAGCGACGGAAGTTCAACAATAACAAGTAATATAAGTAGTTTACGTAATACTAATTTACCATTTAATACAACATCAAATACAACACAATTAAGTAGCTTTTTATATCTTAATATTGATCCACTCAGCGCTGGAACATGGACATTAAATATATCCGGAAGAGCAGATTCGTTTATAAATAGCCCTGCGGCAACTATCGGTCAAACAATTGATTATGACCCTACTGGGCCTCTTGGACCAGTATCAATAGGTACTGATAGTAATTTAAATCTAATTACAGGTTCATATACGTTTACAGTTCTACCATCCACAAATGATGTTGAAGTGTATAAAATAAACGAAGATATAGACTATTCTCAAACAATAAAGAGTTATAGATTTCAGTCATTTCTACACGAGTACGATAAATTATTTGACGGTGTGTTTACGTCCTTTGTTGGAGAAGCGAGTTCGAGCCCAAATGTGTTTGGTAAAACCGTATTTGAAAAAATAGCAAATTTTGTCGCTAATAATAATGATGTTGATTACTGTAATATGGATAATTTACAATCATTCTACGATCTATTTAACGAAGATATAGATATTGTATTACCAACTCCACCACCAGAACTAAAGCGATTATATGATTTGTTTAGTATAAAGATTACAAAGCTTTTAGGAGATTATGAACGCCAAGAGCAAAGCTTAAATTCAAACTTTTATACAAGCTCAGCTGATGGTAGGAATATAGATTTTGATAATAAGATAACTACATCAACATATACTGTTACAACAGCCGCTAATTTTGTAGCGCGGCAAAGATTTAATAATGAATTTACTTTAATTAGACCACAAAATGTTTGTAGTAAAGCTGTATCTGGTGCTGATACGGATATATTATCTGCATATCCATTATCTGCTTATAACGTATATAGTAACTGGGGTTGGCCCTTAGACACGTCAGTATCAGGTTCAAGTGGTCTAGATGGGTTTTATGACTTCTATCCATACACTACATACGACACGACATCTGCAAATGAAAATATTAAAAACAGTATTATAGATTTTAATAACAATTATAATACTATTACACGTAGTACAACCTCTTTAAGTGCAGACTGGGAAGATACTGGTGGTGTAATATACAAGAATTTAGATTATCAAATTAGAAAGGGGCTTAGTATATGACAATAGACTTTAATACAACCAACCCAATATCATTCCTTGAGTGGAAAGCCTATTATACAGATATTGCTGATGCTTCTGAACTATCAGTAAGATATAATAATTATCTTATAGAATGGAAAGATCAAAAACAAGTTAATGATACTACTAATACCAACTATGCAAAAAGTATCTACGTTCAATTTATAGACAACTTAAATTTATCAACACTTGATAAACCTGTACAAGATTTTATTGAGAGGATAGATGTAGATGATATATATGAGCTTGAACTATCAATTCACTATTTTGCTGAAATTATTCAATCCCAATTACGAAATATTCGAGACATTCGTGAAGAGGTTAAATTCTCTACAACTAAAAACAAGCTAAAAACATCTAAGCTTGGTATACAAAAATACATTAAAAATTTTATTGCCAGGTTGTTAAATAGTGATGAATTTATAAGAGAGCGTACAAATGCAAAAATCAGTGATATTAAACTACAAAAAATTGCAAATAATATTTCAGTTAATTTAAAAAATTACATATCAGATGAATTTGTATATGATATACATAAGATAGATAAAGATTTAAATTTAAATATTGCTAGAAAGGTACTTCGTGAAGTACCTAATGTACTACAAGTAATATCAATAAATAAAAATGGAAAAAAATTAAAAATTCAATCCAATAATGTCTCAACACCTAATAGTCTATTAGGTATAAATGATCCGTTTGAAAATTTTGAAAGATTACCAGGGAGATATTTTAGAGGTGAAAATAAAACTATAGACAATCTAAAATTCACACATGAAAAGGGATTAATAGAAAAATATTTAGCAAATGATTTATATCATATATCCGGTAATAAACATAATGCTAAAATAAAACAATTATTTAATAATACAAATCCAACAAACAATCTAGCTCAAAGATATAATCCTAACTTATATAGCACTCCACTCAACATAAAGAGCACTGAAATTTTTCCATTCCAATTATCGTTTAAAAATACAGGAACAACTAATTTTTATTCTAATGGGTTAACATTTAATATCGATTTATCTGCATTTACAGGTAGTGAGTATATTGTACCGAACCCTCATAAATACGAACCAGGTGTTAAGGTTGTTGGTTATATTAAAAATAGTAAAACAGGTGAACGGCTCCGTAATATAAAAATGAAGCAACGGACACCTTTAATTTTTAAATCAAAAAATAATACATATAAAAACGATAATCAGAGCTCGTCTGTAGAGATTTATAATAATAAATTACTTCGAAATTACGGATATCAAAGCCAAGAAAACACGTTAGATTATTCTGTTGCAGGTATAAACAAGAGAGAAGATAATATAAGCTTTTGGGATGACGCGAACGGACAAATAGATTGGAAGAATACTGACACATATCCAATAAGCGTATTAAACTCTTATCCAGAAGCATCTAGATTATCTGATCTGTTAATATCTAATAAGACAGGCGTTAAATTACGCAGTGATATATATGGCAATGAGTTTTATTTTATAAAGCCCGTCTACCCAAAGAGAAAAGCGGGATCATCATATGTCGCAGCGGAGAGTACAACAGCATCAAGCTGTACAACTGGTGCAGATTATTATGATGGATTATATTTTAATCCGTTACTATCAGCGCTGTCTTCAGCTGAGTATGAAGCATCTGGAACTTTATATTCTAGTGTAACTGGAGTATATGATGAATTTATTGTTAACGATTCAACCTTATGTTCTATAGCTGCTGTTGCCACTTATAACGGAATGGCAGGACCATTAACTGATTATGAAGTCTATGGTGGTACAGAAAATCAAACTAATACAGCCTTTCCTTGCTCAGAATTACACACCCAAGCCTTATCATGTGGATCGGTTTCAGCTGTGTCGGCAATCGACGGTGGTCCGTTTTTAAATCATCCTGGGACATCTACAGATTTATTAAAAGGATACTTCACAGACACAACAGTACCGTATTTTACAATTGATGCAACAGCCATATACACAAACACAGAGACGACATGGGAAAGTTCATCCCTTAATGATTTCGCGACGTCGGCTGTAAGATTATTCGATCAACAATTTATAAGCGCTGGAGAAATATATGTTAGAAACATATACACACAAACCGTCGATCCTTTGTCAACTGCTTTTGTAAATGTCTTTAATAAGCATACAACAGGTGATACAAAATCTAATATTTTATCGACAAGTAATATATTAGATTTTGATATTATTGAAAATACAATTTATATCCAAACATCAGCCGAAACTGTAACAGAGTTATATGATTTTGTTGATGGAACCTTTAAAAATAATGCTAGCTCGAAATCCATAATAACGTAGTAAATAATTAATATGTTTAGTCCCAAACAATCAGATATATTTTATAACGATGAAACAAAGGAAATGTTTGTTTGTACTGTTAGCTCTATCTCTGCTGCACGATGTGAATCTAATATTACGGTATATGGCGCATTACCTCTAATATACAAAATCAACAAAAACGATAATTATAAAAAATTAGTATATCCAAAAAATTTAAATACATTTACAACAGACCCAAATTCTGATATATATAACTTAACACCTGTTTGTGCGGTTACTGGTACGAACTTTAATTCAATAACTAAACCTCTTATTAATTTTAATAAAACAACAGAGAGATATTCAGTAACATTTCTAGGTAAGTATGTAACCGATGTAGAAGGTCTCAGTCTTAACAATTATATTTTTCAGGATATAGATTCCGATTTTCATTTGCTAGATGCAAAAGTCTATATACCTAAAGATAAAGATGTAACAGCTGATACATTTACATTTGAAGATGGTCATATAAATTCTGACTTATATGTTGCTGGTAATACTGTTAGAAACAGTAGACCATCATGGTTTAACCCAGCAGGTCAAGAAATAGAGAGATCTACAGATTATCAAATTGCTCCTATGCATGTGCAAGCAACAAGTGCCTTAGGATTTAATTTAATCTTAGATCAAACAAATACAGTTAACTCACCCGTGACTGGAAATAAAGGTTTTCCGTTTATGTATAGTGGTGGGTTTATAAGCTATAATCCAAAATACACAGCTTATGATCCTAATTATAATATCAGAGTAGATTTTCGAGCCCGGTCATTTAATGTACCGTCACCAACTGCGTATGCTAGTTCCCAGTCTGTTGGTATTTCAGCAACAAGATGGATACAACAATACGCTCCGGATGGCTCCGGTGAAGGGTTCTGTGTTTCATTCTTTAAAAACCCACCTGTAAGCTCGTATGTAATACCTAACGGAATTGGGTCGACACTAGGTTATGCTAAAGCAGGGTTTAGTCCAAATGAGGTTGGTGGTACTGCACAAGCAACAGACGGACTATACGTACATAATAATTGGAGTCCAAACACCGGACTCTTTAAAGTGAAACGTGATGATGCCGGGCATTTCCTTTCAAACATTGGAAACCCAAAAGGATATCTCGGTCCTGCAGAAAGCTTTTTAGGAATTGGTTTCGATGTCGCCGGTGAGTTTGCAACTACTGAAGAAGACAAGACTGGATGGTATGATGGTAATTCTACATGGACAGCAACTCCATGTTCTATTGGTATAAGAGCTAGTTCGTATTATGATACTCAAGTCTTAACTGCAATTGCAATGAATACGGTCGCTGCGTCAGCTGTTCCAATGCATACATCAGCTGCTGATGCTGAATTTGTAGATTATAGAGTCGATTTATCAAATAAAGGAACTAAAGTTACAATTTATAACAAACTTACTAGTGCGACTGATTATAATACAATATTAGAATACCGGTTAAATAAAGCGGAGGGTTGTATTGGCGTTGGTGTAGGTTCGGCATATTCTACTACATATCAACCATGGTATGGAATGCAATCAGAAGACCAACAAGAAAAAAATATACTACCACCGTTAAATGTAGGGTTATCATTTACTACTAGTACTTTTGCTAGCCAATTTGAACTCCATAAATTTGAAGTTACTGGTGTTGTTGTTAGTAACCCGTGGGAAGTAAAAGTAGAAGAAGAACAAACACCTCAAATAACCCAAAAAATTGACTATATAAAAGAATCATCTAAGAACTTACGTGAAAAGGTACTTAACGTAGAATCCAGTGATCTTGTAGATGTGGATATGGTTATACCAGCTAGAGCAATAATAGCAGATTCAGTTAATGAAGCTACAAACAAGCCACAAATTACATTATGTGATGGAACTAATCCGGATGTTATTGAAGATGATGTAGACATTAAAATAACAAAAATACGACCAGAACAAATTGATACAATTACTGAAATGGGTGAGCGAGGTGAAATACCTACACTCCCTGGTAGTTTGACTACGATAAAACGTGTTAGGAGAGATTTAGATATTGATACTGTTATAGAAGCAGAAGTTAAAGATTTTGGCGATACCAACCGGGGGCAGTGCTTGGTAATAAACAATGAGCCCGCCTTTGAGATGATCAAGTTAATGAATAATCTGATTAATAGTACTACTAGTCAGTTTAGTACTCAAATAACAAAGGTAGAGCTCCTTCGAACAATCGAGTTATATCCATTCTCAGAAATATATACAATGTCTGATCCGGACCCTGATGACCCTTCTCAGAAATTGATGCCTGATCCTGGTTGGAGTGATGATCAATTTGGAGTCTCACCGGGAAGTTGGCTTGGGAATTTAAACTACACCAACGCGCTGCTTCCTCTCTTAAACGATGATCTTGCCACCCAACAATATCCCGCGTATGAGGTTACAGGTCCTCGACAAGGGAAAAGAGTACTTATTGAAATACCGGGTATTCGTATTACAACCCAAATAACCCAAACAAAACAGGGCTCGGCCGACAGTGGTCTTACGAGTTCGCGGCCGCTGGGATCTGGCCACGGCGGCAACCCGGCTACTGGTGCTGGTCACGCCCACCACCGGTTAGATTCATTTAAGGTTGACATTACTGGTAAGACTACAGATCCTGCTGCTGATAGTGATGCCATCACTGATGGTTGTTTTGTAATATTAGCCGAAGCTCCGGGAATAGGGACAGTTGAGGTGCAATACGATTGGTTAAAAAGAACTGGGTGGAAGAAACTACAAGAAGCAATAGACAAAAACGAAACCCTAAACTCTGCAGATATTGAGTGGCTATTAGATAGTAACTAAAAAATGAATACATTTACATATACAGTATCAGCAACACCAGACTCTGGTAAAGGTAAAACATTTACCAAGTCTCAGGACTTGACTGGTACCACTGATGTTACATTTTCATTATCTGGTCTATCAGCTTTTGATGGAACCGGTGGTGGTTCTTATAGAATGAATAAAGTTGTTGTTGATTTTGATGATGGAGAAGAATTGGTTATAACGAGACCATTATCCGGAACTACAATACCAACCTTAAGCGGAGACACATTCAAACATGTAATACAGACTGACTTCATCGATCAATCTAAAAGACATGTATATTTTACAATTTATAGAGACGATCAATATGTAGATGTTGTAGATGTATCGTTTACAATGTACAAGCCACCTATTAATACATATGAAGATATTAACCTTCTTAAAACTGATTATTTTAATAATGATAATGATGATGAAAAGGTCTTATTAACATTCATTAATAAGAACCCAGAGGTATTAGGATTAAGTTTATTAGATTTAGATATACCAGAAGATGCTGCATTTGATCCAGCATTATCATTAAGTCAAAGCGTAAGTACAAATGAATTTAATGTAGGATTTACAACCGAATATATACAAACACAAGCGTCAAAATCTAATACTGGAGGAGCAATTCAAGTAAACCTAGGTAATAATATTAATCCAAATACAGGACTACCAAAAGAAAACGGTAAAGTATCATTTAAATGGAGAACAAGAGCCGCTGAGTCACTTCAGTCTGGTAATACTAATGCAATAACAACGTTACCTAATAACCCGGAGTTGTTTTATATACCATTAACTGCCAATTCTGGATTCACTCACTTAAGTGGATTCTTAAATTGGAACTGTGGAGACTTATTAAAAGATATAGAGTTAAGTACAAAGACAATTACAGTACCATTAATTGATATCACTGGAACAAGAACTAACTTAACTGACTATTACTTTACTAATGTAAATGCTGGTGTAGGTACATCAACGACAGCTATCTCTGGTGGATATTTTTATGTAGATTTATATGATATTACAGGATGTGATGATATAACAACAACAACTAGTACAATTACAGCGTTTGTAAATTACTAATACAATTAAATAATTATATGGCCATAGAAGATGAAATTATTAATATTTCCGATATTGATGTAGGTACGGAAATACTGAACAACGATCGGTTAATTATCGAGACCAATAATGGAACCAAACTATTAGCTTTTAAAGACCTAGTTATTGGTGAAGATAATATTACGTTTAAAGATAAATTAGTTCAAGGAACAGACGCAACAGGAGAATCATCTACCAGGTACTCTTCTGTTACTGGGTTCAATATATTAACATCAGATACTACTGCAGGTCATTTAACAAAATATGCTGATATTAGTGGTACTGTTGAATTAGGTAAATTTAACTATAATGGTATTTCAAAATTTGCATCAATGTCGGCGACAATCGCACAGAATGAGAGTGAGATTAATTTCTTAAAAGGTGAATTATCTCTTATTAGAACTACATTTAGTAGTTCGAGTGCATTAAGCTCAACACAGCTTACTCTATCTGCAGTAAATTTCTATTTTGAAAATGGTTCTTCAAAAACTGGCTCTGGAGGAGATGTAAAATTTACAAGTGATAGTATTATTGTTGATCCGGCAAGAACTAATGCAGATGCTAGTTATAACGTAAACCCATTCTCTGTTACATATCCAGGACTTGATGCCTCCTCATACGTAGGTGGATATGTAATGTTTAATTTATCATATAAACTCGCAAGGGGAGTGACTTCACGTGTAGCAATATTTAAAACTAAATCAGGAGGTGGAACTAGTGAGGTATGGAGCTATACGAATACCTACCTCGGTAGTACCGTCTCGGGCCTGCAATCATATACTCATATAGAATATATATCACCTGGAGATACAATTACACTTACATCATCATCCTTCATCGATAAAATTAAATTTTCCGGGTTTACATTATGAACGTAATACAATGAAAGTTAATTCTATTAACACAGAAAGTATCGTACCAGTTGAGTACAGCCATACTCACGACAGTAAAATATTATTCCGTAAATATAGAGAGAACTTTTCCTTTGGATTAACAGTAGATCAATATTATTTTAACGAAGCCGCAAAAGATAAAAAAACTAATTATAATACTCAATATACCCTTACAGACTTACAACCTCTATCTACAATAACTGAACTAGATATTCCATTCACAGATGCTGCTATAGCTTCGTTTCCCACTACAATAAAACATGATGACAAATATTTAAAAACTGATTATAGTAATAGTACTGAAACTGTATCATCTGTATCATCTACATTTGTCGCCTCAAGCGAGTTTAGTAATTTAAGTAGCCAGTTTTT
>Ga0209756_1004401_pt1 | contig 10987 bp, 9 predicted proteins | sample ETNvirenome_6_85_FD_184071 | JGI IMG/M metagenome (GOLD analysis project Ga0209756, IMG submission 184071) | Marine viral communities from the Pacific Ocean - ETNP_6_85 (SPAdes) (version 3) | ecosystem: Environmental > Aquatic > Marine > Oceanic | place: Pacific Ocean | collected 2013-06-19
GCTACCATTAGTCCTAAAGCACCGGTGCTAATATCGGGGAGATGTGGATGAAGTTCCTTTTCTATTGCCATTTTCATACGGTCAGGGTCAGGGATGACTTCAAGTATGTCTAAATTGTTATTGGACATTTATTATAATAAGAGGTTTTTATTATAATAAATTACTTATTCAGTAAGTGATACTACACCACCTTGTAATACAAAGAGGCGCTCAACTTGAGCCCAAATGTAGGTTTCAAGTGTTTGCTGAGGAGCATCGCAGAATCCACGTCTAAGCGTTCTGTTAAGCATTATAGGTTTTTGTCCGATAGCGGTTCCAGTGCCCGTTAATGGATTAGATGTGAGTGATACGCCTTCATAGTGTTGTAATCCAGTAATACGATTATCAATAATTGCGAGTCCCTCCATACTTTGGACACCGAGAGGTGTAGCGGTTCCAACAGCGCCAGCGGCAAATGCGCGTAGAGCTGCTGTCCATTCACCGGCGTCGTTGGTGCACTGGTCCATTGAATATTCGACCGTAGGAACTTGAAGATCTACTCCTTCAGTTTGTGAAAGATAGTAGGCTTTTTGTGATACATTAGAAACTGGTCTATTAAAGAATTCGCGGTCATTTATTCTTAAGTTAAACTCACTACCAGCACACATATCTCTCCCTACATATACGCCGTTAAGTTGTGTCCAGACCGAGGCGTCGGTTCCTGGTAAAAGTGACCAGTGGGCGGGGTCGTTAGGAACATCTGCCCATATAATATTTTGGACTACACGTCCAGCAAGACCGATTTCACGATTCACTCTTTGCGATATAGCAGTCGTGCCTTGAGCTACAGCAGCGCCAGCACTGGGAACAGTAGCTGTGGTTAATATAATATCGTTGTAAGGCATCGTGAGACCTTGTTCCGACGCAGCGGTCTGCGCCAGGTCACCCATCTTAGTGTCATCATAGGTAAGGTAATCAGCTAAAAATTGGATTTGAGTGGTGGCGACAGGAGCGTGTGTAGGTTGATGTGCAGCGTCGTCTGATGTAACAAATGAATGAGTTTTAGTATCGGCAGACCATCTTATTTCTATAGAAACAGGTTCAGCCATTAAATAAAGAGGTAATTGGACATTTCTCATCATAGGGAATAACTCACTTAATTTAATAGCAAAGACTACAGCCTCCTTTTCACCATCTGTCGCGTCTGTTAATCTAAGCTCCTCATGTATGATTCCGTTGGTGCGCGGCTGTCCATCTTCGCCTCTCCCCCAAAGTAAATTCATAGGTTGAACTTGTCCATTTGCTAAATTTGATGGTTCGTATCCATCGGTAGTGCTACCTACACGAATAGAATCTTTTCTTATACGTTCTTCGGCTGATTTAAATAATCTTTTAATTGTGGCGTAGTGACCATATTTGTCTGTTGTTGCGACGGCTGTAGCTCCGACTCTTAAAGTCGCACTCTCTATCCAAGAGTGTGCACCTGGCTTAACTGGGCAGAATACATCTCCGCCAAAAGCAACGCCACCGGCGCGCTCATATACCCTAGATATTTGGACACAGGAGTTAATATCTAAAATACCTTTTTTCTCAAGTGTAAATCTACATATGTTCTGGTTATTAATTATTGGCTCTAGGATGCTCGTGTGGACTTGCATCGTGTCGATGGTTGCTTGTGGTTTCGTGCGTAATATAGCTGGTAATGACATTACTTTATATACTATAAATATATAAAAAAATTATAATTAAATTTAAAAACTCCCGCTTAACAAAGTTAGCTGCGCTTAAGAACTCACGCGGATGCCCTGGGGCGAGTAGGTGAGTGTATTAGTGGCGAGAACGTATGAGAATAATGATAATGGAGAATTACCGTCGAGACCTGATTGTATTCTTACGGAATAAGGAGTTCGGCTATAATCGACTCCGACTTTGAACTGGTCTTGTCTTATTCCTATACCGAAAAGATGATTGTTAGGGTCGGTAGCCGTTGTTGGCCACCGGTCTTCACCGTAAATAACATTATAGTCTAATACACCATATTCGTCCATGCTGGATCTATAATCGGAGGCGGCGAAAGTAACTCTTGTGGATTTATTTTTTTCACTCATCAACGAAATGGAAGTGGAAGTTAATGTATTAATAGGTTTTACGCTGTTAAGATATTGTTCTATTACTTTCGCATCAAGCGAGGAACCTACGGCAGCTGGCTGCTGAGGGGATGCTGGGACTTCTCCTAATTTCGGCTCAACGTCTACACGTTCTTCAAGCGGGAATAAAATTCCACCTTTAGCAAAGGCGACCTCGTTAAGTGCGACGCTATTATTATAGAGGGCTCCATTAGCAAATTTAAATAATGAGTTTGATGGCTCGGCTGAATTATTTACCCAAGGTGTTGGAACAAGATTATGGAATACCGATTGAACCTTTGATGCGCCAAGGTTCAATACAACTTGCTGGTCAGAAGCATTAACTACACTATATAATGAACTGTATGCATTGTATGTGAGCTGTCCATTACTAGCAGTTTCCATAGCATTTACACCTTCGTCATCTGGGACAAGTAAATCATAGTCTAATTGTAAATCGGAAAGCTGATAGTGGTATTGTGAGATATCTGCGTTACCACCTGATACACCCGCAATAGTAGTAGATGTGTATGGAGCAGTAAGCGGGGCGGCGACTGTTTTTACTGGTTGTAATACGGTGTTATCGGGAGATAACTCGAGCTGAACTATCATACCTTGAGTGCCGTTTTGTCCTATTGGTATAAGACCAGCTCCTGTTAATAAACCACAGCGAATAGGAATGCTGAAATCTCTAGTAGTATTTAAACTACATGCTTCTACAATAGAGCGGGATGCAGTTAAATTTCCTATAGGAGTTCCATTATTAAGATCAGGAGACGAATGCGTGGAGGAAACAATCGAGGAAAGTAAGCGAGGCATCTGGCGAATATGTTCTAAAGTCTGATGGTCTAAAGTTGAAAGAGTTACTTGTTGGATGCATGAGGCTACTCCTATAGTTTCGTTAATAGTAGCATTTACGCCACCACCGGCGTTGGCTCCGCCTACTCCGTCATTATTTCTAACTTGGGCATCGGCGGCATCTAAAATCTTAATCTTACCTGTAAGACGGACACTTTTTCCTACAAGATATTTACTGGATTGCGCAATAAGAAATTGAACTATGGGATAACCATTCTTAAAAGAATATACTCCGTTGCCCGGGGCATTCTGGGGGTTGATGGATACTTTTTCTGTCTGGATAATGTTTGACATTTTATCTATATAATGTATTAATATAAAAAAAATTTAGCTAACTGGATAATTCTTTCAACTTATCTTATGACTTCAATACCACCGGCGGTAATAATCATTCTATTGAGATGAACACAATATGTTTCTAAAAGAGTGCTTTCACCTATTTCGTTAGGATAGGCGATTCTTAACATAGTGGATTTTCCTTGAAGACTATGGACTTGTCCGTAGCGAGATAGGGCACGGGCAATTATAATTCTTGTGCACATAGATTGTAAATTACGAACGGGGACTTTCGCATTTTCAATAGCTTTTTCACACTCCATTATGTGAAGAATAGCATTCTTATTGGCGTTATATTTCTCCATATCAACCGGTCTATCGGGTGTAGTATCACCGTCAAATACCCATTGATAATTTAGTTGTGGTTGTTCCTCGTATTGGGCACGTAATGAAGATATTGTAGTATCGTTGAGATTTTCCTGGAGCAACGGAACGCTAATAAGAGAATAGGCTCTTTGCTGATTAGCTGGTATAAATGCGGATTGAAGACCGATAGGGTTAGGTAAATTGTGTCTATAAAGTGTAGATGTGCAGTAATCAATAGGTAATCCATCACCGTTAATCTGTTTCATCATAGCTTCAACGTAGCCAGCAGGGGGATCTACTTGAAGGACAGATAATTCTACTTCGGTAATTCTAACACTTGAATCTTCTGGAACATCAAGACCAGTATTCGCAGTTGAATTAGCATCTGGCCACTTAATTCTATCCCTGGGGTCAAAGAATACTACTGGTCCTCCTACGTTAGCGGTGCCACCGTCGCAACCTGTGTAAAGGTGCCCCAAAGGATTGGCTCCAGCAGGTCTATTAGGAATATAGGTAATTCTAAATCTATCTAATCCACCGGCTCCTGTAGCATCGATTGATATTTCAGTAACTTGTCCTAAAGATTGACAGTGGGTTCCATCAAATTCGGATATATATACCATATCCCCTATACATATACCACATTCATTATCATCGTCAATTACGGATCTTTTTACAAATTTAGGCAGTCCCGCACCAGCTGCCATCGACGCCACCAACCTATCGGCGGTTCTACATATATCGACGTGGAAGGCGGTCGCGGGAGCAGTAGGGACATCATCAGCGGCAGCTTTATCACCAAAAAGAAGATAGGATGTTTCTTTAATTACTCCACCAGCTCTTCCGCCAGCAGCCGCGGCAGTCTGTGGGTCGTATGATACACCAGCACGATTGGCTAAGACACACGAGCGTGTAAGGGTTTCTACATTCATTTGGATTCTTAATCCCGAAGTTCCGGCTAATGGGAATACTGAAGTAGCATTCGTTCCTATAGTTCCACTCATAGGAATAGGTCCCGAGCACTGGACTTCAATAGCAGCGCCATTAGTAGTTCTTGGACCAGCTGCGGCAGGTGGCGGCTCCCAGTAGAGTTGCGCGTCATTAGCACCATTTATGCTCATGCCCTCAAGTAGTTCTCTTTTGGCGTTGATTGAATCATTTTGATTAAAACCCCACATTTGGGCAGTTAACACATTCAGATCACTAATATCCTCAAGTTGAGTTCTACCGTCGCCCGATTGAATTCTTAAATCTCTGATTAAAGACCACATACCAGCGGAACCGTCTGGATGTAAACTACCTCTACCCACCATCGTAATTCTCATATTAAGATTAATATGGGCAGGATCAACGTATCCAATGTAACTGGGTATATTGAATTTAATTTGATTGTTTTGTAAAGGACTATACGTTCCTTGAAGTTCCGGCTTCAGTATAATTTGTTTGTTTGGGACAAACTGTTGATTTGTATTGTTTGCTGCGAACATTTTATATTATAACTAAATATAAAAAATTCACTCTTTAAAAAAATTAAATGTGCCTTAAAATGCGCTATTAGATGAAACAGTTGTCGTTACCCCGTCCATACTCGCTGCTGCAAATCCACCTTTAGTAAATGTATCAGTAATTCCTGATGTGGAATATTCTACTTGTGTGGGAGCATCGTCGTGATCCTTATATTTCCCAGTAAATAAATTATAAAGTGAGTCACCTACAGCATAGGCGGCCATAGCTGGTACTGCAACTTCTGCCCCGAGAACTGCTGTGGCGGCACCAGCTGCTCCTAAGCTCATCGCAGCACTACCGAGACTGGATAAAACATTCTTTCCCTCAGCAAGATCTTCGCCAACTTGGAGGGCGGCGACCCCAGCACCAATTTCTGGGTCATCTTCTTCGGCGATGTCCTCTGCGTCTTCTTCGGCGCCTTTTTCGGCGCCTTTTTCTACGCTTTCTCCTACTTCATCTTCGCCAGGATCTGGTGTTCCACCTCGGGGAACTCCCCTGCTAGGATCATAGGCAGCTCCACTTCCTGAAAAACCTTTGTCCTCAAATCCACCTACGTCTGGTCCAAATGCGTCATCCACAGCACTTGTGTGGGCACCTTCACCTCCTATAATATCACCACTATAGGGATCTCCTTGTGCAGGCGCCATATAACTAGAACCTGTATCTACTGGTTCATCGTCCAGTAATTCTTGATCATTCACCCTGCTAACATCATATCCAGTCCGAGCCTGTGGTCCTTCTCCTACCTCGAATAATTGACCTGATTCCTCTGGTTCGTCGTCGCCTGTGATATCATCATAATCCACACCTAAATCATCTGCTGCCTTTGCCGCGCTAGATCCTCCACCTCCCTCTTCGGGGAGCGATGCGATAGTTCCTCCACCTCCACCTCCCTCTTCGGGGAGCGATGCCCTCGTTCCCCCACCTGCTGATTTGCTCTCATCTTCTTCGCCCCCTTCTTCTTTTTTACCACCTGTTATATCCTTGGTTTTTTCAGTAGCACCACCTGTATCAATTCCGTCTGCTCCAGCAGGAGTAGATGACTCTGAATTTTTTTGGGTTAATCCTGTAAAGGTGGTTTTAGCTTTGGATAGCAGTTTTTGTCCTCCCGAGAATGCTATGGGAGCGGCGAAGGCTACTGTTGAAAGAGTATTTTCCATAGCTTCCTTATCTTCCGACCTTATTTCTAAAGCATCGGCAATTTTGGCTTGCGCTTTTGACCGAAAGTCTTCACCTTTGCCTTTTATATAATTTTTAAGTCCATCAGAACCTTGTTGATATTGCGAAAGAGCGTTATTGTATGCTTGCATCTTATATAATAATACATTATTTATTTTCTACGTGGCTTTTTATTGCTTCGCTTATTATTGCTTCGCTTATTTTGTTTCTTCGTCGTCCCCTTGACACCAACAAAAATATCCTTCATTTTTAGTTTAGGACGTTCTAGTTCTTTTATCTTAATTTCTACCGTTTTATAGATTTTATTTAGGTTAGTAGGAATTTCTTTTGTTTCCATTTATATAATTTAATTATTTTTTTATTATATGTATAGTATATAAATGTCCTTCATAAATATAAGCACAAACCAACAAACTTCAGCTCAGCGCGAGATGACTGAGCGAACACCAGCTAATTTAAGAAATGATTTTAAAGTTCCTATTGAAATTAAGAAAGGAGACCAAATGGAATTAGTATCTTTAAGGTTACACTTCGGAACAGCAATTAGAATTTACGAGGATGAAAACGATACCCTTGTTTGGACTTGGGGAAATGCCCCTAATTGGACTCAACATGTAGTTCAAGCTCCATCAGGACCCTATTATGATGGGTTTGAATTTGCTAAAAGCCTTGCTACTTGTTTAAATGAGAGCACTACTATACCCAGTTTTGATACCTCCTCTTATCCACAACATAGATTTAATCCTACAATAGAGGGAGGATGGACCGTAACCTATGGTCCGCTACACGCAGGAGGTCCCACATATGCGATAGATAATCAACAATGCACATATATGGCTGATGTTACGAATGGAACGATTGCCGAAGGACATCACGGGAATAATTGGAGAACAGGACTGACGCAACTCCATTCAGAAACTGATACATTTTTTGGGGAACCAAACGCTATTGAAGCCTTTGAGAATGTTGCAGGAGATATAACTATGCGACAATCTTGGGTATCTGACATTCACGATCCTAACGCTGGTGGCGCCGCCGCGAATGTTTTAAACGACTTAGAAGGTGGTGACCTTGAGGATGAAATTACCAGTGACCCTATTGGAAGTATATATAATGGATATTTAGGTAGAAACTTTGATAATGGTCAAATGAATAATGTAGCCTCGTTCCGAGCAGGTGATGTGGCTGCTGCTAACCCATCAACATGTATAAGTAGTATATATGATAATGGTGGTAAAGTATTTTGCACCACCTGTCCAGTATGGGGATTCTTTCTTGCGGATTTCGTAGATGATGCGAAGCTTGTTGGACCAGATGTTACTCTTGATATAGAAATGATTTTGAATGGTAATGATGAGCTGGAAGTCGCCGAGCAGAGGATATTTACTATAACAAAACTTGCTGGAGGAGCAGGCCACAACTGGGATTTACGTTTAGACTTAAAAGGAGGTCAGCCAGCATTTAATCCTCTAATGCCCGGTGTTGCCGGTGCTACCTTTACACGATTATATATGCATTATATTCCAGAAGAAGGTGCGAACGTTCCAGCTCAGGAAAGTCCTTTTAGGAATGGTTCGTGGGCAATCGGAGGATGGGTTGATCCAGCCACACCCGGTGGTGGCACTGGTGTTGGACAAGTCCCCGATGATGCGACAGACCCTGATAATTGGAATTTTTGCACAGACGCTGGCGTTGAGGAGGGGATTGAGGCATTTGGTCATAGAAATGTATGGTATTATGATGAAATATCTGAGACCTTTAAAGCAGGTATTCAATTTGCTGCTATGCCTGACGTGCAAGATAGAATAAGATTAGATTACAATAAGCACAAGATGGACGATGGCCGCGATACGACTAACGATGAAACTCCATCTTTAAAACCGGTAGCCCCTGTGGCTCCAAATATCGGTTTTGGTTTAGATATGACAAGACATCTGGGATATAATCCAGTCCGTGTTGGATTAAATTCTGTGGGTCAGTATGTGAATAGTAATTACACACCGAACAATAAGGTGGTAAATGGTGGGACGGGGGGCGTTGGCGACAGAGATACTGGACACGAGTCTTGTAGATGGCAAATCCAGTTATACAACGACCAAGATTCACAAACACTTGACGGTAATGGTGTATTAGTTCCCCAGGTCCAAGTCATCGGAACAGAAAATCCTGAAACTGAAAAAAAAGATGGATACGAATTTAAGTCCAAGGTAGTGTTAGAGACCAACTTGGCTACGGCGGTGCCCATTGCTTTAACACCATTAACACACGATCTTATAGTATGTGTAGAAATTGACAAAGTCCAAACTTTGAATTTTTATTGTATACAGCATCCTAAATATACTTTCATTAATCCTAATCCCCCTGGTCCAGGAGCTGGAGATCAATATCAAACGGATTCCCCGAATACTCCTAGTGATGCTGAACTACAGGCAGGTCTTGTTTATACACTGGACAATACAGGGACACAAAATGCTACAACCGATATAGCATATATAAAAGAATCGCATTATCCTTTAGTTCCAGTAGTTGGCTGCGGCGCTGGAGGATATTACGCTGCGACAACGTTGGCTGCCGAACAAGCGGCGTGGGGAAATGAGATGGGCTCTTACAATTGCTGGGATATGCAGTTGGCGTATCGTGACCCAGCAGCGAATAAAAATAGAGAAATCTACGAAGCATTCCCTGATAGAAGTATAGATGAAACTGTTACGATTGCTCCTGGTCCCGGAGACCCTGCTACTGCGATTCGAGGTTCAGGGTATTGCTTTAAATTTGGAAGGTTACAGGTAGGACAAACTGGTGCTCCTCTTAATGCCGACCCCGCGGTAGCAAATCACTATGTAACGGGGACATCCACGGCAGCATTACCATTTGTAAATACAGTTATATCTGATTTATTCCCGCCTAATATTTCCAATCTTCAGAGAATATTAGGATTTGAAAATTTAGTTCAATCCACAAGAAATGATCCTCATTTTGATCCACCTCTGCTATCGACCCGAAAAATAAATCAGATGCCTCTTGGAGAGACCTTTACTGTAGAATTAACCAGTTCAAATGTTAAAGGATTTAATGGTGGAACGGGCGATGTAAATAGGGCACTGGCGGTAATAAATTCGGAAGAATTACAATCAGATGGTGATGGTGGTGTTATATGGGCCTCGCAAACGAGAAGACCAGTAGATTTAAATGTAGCACAGGATACTAGTTACCATAGTCTTAATGTTCAACTCCGTGATGCTAATGGTAAAATAATGAGGTCGGTAGAAGCTCCTCTTGATGTTGTTTTATATAAATCGCAACCAGAAGGGGCGAGAGTGGAACAGGCACTACGTGAATTACGGGAAGTTATAGAAGGTAAAAAGAACGACGAGAGAGATGTGCAGCTGGCAAACATCGGTGTCCACAATCCATTACTCGGGGTAATTCCAAGATAAGACAAAAAAGACGGATTATTTGTCTTGTTCCCCTTCTTCTATATTTCTCTTCTTCTTATTTCTCTTTTTTTGATTTCTTATTTTGACAAAATTATTTTAAGACAAATATTTGTCTTAAGGAGTAATAAAGAAGAATAGTAATGTAAAACACCTGGAATCCTTATGAAAACGCTGAGACAAAAAAAAATTGTCTGAGACAAATATTTGTCTCACAGAATTTCTTCATTTCCGCTTTTTTTTAGCACCCCAACGAACAGTATAGGCTTTTCTACCTTTAATTCGGTGCTGTTGAACATCCCGATACATACCTTTCTTAGTGGTAAAATCAAGTTTGCCCGCCATCGTTCTACTGGGTTTTCCTTTTTGACCTAATCCATGTTTTATTGCAAGTAATCTTGTATAGCTTACACCTTTACGTTGCGCTTCACTATGTATTTTCATGTTATGGGGTATTGTTCCAGAACTCATATATATATATCAGTATATAATAATTACATGAACGTGATGACTTATAAAAAAGCAGATATAGCTGGCTATGAATATAATAAAATTTATCAGTCGGCATATTATTTTAAGAATAGAGAACGATTATTAGCTTACGCTCGGAGAGAGATAACATGTAGTGTATGTGATATGAAGATGCCGTATAGTAGTTATTCATATCATCTTAAACACCATAAAAAGAAACCACCTAAGAAATTTTTTCAGTCAGAAAGTGGAAAATTTATTTTAACCTTCGATTAACCATAGGTTGTGCTTCGCTTAATCATAGTTTCGCTTAATGGATTGATCAAAATGATAATGATAATTCTTATACTTATAGGTTGAAATATAACCTATATCCCTTGGATGATGTAAATCATTATACTTGGTTATCGAGATATATTTTTGAGCAGGTTCGTCGTGAGTCGTGACAGGTGTTGGTGGCTGATGTAGCCTAAAGTAAGATAATAAACGAGTGAATAAAGCATCCATTATTATAGACTGACATTTTCTAATACATATTATAATACATATTATAATATATATAGCCTACGTGAGAGGCAGCGGGGGATAAGCGCGGCGGATAAGCGCGCAAAGCGCGCGGCGGCGACCATTTCTTTAAGTAATAAAATACTTAAGAATTCTTTTTTATTTAAAGAGTCCGACCACACATTATTTTCTTACACTATAATAAGTAGTAGCGCAAAATCTAACCCCGTATGATTATATATATATATTGTGTGTTAGATTATAAATTAAAACTCTAAAAGATTTTGC
>Ga0209756_1004402_pt1 | contig 10986 bp, 19 predicted proteins | sample ETNvirenome_6_85_FD_184071 | JGI IMG/M metagenome (GOLD analysis project Ga0209756, IMG submission 184071) | Marine viral communities from the Pacific Ocean - ETNP_6_85 (SPAdes) (version 3) | ecosystem: Environmental > Aquatic > Marine > Oceanic | place: Pacific Ocean | collected 2013-06-19
TCTCTATCCATTGATGTTAATTTGTAACCTGACTGGGACTCGAACCCAGGACCCTCTCATTAAAAGTGAGATGCTCTAACCAGCTGAGCTACCAAGTCAATTTGTACGCCCGATAGGATTCGAACCTATGGCCGCCTCCTTAGAAGGGAGGTGCTCTATCCAGCTGAGCTACGGGCGCATATAAAAGGAAGGGGAGGTGTAATTGAGGTTTTGCTATTGTATCTTCCTTTGCAGGTGCAATCGATGTTTTACTATTTTTCATCTTCCTCCCCAACCTATGCTAATCACCAAATTAGCTATTCATTTCTGATTCTTCTTCAACGCCCTCTGCATTAAAGATATCTTCATTCTCGGTAGTACCACAAAATTTCTGCACTACTTGCTTCATAAATGTTCTCTCTGAATCAACTCCTCCATCTTCATCAAAGAAAGGATAAATACAAACCTCTGCCGCTTCTGCTAACTCAAATCCATCTTCTAGCAACCCGGCCATCTCAACACTTATTCTGGTACTTATTGAATTTGTAATTCTAGGAGCATCACATTTAACTTCCTTTCTAGTCATTGAAGCAATTTCTGCTATTGCATCGGATTGCGCTTGGGCCAATCCTGGATGGAGATCTTTTAACAATGCCGACTCTTGGTCTTTATCTAACGATTCCATTTCAACAATAATAAATCTATCTACTAATGCTCTATCCATCGCTCTGGTTGCGGTATATTCATTACCAATATTTGCAGTGGCTACAAATGTAACTCCTTTAGCAACTTTAATGGTCGGCGAATTTTCATGCTCATCTAATCTTAAATACCTTTGCCCGGAATCCAATACCGTCATTAATATATTCCATGCTTCTGGATGGGCTCTTGATATCTCATCTAATAATATAATTGCATCTTCGGTCTGGATTGCTTTCACAAATAATGATTCGCTAAAGGTTGTTCCTTCGTCTTTCTTAAAATGGGTGTTACCAATCAAAGTACCTCGAGGGTCTTGGGTGGCACCTAAATTAAAATAGAATTCCGGCCTATCTAATGCTTCAACCAATCTCTTGGCGGCCATTGTCTTACCACAACCCGATGCTCCGGTCATCATAATATTCTTACCTCGTATTGCCGATCTTATTAAATACTTCCATTTCAGGTCCGGCATTACTAATGTCTTAGGACGAAGGCTGGCTGCCTTATTATGGATGAAATCTAATATTGGATCTGCATCAATTCTATCCGATGCTTCCACTTCTTCTTCCTTTGGTCTTAGATCATTAAAATAACTCATATCCTTACGATATGACCTTCCGGTCTCTGTATCATATTGAATACATTGACCATTATCAACACAATGCTGACACATTATATCTCTTACATAAATATCCGTACGGACCTTTCCTTCTGTATCTCGGAGGATAAAATTACTACCCTTTTTCTCGACTGATACGTAAATGAACTTTTTCTTCATAACTTAATTTTTGGTGATTACTATTTTTATTTCTTATTTCCTATATATTAAAGATAAGGTATAATTCGTACGAAACCTAATCTTTTTCATGCTTTTTTTCAACTTAATCTACAAATATCTTTGCGGTCTTAGGAGTATTAAATCCAACTAATCCAATCTTTCTTCCCTCTTCATCCTTCAATTCAGGCACCATTCCTTTTTCTACCATATCATCATATTCCTGGTCCAAATGCCAATTTGGCATTCTTTCTAGATCTTTTTCTGTTTCTTCAAGAACCTCTTCTAATGTATATCCCATTCCAAATTCGGAACAACAAATATGTTTTGAAATCTCTCTTAACTCCGACTCCAAAAAGGGATGAACGAATGTCACTCTCAATAGCTCCTTTCGGATATTACACTTCATCATCTCTGATACTTTATCATTATGATCATACATTTCCTTTGAATGAGGCTTGGTGATTACTACTCCGTATTCACTCCTTACTTTTTTAGCTTTTGGCATACCTTTTGGTTTTTAATTAATTTCTTATATAATAAAGATAAGGGATAATCCGTAAGGAACCTAATCTTTTTCATGCTTTTTTCCGGAAAAGTTTCACTTTTTCTACATACTTTGGCTAAGAAATATTTTAGTTACCTTTATTTGCCCATCCGAATAGTTCTGTATGATTATGTATATACCTTGTGGTATATTCCTCGTGTCTTCTACTTCCCTACCTAGCAAATCTATTATACGTGTGCTTACGATATAGCTGTCTTCTATTTCAATTATGGCTGATGGAAAATTTATCTCTTCACTGTTGAATTGCAGTACCTCTCCGGTATCACAGTCTATTGCATAATTTTGTAACAAATCCATTAAATCTTCTTGGGTTACATCCCCGTCCGGAGTTATATATTGGAGTAGTAATAATAGGTCTTGTACATCTACTACCCCGTCATTATCATAATCTCCTATGCATGGGTATGGATAGCAAATCTCAGTATCCAGAATGCTGAACCATGATGACTCCTGATTATATACTCCTGCGTAAGATGATATGGGTACATTGTCCGAGGTTACTATAGTAAAGCCTCCTCCGAATTGCATTCCGTCTCCAGCAAGATCTTCCATTACAAAACGATAACAACCATCAAATACACAGAAGCTAAACTCTATTTGGTCTTGGGATTCAACATCCGTTGGTGCTATTAAGTAATTGCCATCTGGGTCTAAAACATAGTATGACGATTCTGTATAAAAAGCATCAGGGTATATGTCCACATGGACTTCATCTCCGGATGCATCATATTCAGGATATGCCAATACTTCATTATTGTCTAGGTACCATTCATAGGCCATGGATGTCGATACCCTGACATTCATACTATATGAATTTTCTATATCAACATCTTCGACTAATATAGTGATTGTTTGTCCTGCCTCAAGAGACTCCGAAGTGAATCCATAGTATTCATTATTAATTGCTGCTGAAAGTGAGTTTAGTGTAACAGAGCCGTAATTAGTTAGATCGACTTCAACATCTATTATAGGTGTACATGAGATCTCTGGAAATCTTACGTCTGTCACTGCTATGTCGATTGCATATACCGGATTGCATGCAGTACTCTCTAATAAAGATGTCAATTCATATTCTATTGCATCTCTCATCCTAAGTGCTTGCCCCTCGGTGAATGTATTTAGACAATTTTCATTAGTATAGTCCATATAGTTCTCAATTTGGGCTCCTTCACAATTAGGCTCTAGAGTACAAGAACTATTAGCAGTGGTTGGTGGTGTGTCGCATACCTGGTCTCCTTGGGTTTCACAGATTGTTTCTATGCAATTATTTGAATTGTGGAATGTATGATATAATTTTAAACAGTGACCCACCTCATGAGTAAGAACCCTATTAAGGTCAGTATAAGATTTCAAATTACCTACTGTGCCAATTGCATTATATAATATAACTGCTCCATATCTTACATTGTCGAATGGAAAGTATGCAAATCCTTGGGTTCCTCCTCCTCCATCATTATCATCAATTTCTGAAACTACAAATATGTTTAAGTAATCTTCACGAGACCATGCGACTAATTCCTTGACCTCTACTTCATCTGCGCCACTACCTATATTGCCAGACATAATTCCACCTTCCTCATATCCATCAACCACTCTTCCATCAGTACGGATTATGCCATCTGTAGGATTGTTATTAGGGTCTCGCGAAGCCAAACAAAATTCAATTTTTGTATCTACTCCCAGACCATCTCCATTAGTACCTGGGGTTTTCCTGTAATCCTCGTTCAATGCTACTATAGCACTTTGGATTTGTTCATTAGAAATATTAGTTTCAACTCCTACTTCCTCTCCCAAATGTATTATATGGACTACCAAAGGAATTGTTAATACTTCTGCGGTATCTAAATCGATCTGCTGGATCAATCCAAAAGGCTTTACAACATATCCCTGTTCATTATAAACCTCATCAAATTTACATTGTTCTTGTCCGATCGCATTAAAAAAGGAGCTCAATAAAAATGCAAATGCTAATATTATTTTGTAGTTATACCTCATTTGTTTTTCCTTCTTTTAGATCTTCCTATCTCCACCCACATAGCTCCGAAACCGTGGGGAGTGAAATAGACATCGTCTTTACTTTCAAAAGTATCGTGACGGTGATCGCCATCATCCCACGTAGTTGTCACGTCTCTGAATCTTCTCTTTTTGTCACGCAGGTGTAGGCAAAGGACTTCACCTTCTTCAACCCTAAGAGTAGTTATTCCTTCGATAGGTTCTCTATCTATAATCTTGCTTGTTTGGTAGTTAAAGGTTATTACTTCGTCTAAAGTTATCATTACACATGTTGTGTCTTGGGCCTTAATTGTTAAGGCCGTCAGCATTAATGCGAAAAACACTAACGCTATGCTTAAAAATGTTTGTACTGAATTTTTCATATTATTATTTATTTTGGAAATGAATAGGTTGATAGGAATTCGATTAAATCAGCTGAGCCGCACCACCCGTCTCCAGTATAGTCCGGCCATGCTTTAGTAGCGGTGCCGAAGTATGACATGAACTCCATAAATTGGAGTATGAAATCTAAAAATACTCCCATGGTCTATCTAAATATTGTTACAAGGCCTGTGAGTTGGGTTGCCTTTCCGGGCTGGGTTGCATCTAGTTTCCAGGTATATACTCCGTCGGGACATAGCCAGTGGCCAGAGCGACTTACTCCAGTCCAATAATCTAATGGATCTGTCATTTCTTTTATTAGAGTTCCCCATCTATTGTATATCTGCAACTTCCATGTTAGCCAGCATGTCGTATCGGTGACTGCATAAAATATATCATTCACTCCGTCATTATTAGGAGTAAATGTATTTGGTATAAAGATACTATTATCATCGCACACATCGATTCCAGGATTGTCTTCACATGGTTCGCCAGTCTCACAATCAATATATTCTGTTGAAAATATATATTCGGTGAGAGTTAATGTATCGGTGATGTATATATAATTGTCTACAATGACGTCAACATATAATGTATCAGTTATATAAATCTCTTCGGTTACATATAATGTATCAGTTATATAAACTTCTTCAGTTATGTATAATGTATCAGTGACGTATTCTATAATAGGGTCGCATGGACATACATTGTAAAAAGTAAGGGAATTATTATTCGGGAAGTCATCACCACTAGAGGATGACCAATTAACACTTAAAGTAGCAGTAAAATTGCATATATTTCCGTTTGCTATTTCATCAGCTATCTCACAGGTTTGGAATGATGCAAATGGTACAGTAACTGTATCTCCTACTACTGCCGGAGGCCAAGTAAAATCTCCAGATCCTTGGAGTGGTATTCCCCAACAGGGTGGTAATATTCCAAAATTTGTAAAAGGGTCCCATAAATATATTTGTGCTGTTATTATTGAGGGGTCATTCGGATCAAAATCCGAGTTTGCGGTGTAACAACTATCTGCTAGTACGGTAAATGTTGCTGTTTCATTTATCCAGTCAAAGTCTATTAATTCAACGTCGCAGTAATTTTGGCTCGATAAGGCTAATGGTAATAATAATAATAACGTTAATAATTTTATGCTTTTGTTCATAACCTAACTCCTTTATACATATATAAATATAGCACGTAGCCTAATTTATTCCAAGAATTTTTTTGCTTCTTCTGGAGATGGGTAACCCTGGAGTTTTCCACATTCAGCACATACATATCGTATAGAAAAACTACTCTTATCTGGAACCTGTTTCATCACTTGTCGTTCATGGACACATTCATGCTGAATTTTATCGATTCGTTTCTCGATAACACGCTTTTCAGATAGTAATTTTTCAACTGACCGATTCTTCGCTGTCATATCGATAAATATATGCATGGTGAATTAAGATTGGAGGATTTCGATGATTTCTTTGGTCTCTGAGCATTTTTCATAGTCTTCAATACCGACAAAATATGCTAGCGATCTCTGCAAATTTGTTATCCAAAACTCCGGGGGGCATCCTAGGACCGTATCTCTATCATTAAGAAATGCGATAGTCACCTCATCATCATATTGTATCTCATGCGCATACTTGATTGCATACAATGTTCTGATATGTATTGCATGTTCATGCTTTGATAGTTCTATCTGGAATTCTGTCTCAGAACTAAATTTTAATAGTGGCGGCTGTGCGTTATTGGTAAACATTTAATAACTATTTTTCATTCTACCTCCTAAAGGATTACCAACTTCTTGGTAGTAGCAGTTATAACATAACAATCTCAAATTCTCTCGTAAATGATTAGTACGATCGCCATCTATCCAATCTAACAATAATGGAACCGAATAGTCACTCACTCTCCTTACACAGTATTCGCATGAATCACACTGTTCTTCAAGTATAGCATTTTTAAGCAATCGTATCTTTAATCTGCTATGTGGATAATTAGGATACTTCCCATCTAATATATCGAGTAAGCCATAATGTCCGCGCAGCCGCGGCTTAGTTGCTCGTGGGATGCCTTTGCCGGCTTTGTTCTTATGCAGTTCAAATAATGTAGTGCCAGTTTCTGAATCTGTATATAATTTAGAGTACTTCCTGTAGGCTTCATATGATACTTTCAAGAACCGCGCGGCGCCGGCGCATGATTGAGTATTCGCCATTGCATACCGAATCTCTGATTCTGATATGTTCATTGGCGGTCGACCTTCTCCTGGCTTGAACGGCATTGACTATCCTTTTAAAAGAAATCTATTGTTTGGGTCATGTTTTTTATTTGCTTTCAACCTGCCCTCTTCATATTGCTCTTTCTCTGATTCAGATAGCGATGCATACCAAGTTGACAATTCGGCGCCCGTAATAGATAATGCTTCTTTCCAGATATCCCTAGGCTGTATCTTAGTACTAATATCATACTTGGCTAATATAGTTCCTAGGATAGTCGATGCCTTTGGCTGTACGGAAACATTATTCTGCTCCATTAATTTATACCACTCTTCAATGATTTGTGCATGTGGTATAACTTCTTCTTTCATTTTATTCATAACTTTTTCCTTTCTTGACCAATAGTTGTAATATTCATTCATAACTATTCCTTTATTTTTAAAATATTAACTTAGATAAACCTCTGCACCGTTTTCATTATCTTCAAATACCGATACATAACAGCATCCGAATTCTTTCATGAGCTCGTTTGCTAGCATCTCACATGACTTAGAACCGAATTCATGCGTCCTTGAGCTCGAGTTATAATATATACGATGTAGATATTCGAGAATATCCCTTTTGAACATTATAAACTCGACATCTCTATCATCATGATTGACCCGTTTCTTAGCAGTAATATGCCATTTATGTCTGTGCATATTTGATAGAAATCCTACTTCCGGAAATACTGTCTGGGCCTCTGGCCAACAGTGAAGACCTTCGATCTCTAGTTTTGCTATGACATTTGTTCGCATACTACGATTCGACAATATTTTTAGCCAATGGGCCTTTCTCTCCATCTGCAGATTCAAACGTCACTGCCTGGCCTTCTTTTAGTGTCTTATAGCCGTCGATCTGAATTTCTTTGAAGTGGGCGAAATAATCTGTATTGTCTGCGCCTGCTATGAATCCATAACCTTTTGTTGAATTAAACCATTTTACTGTACCTTCCATCTTTTTACTTTTTTTTATTTTTTTTAATAATAACTTAATATATAAAATTATTTTCATAAATCCTAATTATTTATGGCATAAAGTTCAATATTATTATACTTATATTGTTTAGTGCCTATATTCTCTAGAAAGTCTATTTGGCGAACCTTTCTTTTATTCATACAATCGTGTATAGTATATATACCGTCTTTGTGAGTGCCTTTAATGTATACCCGGTCTCCATAATCGAAACTGCCGCCGTTCCTGACTAACATGTCCTGACTAATTGCTATCCAATTCCAATCTGAAACATGGTACGGGTCTATAATGCTACCATCTGCCGTCACTAATGGATCTGCATCACACTGTGCCTCTACTGGATGATACATTGTTGCTTTCACTTCGATTGGTCTATAATTTATATATGGCAATGGGTCTATAGGCTGGCCTCTGTATGATATTTCGTAATGTAGATGTTGTCCGGTCACGTTACCTGTACTGCCCATTATTCCTATTGCCTGACCTTTTACGATAGAATCGCCTACATCGACTAATAACTTATGTAAATGTGCATACTTAGTTGTGAATGAAAATGCATGGTCTATTTTAATACAACGTCCATATCCCCAGTTCCGTTTTGCAAACTGTACAGTGCCGCATGCAGTTGCATACACGGTATCTCTCCAACTATCTATTAAGTCGACCCCCGAATGCATTAAGTATCTACCAAATATCGGGTGCTTCCTGACACCAAATTCATCTTGTAATATAATAGTATCTAATGGTGCTCCGATTGGTATCGAATCGATAGTCATTCTCAATTCGTCGATTTCATTTGATAATGAATCAATCTCATACTTATAACGCTGTTCTTGTTCTTCTTGATATTGGTTTAGTGTATCGATATGACGGCCGGAATTGATATTCGATATCACATGTAATACTGCTATGATTATGAAACCTAATACAAATACTATTCGGTCATACGTCCGTGGAATTTCTTTTTTCATTTATGATTGTATTAGTTAAACTTCTCTAATCTGTACGCTGAGTCCCAATTTTTGAAAATGTGCGTATAGTATATATATCTCTGGCGCGAACCCTGAATAAATGCTGCATTCTCCAACCGTATCAACAGTCACTGCCATCTGTTCTGCGCGCAATGTATTACATATTGGTAATAATGTCGTTAATGATTGTATCACATAATCAAATGAATTATTCTCATCATTTAATAAATACAATTGCATACGCGTTCGCCTACGCCTTGGTGACTTCCCAAATAATTTCGATGTCTCCATATGTTGTTGTTTGTATCCACATTCTACTATCCTTCATGTTCTATTTTAACGATATGTTGGGCTCCATACTTCTGTATGAATTCTTTGGTAACTGTTGTTCTATCTGCAACACCGTATGCTTGTCTTGCTTCGATGTTATTGCCCGAGGCATCTCTAACATATACTAGATAGATAGTTTGATTATCCGTAACGGCTACTTCCGCTATATCAATTGGTTTGCTAATTATTTTCCAACTCATCGATAAGTCCTTGTAATGTTGCACACTTTTCATATTCTTCATTTTCAATAAAATACTTAATCATAGAATTCATTAATTTCTTTTTCTTCTTCTGATCAAATGTTGCTGGCCACACATTAATCTTAGATATAACATCGTATACTTCTTCAATCGTTAGATCTAGATAATTTTGCACTGCTGTCTCCATTTCCTTCTTATTTTATATAAATATAAGAAAAATATCTCGTACTGACAAATATTTGATAGGTTATTTTAGTCTACTATATCATTATCTTGCATTACTTGTTCTTCTTCATTGTTGCCGGTAGAATCTTTACCTGTCTTTGCCCATTTACGAGCTTCCTCTTCTCCGCCTTCTTCTTCGCTATAAGACAGTCTATAACCTAATGGTCCTATTGCTGCCCACCTTTTTGACACGGGTAATTGCCATACATCGCCGGGCGATTTTCTTACATCGAGTAATGTGCCCGGTACAAATTCTTTTAATTTAATCATTTTTCTGCCTTTGTCAGTATATTAGTTTTTGAATATTAACCTATCTCCCCTGGCCTCTGTATTTTTTCTTATAGAATTTTGAGTTCTTTGAATTCGATGTTTTACATTTAGCATGGACTCCAGGTCGTTTCTTTTGTTTAATAACTCTATATGTAAATGTATTTGTTCTTTTGGCCATTAGATTCTAATATCAAATTTTGTAATTTCATTTTTTACTACCTGCAAACTTTTCTAATCCGGCTATACCAAAACAACCTAGTACTACAAGTGTGAATGAGTCGTATATGAATTCATTGATAACTAAATCTTGCCCTACGTAACCTGTAACTAGGTCTAGACAGGCAAATACGACCATTACTATAAATGCGACCGTACCTATGATTGTTTTTTCATTCCAATCATTATTATCTTTGAATATTGAAAACATGCCCATAATTAATCTAAGTATGAATCACTTTTGTAAAACGGGTCATTTTTTGAATCTCTTTTAGTATTTTTTACCCATTTCAATAAACCTTCCAAGGCATCTTCTATACCTTCCATGGCTTCTTCTCCATTAGCGTGATATGCTGCTTCTATCCATTGTTCCATGTCATATGTCATATCTGATGGGGCTTTCCATTTTTGGCTAATATCAGATTTAAGTTTCATTGTTGAATAGTCAGCCTCATTAATTGACCTCTGGCTTTTTGGTGTTAAGTCTTTTAGTTTCATACTATTTTCCTTTTGTAATATTTTTTAATGTTTTTGCACATGCCGCTCGAAAGCTAAATAAAAAATCATTTGCCTTTTCTATATCTTCCTCGCCATCTGCATCCTCAAGCCATTCAATAGCACTACCTAAATCCTTTGCTTCTGTATGATAATTAACATCTGTAAATGATTCGTATAATAAATTCAAGTGATCTATGTTTTCAAAGAGCGCTTCAGGGGCATTTACGCCGGCTTGTAACATACCAACATAATCAAAATCACTTCTCCACATATCGCCGGCACGGAATCTTTTTATTGGCTTGCCCAATCGATCCAATGAGGCTTCTTTTAATTTTCTTGGGGCTAAATCTTTTAGTTTCATCTTATTCTTCTTTATCTATCGCCGGCTGTGGCTAATTTATAACGCTCTCCATCAGAAATATTAGCTAATTTATTTAATATGTATCTGCCTACGAGCCATTGACCATCTCTTCTCTTACGGAGCACTTCAAGATATTTAATAATCGCTGTTTGCAACTGTCCGGCGATGTGAGGCTTATCTATTGGGTCGGATAACCCTCTCCATTTTGACTCATATTTAAAATCCTGTAATCCTTGTGGGCTAGGCGTTTCGGATAGCGGCTTACCTTTAGCATCATACTGAAATCTTAAT
>Ga0209756_1004407_pt1 | contig 10978 bp, 21 predicted proteins | sample ETNvirenome_6_85_FD_184071 | JGI IMG/M metagenome (GOLD analysis project Ga0209756, IMG submission 184071) | Marine viral communities from the Pacific Ocean - ETNP_6_85 (SPAdes) (version 3) | ecosystem: Environmental > Aquatic > Marine > Oceanic | place: Pacific Ocean | collected 2013-06-19
CCCCGGGATCAATTTCATCTGCGACCATCGCCTGAAGCTTGGTTGTCTTATCCCAAGAGTCGGCATCGTCTAAATCTTTTGAGAGGCGCGCCAATGGAAGTTCCGCAACAAAAATAATTCCTTCTCCGCCTGCTTTTTCAGTTGAGCGAATTGTATACATTCCTGCTCTATTTTGAGTGAAAGCAAAATAAGTGCCGGGACTTGTATTATCAAAATTCTTTCTGTCTTCGGCAAACTTAAACCCGTTATTAACGATGTCCCAAAAATATGCAGTCGAAGTTCCATGATATACCAGCGCTTCTTTCTCTCTGCTTACGAGTGCACCGTAAAGTTCTTCGGCAAATGGATCATCAAGCGTATCCATCCGCAATGACATTTCCTGTATTTCTGTACCCACCGCGCTAGGCATGCCCACTAGATCGACGCCCGTTGCATCTTGTATCATTCTCCATGCGCTGTTTTCATCTCCATCTGCCATAAATTTCTCGAATGCATCAACCTTCTCATCTGATGCTTGTAGATAAAACTTCATGACCTCTTCGGCGCCTAAATTGCCCTCGTAGGACGCTTCATCCAGGGTCTTTCCTTCTGCCGTAACTTCTGGTTCGGCGTCACCAGCAATTGCGGCGCTTACCGTCACACCCGCTTTTGATTGCAACCATTTATTAAACATCCTATCAGCCCATCTCTTTGGAATAACTTCATCGGGATTTCCGTTAGGACCCATTGGATTTTGTTTGAACCACCCATTCATAAAAGTATAAAATGCTTCTTCATATTTCTTTTCTACCACCTTGGTAACGGGATCACTAATATTTAATCTGTCTAGCACCGTGTTTCCAGTAATCTTATCCACGGCCCCCATAATAGCGTTCGCCGTGATGAATGTTCCAATCCCATGCCCTACTTTTTCTATCGCTGCTTGGACTTTATCTTTTGTCCATTGACTAGCATCATCGCCCAATAGTTTTATGAGTTGTTGCGCAATCTTCGGCGCCGCTGCGCCAATGCCTAGACCAACTAAAATTTTTGGTGCAAGGGCCGCTGCACCAGCAGTTAATCCCGCTTTTCCTATTGCTGCCAATGCATTCTTTCCAAATTTTTTAAATCTATTCGTTAAAGTTTTAGGATCTGCTTTGGAAAAGAATTTTGCTAAATCTCCCCACGTTGCTCTCTCTTCCTTGATTAATTGCTCTAATAAGAGCGCATCTTCTTCCAGTTCATTTTTCAGATCTTCCACTAAGCGCTGTGGTCGCCGATTTTTCACTATAAGTTTCATAAATATAAATAGTTTAGTTTACAGCAACTTTAACTGCATTTTTTACTTTATCAAGATATCCTAATTCTTCCTTTGGAAAATTCATTTCATTCCTGAAGTCAATAATTCTAAGCATGGTGTCCATGAGAGGGTACCGTTCTCCCAACTCTTCGGATAGCAACTCCATTGCCTTTAACTGTTTCTTCCTCGCCAGGGCGAATACATCTCTGGGCGAAATGCCGATGGCAATAAAATCATCCTTTAAAGATCGGAGCATCTCAAATTGTTTCATATACCCAAAGAACTGCCAGACGAGCAACTCCACTTTCTGAACGGGGCTCATTGTTGCCAATACTTTGGGAAGGTATAAGGTGCCGAGAGCAACATGTCTTGCTTCGTCTTTTTCATACATGATCAGGAGATCGGACAAGATGGGATCAATATTCTTTTCTCTTACTATTTTGAATAAAGTAAGTGCCAATGGTTCAACCATTAACTGCATTCCCAAAAGCATCTTAGCAGTATTGTCTGCATTAAGAATAGAATTTAAAAACTCGTCTGCGTGTGGATCGATTGCGCTAGGAACCTCCCCTAACAATTCAAGATAATCCCTCATGACATAATAATGGCGCGCCTCATCGTGTGCTTGAGATGTAGCAGCCATTCTTGCTTCGTCGTCTTCTAGTTGGTGTGACAAGGCGGCAGATATCTTCCATGCTGCCAATTCACCCCATAAAATAATTCCAAATATATTTTTTAATACTTTGGCATCTTCCTCAGATACCTTTACTTCTCCATGCCTATCTAAGCATTCTTGCAAATATTCTTTGCCGTTCCATATGTTCTTTTGACCTTTGTGATACAAAAGTTCTATTTTGTTTTCTAATGATGTAGTTGTCATCATTTTTCCTTTCTTCGAGTTTATGATTGAGGTCTAAGAAAGACATATCCTAATTCAGCATAATCTTTCTTATTATCTGCTGTTGGTTCTGACGCGCCTGGAAACATAGTTACCATAGAAATGACCTTCTTTCCGCATGCTTCTCCAATGTCTCCCACAATTAAATTAACTTTGTTTGTTGGTTGAAGAGGTGCGTTGATCGTGGGAACATCCTGTTTGGTCCAATACTCTCCTTCCGGGTCTGCTTCTTCGGCGCTCTTTATTTCATTTCCCTCTTTATCGAGTATCGTCAGTCCCTGCTTTAAAATAAATGGAATCCCTCTGTTGTTTCCTATTTTTTCCCTAAAGTCGAACATTTCAGATTCTCCCTCAATTTCATCTTTTTTTATTAAAGAATCTAGCCCAATATCATTTTTCATTTCGACGTTGAACCATTTAAGTTTTCCATGCGATTCCTCATCTGGCGGGTGTCTAAGGACGGTTCCCACCATCTCTATGAGATTCTCATCACTCATCAACTCGTCTGCAAATTTTGATCCCGGAAGATCGGATTCTCGCGAATGAGAGTTTTTAACATGTTTAAAAGTATCTTCAAATTTTAAAAATATATGATCTCCAACTACAATTAAATTTTCAGGTTGTAATGTCTCCGCATACCCAGAAAGATACTGATTGCCCTTTAGTACTTCGCGAACCATTTCTAGGCACTGAGAGGTATCACCTTCATCGCCATCCTCTTCTTTCATATACCGCCGCCAGTTTTCCATTAATACTTTCATTTGTCTCTCCTCCTCATAAGTTCTCGTCGGCGCGCCGCAAATTTATCTCGAATAATGAGATAGGTAAATGTAATACCAAAAGCAATAATAGCATTGACTGCGGTGATCGCCAGCAATCCTCCTGCCATATCTGTAATTTCATTTAAAGACATTATTTGCTCCTAAGTTTTATCCGAATGTTTCTAGTTCTATTTTCTTTCATCGTCGTTGCGGCACCTTTCGCCTCAGCTCCGGGCGCTGTTGTTCCTGCTTGGGCCGCTTTCGCGTCTTCCTTCCGATCCACTATGGACTGCTTTACAACTTTCGTCATATCGGCGGGAATCATTCCCAAGAACTCTAATAGTGCATCTAAAAATTGTTGCTTTTCTATTCTTTGATCGACTTTCTTTAAGAGAAATCCCACCTTGTCTTGCATCATTTTAAGTGCCTTTGTTACATCCGCCATTTGCTTCTTGCCACCTTCTTCTTCGGGTTGAGCAGTTTGGATCTGAGGTTCTTCCACTTCATCCAACTCTCCCTCCGTGAAAGTACTATGGGCATGCCCCGCGCCTCCAGGAGCGTTTCTCTCTCCCTCGAAGACTTTTTGTGCAAATGCTATCAACGCCACAAGTTGCTCCTCGGTGAAGTCATCAGCGACTTTATTGTCATCGTCATAGTATATCTCCAACTGATCTCTGACTTCATTCTCATCACCATCTGGATCTGTGACATTGCCGTCCTCGTCCATTCCAAGCATAAACATTTTAAATGGAACCCTCTCTCCACTCTCAAATTCTATTTCTACACTGTCCAGGTCATACTTGTCGCGATGTAGTTCCTTGGGTCTATCATAATCTATGTGGCCTGGGTGAGTTTTAGACTTGTCTCCCTTATGCCCCGTGTAATCTTCTTCGCCCGGGCGTGTGACGGAGGGCGATCCCTCAACGTGTCCACGCTCTTCCTCGTGGACCTTCTTCCACTCTTCGGCAATGATTTCTCTAATTCTACCAGTTGTAAATTTCATTTTATTTCTCCTTGCTTTTCACATTGTGTTTGCGAAGTTCTTTTCTTATCATTTCTTTTAAAGACGATGCATCTATTTCTTCCCACTCCGCATCCTTCTTTTCGGCGCGCTTCTTTAATTTTGCCTTAATCGCGGCTTTGATAGCATCCAACACACTGGATGGTTCGTCGTCTCGGAGTTCGAAATCGTCGCCGCCAAGAAAACGTCCGAGTTTGCCCCCATCGCGCTTTTTTGGTGCTCCAGGTGGGATCCCATGAATTCGCTTTGCCATGTTTTCCTTTGCTATTTCTTCTTCGATGATTTTTTCAAATTGGGTTTTTTTAATTTTCATTTGTTCCTACCTCTAGATCCCTCGGATATAGATGCTCGCGGTCTGGGGATCAGATTATTCTGCTTTATTCGGGCATAAATTTCATCCGCAGCGTCTTGAAGAACGGGTGATTCCCATTCGCTCTTAAAGCGCGCCACTTCGTCGTCGAGTGCATCTTTGCCGCCATCAGATCTTATTTCTCCTGGATCCATATTTAATGTTTTTAAGTCTTTCTCAAACTGCCTCGCCGGATGTGCAAAGCGACCATGCTCGCCTTCTTCCTCTCCCGGCACTCTTCTATCGTAAAATGTCGACGTTCCTCCCAATTTATCTTTCTCCTCCCAATCTAATGTTTCCATTTCCATAAAAATTTTAGAAGTTTCTTCCGCAATTATTTTCTTTATTGTTGATTTTTTAATTTTCATTTGTGTAGCTCCTCTACAAATTCGATATCGGGTGGTGAAGTTTCCATATGGTGTTCATCTTTCATTTGATTGATTTCATATTGATAAGAGGAATATACTAATTCGAAGGCAAATTTCAAGACTTCGAACAATAATCTCATACCCCTACTGCCACTCCATTACCTCCATAACGAATATAAATAGTTTCTTACAACGCGATTTGAACTAATATAATCGCAATGCAAAGCAATAGACTGATACAAGTTTTTAAAGTAAGTCCTTCCCCCAGGCAAAAATAGGTCATTCCGCTAAATACCATGGTACCAATGGAAAACCCAAGAATACGAACTGGCCATAGTTTTTGGTCAAAGGATTCATATCCAATGCGTGTTGCCGTGATAAATAAATATGCCATCGGCACACCCATTAAGCACAGGAGGAAGGTATTATCTCGAAAACTTTTCCAAATAAATTGTCCACTAGATTGAAGCCATACCAAAATATGTCCGGCAATGAAAAATCCTAGAAATTGTAATAATTTTGGCGTCAAATGAAATCCGGCGGATTTTTTCTTTCGTTTAATGCCTTCTCAACAGCAATATCAGTTATTTCTATAGGAAATTCTTCTCTAGTGACATTCATAAAGTAGTTATAGGTATGGACGGGTATGCGGGAATTTTTTTGTATTTCATGCTCTTAGTAGTGGGCTTTAACCTTATTGTATTCATTCTTACTAACACTCCACTATAATTATAGCACTATTTTAGAACTTTGTCAAGCACTATTTTCCCTTGACAAACTCCACAAGCAGTTTGATATCCGCCTTAACTTCAGCAAGAGACACCTTCAACTCAGACATTGATTTCGCATTATCTTCGTGCCTACGTCCAAATTCGTTCTTCACTTCGTACAAACTAAACACCAAGAACTTGTATAGCGCATATATCGCACCCAGCAAAAGCACAAGGGGTATACCGTGACGCTCAATTAATCCTAGTATGTTATCTACTTCCACCTTAATCTAAGCCGTTCATCATGATGATCGCCACCAATCCAGGGAGGTTCTCTCTTACGTATACGCCAGAGAACAAAGTTTCCGATCTTCCCCCTACGTAGGAGATAGCAGCATCAAGATGCTTGCTTATCTCTGGGTCGTCTGCCATCTCAGGAGTCACCACAAGCAAAATTGAACCAGTCTTGGGTTTACCCTTCGGGGGGAGACACGGAGAGCGGTTCAAACAGTTTTGAAAGATTGTCGCGCCCAATTTGGCATCATTAGGATTAGCAATGATGGTAGAACCAATAAACGCTCTCTTTTCCGATGATAGCGAGCGCTTCAAGTCTTCACTATCATATGCTTGCATTGGCGACGGTTCCGAAGCCAATTTAAGAATTTGCAAAAGAAGTTTCGCGAAAGTTTTATTCGCTACAGGGAACAAACTAAGCATCCCAACTTTGCCTCTCAAGAGTTTACCTTGCTTCTCGTTATCCAGAATAATATGGGGATATTTGGAAACTTCCTTTATTAATTGCTTGCTATTGTTTTTAATAGTTTGGTTTAATGCTTCTTGAGTAGTAGGAGCAGTAATACAATATACAACCGTACCCTCTGCTTCGACTGTCTTAAGATACCTCTCAAAAACAGGCGCTAAGGCAACGCAAGAACTACCTGTCCCTCCGCCTCCGCCGGCAAAGACGAATAACCAATCAACTTTACCAAAGCGAGTACGCAAAGCGTCCTCGACGACAGCACCATTTTCTCTAAAAATCTTTTTGCCAAGTGTTGCGTCCTTCGCAACACCATCAGCCCCCGGGACAACAACAAGGTGTTTGTCGGGCACATCTTTAGGTTGATCTTTGGGAGTAGTGTTAACCAATAGAGTCTTATTAACCCCAAGGTCAAGAAATGCTTTTGCAATCTTACCACCTCCACCACCAACACCAATAACACCAAAATTAATTGCAGACTCAATTGAGTTGTCGTCCAATTGCTCTTGGTGCTTAATTTCTACTTCTTCACCATAGTGGTCAATGAAACCGAAATCATCATTTTCTGGCATTGCCCACAAATCAACATCGCTTTCCGCTACAGGTTCGGATGCCTCTTCAGCGGGTTCCTCTTCTTCGTGATGCCGGTAATCAAGTTCTGGTTCAGGCTCTTCGCTTTTTTTTAACTCTTCCACATTGAGAATTGCCTCCTCAATTGGTGCTTCTGCTTTTGCTGGAACATCTTCACAGTCGGGATCATCGTCCTCGCAATCTACATATTCGAATTCTTCATCTTCTGGTTTATTATCACTAGTCATAGTACTGCTCCTCTAATTCTTTTAGACCGCTCATCATTATCCGTAATCCTCATTACCGTATTCCGCTGTCTCTTCGACTTCGATGGTCATGTTATTCGCAGCAGCATAAATTTTGATCGCCTGCTCGGAATCTACCCCATACCCTTCAAATACGTCTGCGTCCCAGAATTCGATACCACCGCGCCCACCATCGTGATGACCTTCTGCAACGGCATGTTTTATTGCCTCGATACCCTTCTCCGGTGCGAATCCGGTTTTCCCAGCGCCCAGCAATGCTTTCACTATCATGCCTAGCGTAATTTCATTTCCTTCGCTGTCTTCGATGCTTAGACCACCGTATCCCTGCTTCTGAACGTGTAGCGTATTTTCTGTTAGAAAGGTTTTAAAACCTTCTAAGAGTACTTTCATTTTTTTATTATTGGTCATAACGGATCTCCTTTTCCTATTATAAATAGATTTGTACAATTGGTAAGTTCAAATATTTTTTACTGGGAATTTCTTGCCTCATCCAATGTTAGAACGTGATCTTCTACCACGCAAATTTCATAAGTGCTTCTATTAACAGCAGACATGACAAACTTAAGTCCCTTGACGCTTATTAGCATGCTACGATCCCACAAGTCTATATCTTCAACTATTGCTGTCCTACACGAAGACCCCGCCGCAAGATCTATCAGTTCGCTCTCCATTCGCTCTACAACTGTTTTAATCGCACTAGCAGGTGCCATGAACATAAACGCCCCCAATACGAATCCAACCATAAAGTTTTTCATTATCTATAATTATGTTGCATTTTTAAATTTGGGAAAATTTCTTAGCGCTATAGGGCGTGTACTTAGGCGGTGTATCCTTAAATGCCCTCGTCAGTGACTTACTTTCGGGGTATACCTACCCCCCTCCCCCCCCTGTTTCACTGTACACAATTGACCTCGACAAGTCAAAAAAAAAGCACCCTTTCGGGTGCTTTCTTGAATTATGTTTTATTTTTTTATGTTACGCGGTGACGACGATCTTGTTACCGTTAAAAGTAACCGCAACCTCTTGACCGCGTTCCACACCCATGATTGACAAGGGCAAGCGGATAAAAGGCGCGGAGTTCTTGACCTTTTGAACGCTGTAAAAGCGGGTTTCACCGTTAACAGGTTGTTGCTTGCCGCGACCCTTGCCGGAAGAAGGGAACAAATCAGTAATGAATTCAGCGAGTTCTGCGGTTTCAAGACCCTTTGAATCGAGCGAAGTAAGTGCTTGATTAAACACCTTTTTTCCTGGAACCTTGCCAGCGGTGTCGAGGAGGTCATTAACGCCGTCTAACTGCCCGATAAGAAAGGCAATTTCGAGGTCTTTGGAGGTGATGCGTACAGTACTGTTTTTGTTAGTGTTTTTGGTCATGATGTAAGTCCTTGACTTTAGAGGGTTAAAAGAGATCATTTTGAACGACCTGCGAAGTCTTATTATAACATGGAATCGATCCTATGTCAACCCCTTTGATGATGTATTTGTCGTTTTATCCGTAAGTGGTTGATATTAAAGGATTAATAATTTTATTTTTATCATCGCAGATCTGCCTAGATCCCATCGGCATGGCGCACGAAAACACCATTGAATTCGCGCACTTGGAAAGGTTAATAACCTATTGATTTTCCTCGGGTTCTAGGAGTGATATATTATATAATAAATCATCTATCTCTTGCACGTTATTATTGAATAGTATTTCCTCGTCATCGTTCCGTGGGTTTATTCTATTATAATTGCGTACCATGATCGCGCCGATTAAGAACATACTAATACTAAACGCTATCGGCATCATTACGATATACCATGGAATTCCCATTGCCCACATAAACAAGGCAAAACAAATCCATGCGCCATCCTGTGCTATGTTTAACATTATTAATTTTGTAGTGGTATCTTTATTCATCTATTTGATCCTTCTTAGTGGCGAGTGCTTTAAGGCAGCACGTGATGTGCTTGAGGTGTGGGTTATCGGTGTTGTTGGTGCGCAAGTTGCGAAGCAACCAGCGTACATTTGTTTTCTTCTCCACGTTCTTCCTTGTGGATGGTACGTTAAACTCATCCAGCAGTATCTCAACATGCTGTTCTAGCGTTAAATCAATCATGTTTATTATCCTTTTTTCTTTTTACTTGACAAGCGTATTTCGAGGGTGTACTTGATCCGCTCTGTTTTCTATTCATTCTGGATTCGTTCTTTATATACTCAATTCCATTGTGTATTATATTTATATCCTTTTTCTTTTCCCTTACCATGTACATCCTTTTCCTTTTCGTTTACCTCGGTATAATACAGTTTTAATATTCGTAAGTGTTCCATTTGTAGGATCGTTTTCTTTTCGATTGCTTCAATTCTCTCTATGATCCTTGTTCGCTCCCCTACAGAAAGAGCATCACATTTCTTTTTCGCTTCTGGATTTAATACGTTTTTAATAATCATTTTCTTTTTCTTTTTTCTTTATTGGATATAAGTGCTTAAAGAGAGTAAAAACATTCCTAGTATGAATACCGCTGATACTGTACCTATTATAATATCTAACATCAAAGTCTTGGAAGTATCTTATCTGATTCGGTTCTCTTTTTGATTACCTTCTCATAGGCAACCTTACATAACTGATCAAACTCTTTTTCTGTAACCTTTAAGAATTTTAATACCTGCTTCAATTCTTTCTTACTGTACATTATTTATTCTTTCTTCTTTATGAATGGAAGATATTGATGGAACGTCGGTGCTATTACTATACGTAACATAGACAACGTGGTGAATGTTCTTTTGATATTCATTTCCTTTTTCATCTACTACTGTTCTATCACCATTATACCATGCTTGTTTAATCGTTACCTGATCAATGTCGCTGGAGATAACATCTTTAGCTTTCCAAGTCTTTACTCCATTACTACCTTTATATATTTCTTCAATCGGGCGTGTCCTTAACTTATGCCCTACAACAACCTCTTCGTTTACGTCTACTTGACGCCATACCGTTGTCACTTCACCGGAAGTATTGTTTTCTTTTAATGTCTTAAATGCTTTAATCATTGCTTGCTGCCTTTTGTGTGTGTTGGTTAATTATTCTATTGACGTTTTCAATCGTCTTGGGAGAAGGTGTTTGGGCCCATATATATTCAATCGCTCGCCGTTCAAGTTCATCGGGATCTTGATCATCGTCGCCTAGCAAGTCAAAACAACCTTTCCATCCTAACTCTTCGGCAACTTCAAGTATCTCACCAATGCCCATTTCATCCAAAGTCATTTAGTACCATCCTTCGCTGTATAGTGGTTGATAATGAAACACCCTTGGATCTTGTCCTTCGGGTGCAATTTGATAACTGTATGCCCATTTGCTCATGCCGCCTGATTGTACTTCTAATCCTACGACAACGCGGTTCTCTTGTACTAACTTCCATGACGCTTCTGGAGCGTTATGACCGTACTTCTCATTAGGTTCTTCGGTGATGTCAATACTGGTTACTTTAACTTTCTCAACTGCTGCCGATCCCCAACTATCTCGCCAATTAACATTGTCGCCTATCTTTAATACTTTACCTGCCATTGTTGCGCCCTTCTACTATTACTGGTTACTGGTGTACTTCAAAATATCTACTGGTAACTTATCGCTGCTCATATCTACAAAACAGAACGCGGTAAATCCCCACAACATTGCCATCGTTCCTAACATAATAACCGAGTCTCTAATAATAATCATTTAAGTTCCTTTGCGCCTTTGTTAATCATCTTAATAATTTCGGGTATAACTTCACTGGTCAAAGTGATCCCTTTCTTTGTTGGGTAAAATTCCCCATCTTTGTATAGATAGTGCAACCGCACATCAACATATTCCTTGCCTTTGTACTCATTAGTTGCCACAATAATCTTCTGATTGTTACCTTTTGCTACTTCACCAATAATCATTTACTCCTCACTATCTTATAAGCGGCGTTAATCGCCTTTGATTGTTTCTTATAAACTGCGCGCCGTTGTTGTTGTTGTTGGCGCTGTCTTTCTTT
>Ga0209756_1004408_pt1 | contig 10972 bp, 6 predicted proteins | sample ETNvirenome_6_85_FD_184071 | JGI IMG/M metagenome (GOLD analysis project Ga0209756, IMG submission 184071) | Marine viral communities from the Pacific Ocean - ETNP_6_85 (SPAdes) (version 3) | ecosystem: Environmental > Aquatic > Marine > Oceanic | place: Pacific Ocean | collected 2013-06-19
GTGAGGTTGCCCCTCGGTGCCGGGTTTTTTTGGCCTGACGCCGAGTGATAAAGAGATATATCTCGAACCGATCTTTTTGCTGATGTATTATCTGGGTTTCTCGTATAGTGAAGGTTATAGCTTACCTATATGGCAGAGGACCTGGTTCATTCAACGTATCAATACAGAGATCAAGCGATCCAACGAGGCCAATGCACCCACTTCAAGGGCAGCACATGATAACACCCCCGAAGCGCGATCGATGATGAACAAACACCGTGCTCACGTCCCTGCCAGACTTAGGAGATTCACGTAACGATGAACAGGAAGCTTCGAAACGATATCGCCATGTTTCTTCTCGGCGCTGGTGACGTGCCGCAAGGCATCGATCGTTACGTTCATAACGCAGCAATGGCAACGCATAGGTTGAAAAACACTCTCGATAATCCCGGTTCACAAAACGACCTCGCGAACCGGATTCGTGACAGACAAACTGCGGCTGGTGTATACACAATGAAAACTAAAATGCCATGGCCCTTTTGAGTGCTGCGTGAAGTGAATAGTTATAGGTCGGAGATTCAGGCGTGGCCAACGACCAAAACCAACTAGACATCCAGAACCAGATTAACGCAGCCTTAACGGCGCGTTCTGCGTTATTCAAAAAACAAGCTGGTATGCTTGAAGGTCAGGTCATGCTTGCTCGTGAGCTTTGTTCTGCGCTCAAGTGTGAAGATCTGGAAGGCATGGACGATCGTCTCGGTGAGATCAGGTCATCGATGGAAAAGGCCGCGAACGAAGCAGAACGCTTGCCGTCCACGTTTGACGAATCAAGCAAAAGCGTGAAGGATGTCGAAGGGAACCTTGTTGGTACGACGGCGGCTACTGGCATGCTGGCGAAAGCGGTTGATTCCGTGAAAGTCGGCTTCCTCGCCTTAAAAGCCACCGGGATGGCTCTATTCGACGTGTTCAAGGCCGGCTTTAATATAATAAGTGCAGGGTATGGACTGTGGAACAAATTCACATCGTCTATAATCGCTGCATCATCCGAAGCTGCGCAGCGCGGCAGGGTTGTTGCCCAGGCTTATGAAGACCTGAGGGATACGTTTGGTGACCTATCAACGGGCATCGGTAAGGAAGCCGTCGATGCGATAAGTCAGTTTGACGAGGCGGCAGCCGAGGCAGGTGTCAACGCGGGTCGGTTTTTTGGACCGTTCGCTGAAGGGAAGGCAGCCCAGATCAAGGCAATCGGCGAAGCCATCTCGAACCTTGGCGCCCTCGCGATCGGACCGTTGGCAGGCCAGGTCGCCGGTGCGTCCCTCGAGATAACCATGCTTCAGAAGGGTGCCGGTCTGAGCGCCGAAGCACTTCAATCACTCGGCAACAGGGCACTAAATGCCGGACAGACATTACAGGGCACGATGGAGGACGCTTCGAGGAGCATAGCATCCGTTGCGAAAGCCATGGGCGTTTCGACGAAGACCCTTGGTAAGAACTTCGACGCCATTGCGAAAGACGTCGTGACTTTTGGGCACCTGTCAGTAAAGGAGATGACCTCGTTGTCGGCTGTCATGACGAAGACAGGTATCTCAATGAAGACCTTACAGGGCGTCGCGACTGGGTTTGATGATTTCGAAAAGGGAGCCGACAGCGTCGCAAAACTGTCACAAGCTTTTGGCATGCAATTGAATTCTGTTGATATGTTGAATGCTAGTGACGATGAACGCATTGCGATGTTGAAAGAATCGTTCATGGCAACGGGCAAATCAATTGACCAGCTCAGCCGGCAGGAACGTGCGTACCTTGCGACTGCGGCAGGTGTTGACGCGAACGACCTGGAAAGTGTGTTCGGTGATCAGGCGGCATCGATCGAAGAAACAAAGACGCAGGCTGAGTTGGCACAGGAAGCACAGATATCTTCCGCCGAAGCCATGCAAGAGATGGCAAAGAGTATCAGGACAGTTTTTAAAGACATCAAGAATTTCACCTCGTTCTTCGGTTCATTCATGGATGGATTTCAAGAAGGGTTCCTCATGAGTAGCGAAGGCCTCAAGGATGTATACGCAGCACTTGATAAGGTTTTCGATATTGGTTTGGATCTCGGTAAGTGGGTTGCTAAGTTCGTCGATGATATGGGTGGGTTTGATGCGATATTCGATCTAGATGGTACTGTTGCCATGTTCCAGTTGCTCAGCGATTCTATCAAGGGTTTGTTGTCCGGCACATTGTCACTTGAAGATGTGTTCATGAACTTTTTCAACTTGCTCAAACCCAAGCTTGAAGCTGCGCTTTCGAATATCGGCACTGTTTTTGAATCGATATTCACGTTTCTAACGAGCCCACCGGTTATACAGGCGATGAAAGACGGTATCTCAAAACTCGCCTCCAAGATGGGGGAGGTTCTGAGTAACCCGAAGGTGTGGATACCGTTAACAGCTGTTTTGGGTGGCGTCGGGGCGTTGCTCATCGGTAAAGCCATATTCACAGCGTTAGCTGGTGCCATCGGCGGCGGAATAATGGGCAAAATAACGAGCATGCTCGGCGGCGGTGGGGGTGACGCTGCCGGTGTTCCCAAACAAGCAGGGATCTTCCAAGGCATGGTCGAGGCGTTTAAGGACATCTCTTACGATGATATCGTTAAGGCTGGTATAATTTTAGGGGGGTTGGCCATCATGACAGCAGGCGGCGTTCTCTTGTTTGCCTTGGCGCTTGAGAAAGCCGGATCGATGGTCACGCCAGGAAACCTGTTAAAGGGTTCTATCGTCATGGGTGTCATGGTTGGTGCGTTGATGGGTGTAGCTGCTGTTGCCGGTGTGGCTGCGCTCATTGCGACCGCACTGTCGGGACCACAGGCGGCGTTGGCACTAGCGGGTTTGGTGGTCATGGGGTTGTTATTGCCTGCTCTTGCGTTGATGGGGATTGGACTCGTTAATCTAATTGCAATGGTTCCAATGAAAGTCGCGATGAAAGCGTTAAAGATATTCCCGGTCATTGCCATGGTGATGGCGGGCCTCGCTGCGATGACTGTCGCCGCGGCTGTGATCGGTGCAGGCATGGTGTTGGGCGGTGCAATTGCAGTCGCTGTTGGTTTGAAAGCCATTAAAGGTGTCGCCGACGCCATCATGGAATACATGCCAGAGATTCTCGGAAAAATAATAGAAGTCACTGCGGGACAAGATCCGCAAGAATTAAGCATGAAAGTCCGGGCAGTTGCGAACTTGATAAATGCACTTACCGGGTTCGCGGCTGTGTTTGCACAAATCGCAGAGGTTGGTTCTATCGCCGCAAACGGCACCGATGCCTCGAATATGTTTGAGAGTCTTAACACGATGTTCACAGGCTTGTTAACAAACATCAAGGAGACGATTGAAACGATTCTGGCAAAAACAAAAGACTTCACTCCAGAACAACTGCAGAAAGTTGGTGCGGTTGCTGGGCTGATTGATTCCATGGCCGGTTTAATGGGTGGGCTGGCAGGGCCCATGGAGTCATTGAAAACGACGTCGACGGGATGGCTAGGGGGTACAAGTGAAGAGATAGACCCTGTGGCGATAGCGACTTTCGGCGCCGTCATGGCCAACATCATTGATACATTCAAATGTGCCCTTCCCCCACTTCTCAAAAAAATCGCCGGGATGGATATTGGTGATCCTGAAGCGTTGAAAATCAAAACAGAAGCGATTTCTTCTGTGGTTAAGAGCATGAGCGATCTTGCCGCAATAGATCCTGGTGCTATGGATATGTTAGGATGGAACACATGGGCAATGCTTGATGGATTATACGAGGCCGATTCAGCATTCAGGTGGTATGGTGATAGTGCTCGAGGGGGTCCACTCGCGGTAGCAACGGCTCTTGTTGAAGATTATAACCAGGTCATGGATGAAATGCGTAAGCTCGGAGAGGGAGGCATTTCTCTGTCTGCTGTTATCGATAAAATCGAGAAGGGTATCACAACAAAGGGCACAAAAATAAGATTGGATAGCCAGAAAGTCCAACTAAACATCACCGTCCAGGTCAAGCTCGAGGCCGACAAGCTCGCCGCGGCGCTGGCTGACAAAACAATCGTTGATCCGAAACTTGTGTTGGCGCAAGCCGGCGGGGCGGTGTGATAGTCATGAGTACACAAACAGTTTACGAATACATGATGGAACAGAAGCTTTTGGATAATACTTTGGAAGCTTGTGAAAACGACGAGCAACGTGAGGCAGCGCTAAAAACCGCGAAGAAGCTGTGTGAGAGGATGGATCCTTTCATCGAGTCACTGCGAAAATCGTGTAAGACCGAAGAGGATAGAGAGACGATTTTGAACGCCATTTTGAAGTCACGGGGAGGTCAAAATGCCGGGACCTAGATCTTACATTCTTGAAGACACGGACGGCGATGGTCGGTTTGGCGAAGGTGACGATCTTAGGGATGACGTGAAGGAAACGCTTGCTGACTATCTCTCTGGGCTTACGAGAACACCACCGACACAAAACGCGTACCCACTAGAGGCGGGTGAACGCCGCGCTCCTTCATTCAACGAAGTTACCGATAGAACACCTGCAATTGTGACGGGTGGAAATAGCGTTGCTCCGAAGTTTATTTCGGATGTTACTCAGGTGGCGAAAGCTTATTTGGAGAGCATCGGGGACGGTGATTTTGGGGACGGTGATGATCCGTTATTGGGACTCATAGACAAAACCCTCAGGGCTGCGAAGCACGGTGAACTTTTAGGAACCATAGAGGGCGACGGTTCGAGTAAGGTCGAGGAGAAAATCTCTGAGGTGCTCTTAAACAATCGTTTTAATCCAAGTGGTAACACTTACATAAAAGATGGTGACTACTCCGCCAGTGACGGTGGAAGCAGTACTTTTGGTCGCACACAAAAGCTGATGGGTGAGTATGTTGCAGATGACGGGGACGACGCCCAACCTTATAGCGTGGACGATTTACAAAAAATTGCGTCGTCACTGCTTCTCATAGGAACGGGAAGGTTACAAGCTGATGATAATCCTGACGTTGAGGATTCGGGTACCATCCTCACCACCACCGGTGGTGAGGGAATTCAGCTTGCAACCGTGCGTATCGGAAACGAGAAATTGGGCGCCGGTGACCTTGAAGCAAGAAACGTCTATGGCGGTGCAAAGCTAACAAAAAACAAGACAATCAATGCCCGCCTAAGAGACCCTGAGATTCCAGCCAAGGCCGGTTTTTTTGATTTTGACACGCCGGGTGCATCATACGGTCAGATGTTCAGTCACCTCGAGATGTTTGCACCTATGGGTGCTTACTCTCCGTCACCCATCTCGCTCTTGCTTCCACAATTCATTACCATCGCTGCATCGACGGCTGCTGTGGGTTTGATCATAAGTTTGCTCACCGGTGACCTGGGGTTTGCACCTAAAGAACACGTTGATGCAGGACGAGACGTTTTACCTATGGGGAAGAACAAAAAGACGATGGGAATGTTAGGTGGCTTCGGTGCCATGATGAAAAGGTTGATGAACATTCCTGAAACAGAAGCAGCACTTCTACCATCCATTTTTGTGGGGCTATTGTGGTTTCAGGTGGCCTCGTTATTCGGTGGTGCGGGTTTCGTTGTGTCAGTTCAGCGTAGTGTGGCTCGCGATACCGTTGCATTCATGGATCAACTTGCAAACGATGACTTGTTTTCGGGTGGATTCATATCTGACCTAGGTGCTATCGGCATCATTATCAATTCTTTGTTGAGTTCAAAGTTCTTCCGTTTCACGGTGACGATGGCCGTGCTGGGAGACAAGATCATTACGGGACACTGGAAAAAAAGGCAGACTAATAACGGTGGTCTGGGTTGGAAAAGCATTGACGAAGCCCCAAACAACGCTTTGTATCGTGTTGCTAAAAGTCGTAAATATAAAGACCGGAAGGGGCTTGTCTGGAACACAGGTAACGTACCCAGCACTTATGTTTTACCTGCTGCGTTTGTCGCCGCCTCGCTCGCGGGTCCCCAGGTTGATGCGGGTGGGGCATTAGCCGGTTTTCTATCGAATGCCTCATTAAACGCAAAGCTTGTGGATCCAGCGACGTTTAACGACATAAACGGTGAGCCAGGAAGCAGGCTTCCGGGCGATCTTGTGGAGATGATAGAGAACCAGTTGGAAGTGGAATACGTACCCTTTTACTTTCACGACCTACGAACCAATGAGATCATAGCGTTTCACGCGTTCATACAGAACATATCAGACAGTTACGCCGCGAACTGGAACCCGCAGACGGGTATCGGTAGGGTGGAACCCGCTTACATTTATGGGGGCACAACAAGATCGATCGGGATGCAGTTCCTTATTGCTGCTACGGGACCGGATGATTACGATGAGATGTGGTACAAGATCAACAAGCTAACAACACTTATCTACCCACAGTTTAGCAGGGGCAGGGTCTTGATAAATGAGGAGCTCAAGTTTGTTCAGCCGTTCTCACAAGTTCAGACCGCATCGCCGCTGGTGCGCATAAGGTTGGGAGACCTGTTCAAATCAAACTATTCTAAGTTTAGCTTGGCCAGGTTGTTTGGGCTGGGACAAGGTGATGGCGTGTTTCAACCCGATTCAACCGGTGTGGAGGCAGTCATCGACCCCGAAATCGCGAGAAAATACCTCGACGCATTTGAAAAAGTTTATGATACTAGAAACGTAGAAAGCGAGAACTTTATTGGTTATACGGTTGGAGATCAGGTCACAATCAGCGCCGGTCAACGCCTGAACGTTTCGCCAATCATTCCACACACAGGGAAACAAAAGAACAACATGATGTTGGACGTAGACTTCCATGGAACAGTGACATTACCAGGGTTGTTAGCACCTCCCGGTGATGATGGCTCTGCGGGGTCTGCTGCACAGGTGGCGGCAATGGGAACACCCGCTGCGGGAGCTGGTGCGGGTGCAGAACCACCGGAACTTCCTATCAACATAAAATATCTGGTGATGTTGGACACGGACGCAAACGACCTGCTCAATAAACAGTTCGACCCAACAGTTCCTGGCGCTTACCAGGTTACGGTGTCTCACGAGGCTTTGGAACTCCAGCGTTCATGGGCAGACGCCCTTGCGAGCGTAATGGCTGGAATCATTCCAGACCCGTTTGCTCCTCCACCCGAAAAGCTTGGTGAGTTTTTAGATGCCACCAACAACGCTATTGTTCGAAGCTTTGAATCCTCAAGAGGCAGGGGTCTTGCGGGGGCAATCACAAGCATGGATTTTGATTGGAACGAAAAAACGTGGGTAACAGAAAGGGTTGGAAGTAAGGCACCCATGTTTTGTTCCGTTACGCTTCAGTTTAATCCCATCCACGACATCACACCCGGATTGGATTCTGACGGCTTCAACCGTGCACCCATTTACAATGTGGGTAAGGTGATGAACGCCATTGGCGGTGATCCTTACGATATAACAGAAAAAAATGAGGCTGTGACCACAGAGACCCTGTTACAAAAAACCACCATCGGCACATCAGTCCAGGGCCTGGTAACCAGAGCCAAGGGTGAATAATGATCCGTAGGTACCAAAACACGAAAAAGATCAAGGGCGGTCGCATGCTTGCAACGCCGCAGGCTGCCCGGGCCTTGTCCACAGCCGTTCAAGCCGGAAGGTTGCGTACCAGAACGCGGGTTCTCAGAGAGGGTGAACGCATTGACATCATTGCGGCTCAAGAGCTAGGTGATGCCAAGATGTGGTGGATTATTGCCGCGTGTAGCGGCATCGGTTGGGGCCTGCAAGCTCCGCCCGGAACCTCTCTGACAATACCGGCCAAGCTGTCAGAAGTAAAGGCAATCACGGGGTAACCAATGGCAAGCGTACCTGTAAACCCACTAGCACCGCTTGAAGATCTCGCGTACTTCTTTGGGATGCGGAGCTCTACTATTCCTGGTTTTGCTACCGATGAGGGGATGGATAAGTTCAAAAGGGAGAAGATCTGGAGCGATCTCAACGAACAGGTGCTTTCGCTGTTACAACGTTCAACGGGTGGCGGTGCTCTAGCCAGCACGATAATTGCTAGCCTAACCGAACTGTATGACGGCGCTGACCCCGCTGATCAGGAACTTCTCAAGCAGGCGATCGGTGTGTGTGCACAAGATGCTGGTGATTTCGCAACGCCACAAACACCCAAGGACATGTTGGGTCTTCCGGAGGCTGGCACGCCAGAAGGAGGTAAGGAACTTCCAAACCTCGTTGCGTTCCAGATCTTTCCCACAGAGCTCGCGTTTTCTTCACGCGATGACCAGACGCTAGACATTTTCTTTAACGCGATACCCAACATTGAGTGGTCGCGTTGCGTGCCCTATTTCGATCTTCTGGTTATCTCCTCGGGCAAACCCGTAGGAACAGATGGCATACCGTTAACGATGAGCCAACACCTGTTCTTGTCACCGAACGCCGCGTTAAACGAGAACGATGCTATGCTGGCAAACGCTTTGCCGGAGGGGATCGAGGCGGGTGTGGGCGAGGAGGGAGAACGTGTTGCCACTGTGACTGCGGCTGGGATGGAGCTGTTTACGTCACCGCAAACGCTTGTGAACGCTGACGAGGAGTATTTCGAACCACCAAGTGGAGGAGAGGATGATCGACCTGGGTTGGCGATCCTTGATAAGTTTCGACCCTTCATGTCATTGAAGAGTTTTAACGTCAGTGTGGCTCCATCATATGGTATGTCAGCTTACAAGACTGCAAAGATCGCGTTGACCCTTCACGACCGCAGCCGTTTAGCACAGATAGCACCGCTGGTTCGACCCGACATGTACGGTAGCACAGAGCTGCGGGTTGAGTACGGTTGGTCACACCCGGACGCGCTAAACTCACCTGGATCCAATCCCATTGGCGAGTTTTTAAACGGGTTGCGATGCAAGGAAAAGTATCGCATCACCAACTCCAGTTTCACGTTTACTGAGGATGGACAGGTTGAGGTTAGCATCAACCTCGCAATGAAGGGTTCAACGGAGCTGCTCACCGAATCGACGACAAACGGGGAGGGCAGCGCATCTTTAGTGGACGAGTTAAAAAAGCTCACAGAAGAACTGTCTTCGTTAACGAAAGAGCTGGAGGGTGCAGGTTCTGTCTTGGAAGACGTTAGCGGTCGGACTGCGTTAAAGGCGGGTTCTTCTGCCTCCTCGGCGCTGAGAGTTGATCAGGAGACAAAGAACGAAATTGCAGCATTCATCACTGAGAACAAGAAAGGGGGTGCGGGTGCTGGGCTCAAGGCAGTTGCCGATAAGCTACAGGAGCTGTTCGGCGCGGACGGCAAGTCTGGCAAGTTGGATGCAATTTCCAAGGCTGCGATGACCGCGTGGGAAGCCAAAACGACACTTCTGTCCAGTCGCGACGACGCGTTCGCGGCACCGTTTCCCAACGCCGCTGGAGACGGAAATTCGGGTACCGGTCCCGCAATTGGTGCGACGGAGCTTGGGAAGACAAAAGATGATTACGTTTCGTTGGGTAAGATACTGATGACTGTCGTGGGCAAATCGTTGCAGATGTCAAACCAGTTCGATGAAGTGCAGTTCATCTTTTACTCTTTCAACAGCCTTGCTGGTTTCGTTCGTCACCACAACATTGCACAGTTTCCGATCAAGATGAGTAGGTTCCAAGAACAGTACAAAGCGAAGTTCGCACCCACACTGAGCACGAGCTTGCAGGGTTTCATCGGTTTTCTTAATAGCGAGTTCATCCAGAGGGAGTCGTCGGAAGCTTACGGGTTTCAGGGTGAACTCTATACGCAGGTGACCACCGGTGATGACAAGGGAAAATGGGTGATTAAGGAAGACCTTCAAAAAGATCCCAGCGATCTGAAAGGCACAAAGCAAACGATACTGGCAGGGGCATATCCCGAAGGTGAACCCGTCCAGTTTCGCAAACCACAATTGCAGATGGCTTTCGAGTGCGTTCCGGTTGCGGCACCGGACGAGGAAAACTCAGAGCTCACTGTCACGAAAGAAACGAAGACCGTGCTTCGGGTTTTTGTGTACGATAAGGCTGCTACCGCTTTTGACCCGCAAGTGACGTTGCTTTCGTCACTGTCCCAACAAAACTATGGGATTGTTTCGGCAAACGCGGGCACGGAGAAGAACGGCGACGGTGCCAAATTCGGTAACCAGGAGTACACGGCGGGACACGGTGCCAGGCTCGCAAAGATACACGGCGAGTTCGAAGATGAAGGGATCATTACGCTCTTCCCGAAGGTAATTGTCAAGGGCGACGGAATCACAACAATAGAAAACGTTGTTGTTGTGAACGCAAAGGGTGGCAGGCTAAAGGAGTTCTTGCGTAAAACAGCGCCCTCATGTATCATCGGGTCAACCGGCAACCCTGTGAACTCCGCTAACCTCTCAAGCATGAACGATCCGATGCTTGCATCGATACGAATTGCCGCGGCAACGAGCGCGAACAAGGGCGGGATTGCAGGCGATGCCGATGAAGGATTCCCAACGTTTATCCAACCCACCCAGCTCACTGTTGACATGTTTGGAATGCCGCTGCTGGCGTATGGGTCAAACGTGTTTTTTGATTTCAACACCAGCACGTCTGTGGATAACTTTTACGTTTGCACCGGTGTGGATCACTCGTTCACTCCGGGTCAGTTCAAGACGACAGCCAAGTTCACGCAGATCGATGGCTTTGAGAAGTTTAGGTCCGCTGAGACAGACGTCAAACGACAGTTGGCCATGGCTGCATTGCAGATGAAGACTTCAGACGAGCGCGAGGCTGGAGTCGAAGCCGGGACAATCGAAGTCGATATTACCTGATCACCCACAGCTTTATGATGAACAAAGAAACGTTTTACCGGTAGAATCGTGCATGCAGTTTTGTGTTTTGGGTTCAGCGCTCGGTACCGCTGAACACCTGTTGATCAGCGATGCATATTTTTCTTGGGTTTCCGAGGTGCCAGATGATGTGCTTCGATTGGGCGAAACGAACCCAAGCAGCGTTTCGTTGGATTACGTTGCGAAGCTGTTCAGGCAAGAGATTCCCGCGTTTGCCACGGTGCC
>Ga0209756_1004409_pt1 | contig 10972 bp, 10 predicted proteins | sample ETNvirenome_6_85_FD_184071 | JGI IMG/M metagenome (GOLD analysis project Ga0209756, IMG submission 184071) | Marine viral communities from the Pacific Ocean - ETNP_6_85 (SPAdes) (version 3) | ecosystem: Environmental > Aquatic > Marine > Oceanic | place: Pacific Ocean | collected 2013-06-19
GGTTTTTCTTCCCGTACACTAATTAAAATAGATTAAGGAGTTATTCAACAATGCCATTCTGGTCAACAAATTTCGGAGAAAGTGCCGAACTAAAAGATCCAAAAAGAAAATTTAGATTTACTGTGGAATTCACAGGCATCAACGCCGCACAAGGGGGCTCCTTTTTGTGGTACGCAAAGACAGCGACGAAGCCTTCGTTTGCTGTTAATGCAGCAGAACACAAGTATCTTAACCATACGTTCTTTTATCCTGGCGCTGTTACATGGGCAGACGTTGCGATTACATTGGTCGATCCTACAGAGCCAGATATGACTGCGACTTTTGCTGATATTCTGCAAGCTTCTGGTTATCAAGTTCCTTCGGATTCCACCAAATTTACCACCATTTCCAAAGCTAAAGCGGCTAGCGCGCTCGGCTCTGTGATTGTAACTCAAATTGATGCCGATGGTAACGAATTGGACAAGTGGACACTCATAAACGCATTTGCATCTGATGTTAAATTTGGCGATGGCCTGGCGTATGGTGATGATGACTTGATTGAACTTTCCCTTACTTTGAAGTACGATTGGGCTACTTGCGAAACCGCCAACCCCTCCGTTGCTGTTGGCGAAGGCACAACTCAAGGTACCGAGTTCTTCAAGGTATAATAATCCGACACATAACTAACGATAGAGGTGTATATTGTCGAGAAATAGAGATAGAGTAGGGAGCCCTGCACAAAGTGCGGACGCTCCTTCACCTGCTGTTATGCAGGACACAAATACGGGAGGCTTTTCATTTGTCACTCCCACCGAGTTTGTAGAACTTCCCTCCCAAGGAAAATACTACCCAGAGAGTCACCCTCTTTGTGGTGAAACAAGTATAGAAATTCGTCAGATGACTGCAAAGGATGAAGATTTGCTAACATCCCGCGCATTGATCAAGAAAGGTGTTGTTTTAGATCGCCTTCTTCAGAATTTGATTGTAGATAAAACGATAGATTCTGATTCATTGTTGATTGGGGATCGAAACGCCATCATTATTGCAGCCAGGGTTTCTGGTTATGGCAGTGAGTATAGTGTTGAGGTCAATTGTCCTAATTGTGGAGAAAGACAAACACATGCCTTCGATTTAAATGAAGCAAATGTGTATTATGGAGATGATCCTCGTCTCGAAACTTTGTATGTAACTAATAACGAAAACGGGACATACAATACCGTACTACCGCGAACCAACGTGACAGTTACTTTTAGATTATTCACAGGACAAGACGAAAAAGCTATCATCAAAATCATTACAGATTCTCGCAAAAGAAATCTTGAAGAAAAAAATGTTACGAGACAGCTTAATAGTATGATTGTAGCGGCTAACGGCGATGACTCAAGAGAAGCTGTAAATTACTTTGTTAATAATATGCCTTCAATCGACTCTCGTCATTTGCGAACGGTTTTTGAGATGGCTACTCCGAACGTTGATCTTACGCAAATGTTTGAATGTAGTGATTGCACCCACGTACAAGATATGGAGGTCCCGCTAACCGCGGAGTTTTTTTGGCCTGAGTGATGATTATATGGAGGGCGTCTATGAGATGTTCTTCTTTTTGAAATACTCCGGGGGATGGTCGTTTTCGGAAGCTTATAGTTTGCCCATTAAACTAAGAGGATGGTTTGTTGAAAGATTACTTAAACAATTAGAAAGCGAAAATCAAGCTATGGAGGCTGCAAACAGGGGCGGCGGAAGCAATTCACAGACTTTGACCCCACATAATCAACCGCAACGCCCTCCTGATATGATGGCCAAGAAGAGACAAGGATAATAAACCCCTTGTCTTTTTTTGTAAAAACTAATTAGATTATAGACAGAGGGATTTATATGCCACCACCACAGAACCTCACCCCAGAACAAGCTCAAGCCCTCGCTGACGCGCTCCGCGAAGCCGCGGCCGGCACTCTAAATCTTGCCGATGCCCAGAAAAAATTGCAGGGGATTAATACCGAAGGTCTCACCCAATTGGCGGAACTGAATGTTCAGCGCGCCCGAGAAGCAGCCACAATGGAGGCTTCTATAGAACAAGCGGAACGTGCTGCTAAGCACGCCGCGACTGATATAGAGCGAACACGGGCACAGATAGCACTAAATGACACAAAACTGGAGCAACTCAAACAAGAGCATGCCCAAGGACGATTAACCGCTGCTGCGTATAAAGACCAAGCAGATGAGCTTATACGTCTCAATAAAGAACTAAGAGACAGTAGCGCCGCCATTGAAGATGCAAACGCAAGATTTGAAGCACTTGCAAAGACTATTTCGAATCTACCGTTTGGTCAGACCATAGTTGGTCTGATGAGAATGTACCAACAATTCAAAGCTTTGTCCAAAGTCAACCAGGCCGCATGGATCGGCGGCGCCATGCTCACCAGAATGGTTCAATTTACCCTCGCACTATATAACACAGAAGCCGCATTTATGAAGGCCACAGGTGCCACAAGAGAATATGCAAGAGGCGCCACAGAAGCTTATTTGGCGACACGTCAATATGGTGTGACGGCTGCTGCGGCATCTGAATCAGCACAAGCGCTTTATGGAACCTTTACCGATTTTACGTTTGCTTCGACGGCCCAACAGCAATCCTTAACCCAAACCGGTGCCCTCCTAAATAGACTTGGAGTTTCATATAGTGATTATGCCAAGAACATACAGATATCCACAAAAGCCTTAGGGATGAGCACCGAAGAAGCAGAAGCGAATCAAGCAGATCTTGCGTTAATGGCGCAGAGAATGGGTGTGCCGGTGGCACAACTAAGCTCCCAATATGCTTCAATGGCTCCCAAATTAGCCAAGCTTGGTAGTACTGGCAACAAAGCATTCAAAGATTTAGCGAGAGTGAGCAAGATTACTGGCTTGGAAATGGAGAAAGTATTAGCCATTACTGACAAGTTTGACACTTTTGAAGGCGCAGCAGAACAAGCAGGTAAACTAAATGCGGCATTGGGTGGTAACTTTGTGAATGCAATGGACCTAATGATGGAGACCGATCCGGCCAAGCGTTTTGAGATGATTCGCGACTCAATTACACAGACTGGCTTAAGTTTTGAGGATATGAGTTATTATCAAAAGAAATTCTATGTAGACTCAATTGATGGATTAAACGATGTTGGTGACCTAGCAATGATGATGAGCGGGAATATGGACCTCCTCGCCGGCTCAACCGAAAAAACACAAGATGAGATGATAAAGCTCAAAAAAGCCGCCGCCGCTACTCAAACATTAAGTGAATCTTGGCAATCTTTGGTAGCCTCTCTTACGCCCGCGCTCACCCCTCTTATAGACGGGTTGGCTAAAATTTTTGGGTTTTTTCAAGATCCGAAGAATGAAAAATACTTGATGTTCTTAAAGGTCGGCCTCGGGGCCCTCGCTATTGGTTTTGCCGCCGTGGCCGCGGCCACGACGCTGTTGTCGATCGGGATTATAGCTGCTACAATTCCTTTGATTATTATGGGGGCAAAAATTGCGGCGGTTGTTGCCGGCGTGATGGCTCTTGGAGCCGGCATCATCGCGCTTGGCCGCTGGCTCTTTAAAAAGAAACAATCTCCATATACATTTACTGAAGGTGTTGAGATTTTAGCAGGAACAGATGGAAAAACCGGCTTCGGCGCTGTTAACGCACAAATGAAGGGCGTCGAGACCCAAACAAAACGCACGCAAACCGCGATGGTGGATAATAAGGCAGCGGTGGTCAGTCCGAATGGTGGCCCACAGGCGGCTGCAGCTTCCACTGCTTCAGGGGCCCCGATCAATTTGCGTAGTGAATTACATGTAGATGGCGAAAAGATGGCCGAAATTGTTCAGACATACACTAACAGACAACGCGCGACCGCGGCGAATAATAGATTTTAAAAAAGGATTATAAAATGGCAGATAATGAAAAGAAACCCGGACCACCAATATTTGATAGCACTAAATATGCACCCACTGGTAAATCTTATTACCCAACAACAGACGCCTACGCAAACAATAAACAGACTTTTATTTCTTTTTATCATGTTCCTTCGGAAGAAAAGGTATATTTTAAAGCATTTATAACATCTTTTAATGAGAGTTTTAGTTCCGATTGGACTTCCGAGCAGGTTTTCGGCAGAGCAGACCCTATTCAAACTTTTAAACAAAATCAACGTAACATCTCTCTTAACTTTAAAGTTCCCGCTGCGCATGAAGGCGAGGCTTACCATAACTTGGGCAAAATACAAAAGCTAATTCAGTTTTTATATCCAACATATACAGATGTAGCACAAGCAAACACGATCACACAATCTCCGCTTGTAAGAATGAAAGTAATGAATTTATTGAGCCAGGCCCCCACCTCTGTCGATCCCGGCACTGACGCCACCACTCTTTATAATAACTACGGCACCGTGACAAACGCTTCCACTGCTGATAGTGGTCTTCTCGGAGTGATTACTAATTTGACCGTGAATCACAATTTAGAGGGTGACGATGGGGTGATAGAGAAGGCACAAAACACCGTGCTCCCAAAATTATTAGATGTAGCCGTTAGTTTTACTGTTATTCACGAACATCCTGTTGGGTGGGATGAGTCAGGTGATTTTGACGACAATCGCTTGTTTCCTTATGGTGTTCAGTTGTTTGATCCAGCCACAGGGCGCCAGGTAGAAGTTGGTCTCGGCGTCCTCGGCGTCAACACGTCTACAAACAACGTCGAAGCCTTTGATGAAGCGCGAAACCCAATCATACCCGAAACCAATAGTGACGCAGGAGACACCGACGGCACCGCCGCTTCCGCCGACGCCGAAGCAGACTTAATGTCTATATCGCTGCCCAACGCTGCCCCTGCAGTATCATGGGGTGTAGGCGATTCAATCCAGCACAATTACAACCCCGACGCCTGGAAGGACGTTTACCGCGACGATCCAACCGACTAGTCGGTTGGTGATTTTAACAGAGAACTATTATGCCAACGAGATACAATAAAACAAGAAAACTCATAAACGATAGCGAATATTATAGGTCTCTTATAAAATCGCGAGATGTAAAAAGAATAGAACAATACGCTACCCCTGTATTAAACAACCCCACAGTTGCGCAACGAGCATCCTTAAGAAAAACAAAGCATATCTGGAAATATGGGGATCGTTTTTATAAGCTCGCGCATCAATATTATGGCGATGAGCGTTTTTGGTGGGTTATTGCGTGGTATAATGCAATGCCCACAGAGGCGCATCTCAAAACAGGCGATGTAATCAGAATCCCCCTCAATATTGAAAATATCCTGAGTGTTTTAGGAGTATAGAAAGTGGGAAGAAAAGAAGACTACAGAGAGGCTATGGAAGCTAGCTATGATGTCATCAAAGACGCAAACCCAGAAGCGGTTAGTCAGTGGGATAGTTTTGATGATTTTTTTGCTTCCGATCAGGGAAAAGAAGCCTTAAAAGATCCTATCGGAGATCCCAATTCTACAGAGTACAGCGACTTAACCGGAAAGGAGTTAAGTGATGCGCTTATTAAGAAAAGTCAAGAGAACATGATGACAGCTATTGTAGAGAGTGATCCTGAGTTTATCGAGGCGAAAGAAGAGTATGAAGCTGCCGCCGGCAACATGCAGACCGCTATAGCCTACCAATCCCACGCCTCGGGCTCAACGGGGAGCGACTTCGACCGTGCTGCCCTAGGAATCACCAATGAAAAAGCCGAGCGATTGCTAGCCCTCCGCCGCGGCGAATTCCAGCTAGCTCGCAACAAGAAGCGCGCGATCGCTACCGGATTAAGGAAAAAACTTGAAGCTTCTCTGGCGGCCGTCACTATTGTGAATTTTTCAGAACAATGCTTTTTAATGGCTAATATATTTGAGTTTGTGAATTGGAAAGAATCAAATGATATGAGCTTTGGAAAAACAATGCCTGATACTGATGGAACAAACAATGCTTCACTATTGGTGACAGGTTCTCCTTATAATTTTATGAACAAATTAACCCAGAATGCCAACTATAAGGCATTCTTTAATATGAGTGTGGCTGCAATCTCTTCTCTACAACCAATGATTAGGTTGTATAAAATTATACAAGATAAAAATGGAAAAGAAATTGAGCATGAAATAAAATTTGATTCTCATTATACTACCTCAGAGTCTCCCGGTAGTAGCGCAATCCCCCAAACGGTGAAATTCCAGCACTCGGCCGAAGCCGAAACCACAATCTTCGGCGGCAGCGACCTGGATGATTTCATGAACAACAAGAATGCTAGAGGTCACGGCGTGGGTATAAAAGAGTTTAGCTTTTCTTATGAAGGACAAGACTTTTTTGCTCTTAAAAAGTCTATAAAAGCCAAGCTTGTAATTATGGCCAACGATTTTAGTGAATTACTAAGGGAGCGCACCACCGGTGGCCCTGAAACGTATAAATACATCGATTTAGCTTTGAAAACAAGCAACACCCCCACGGCCGAATTTAAAGATAAATTAAATGTAAAAAGTGAAGCGGTTTTTAACAATATGGCTCGATTAAACTTTCGTTTGAAAGCTGTGGTTGGTTGGGCGCGCCCACAGGCAAATGAGGATATAATATCCACAGAGTTGAGAGATGCGATATATGATTCTTACATAACTCTTCAATTGTCTCCTATGGTTCATGCATTTGATTTCGATGACCTAGGCCGCGTAACATTTACATTAGAGTATTTGGCTTATGTAGAAGATGTGTTTGATGGAGGTAGTTTTAATATCTTTACCGAAGAGAAGTCGGTACAGAATATAACTCGAAGAAATCTTGAAGCATCCGCGTTCAATAAGTATTGCGACAAAGAGTCTAATGCAGCCCTAAAAGAAAATGCTACCGAAGAAATTACGCAAGATAAAAAAAGACTTTACAGTGATTTAGAGACCAAAGCAATTAAAGAAAAAATCATCTACGTCGCGCCTCTTAATTATGACGACATTGCGGTTTTTAATGATCGGGGCGCCTACTATGACTATAAATATAGTGCTCAGATTCAAACAGCAAAAACCGCCGATATGGCGAGTGAGATAGTTGATGATGCACCACCGCGCACCGTCGCCGAAGCCAAGGCCAATTACACCGCGCGCACCGCTGCAGTGAACACCGACGCCGCCGCATTAAAGAAGATGGAACTCGATGATCCCGATCGTGCTGCAGCAGCAGAGAAGGTAGAAACTTCCGTAGAAGCGTGGCGGGAGTCCAACCGCCAATTACGGGAGCAAGCCTACCTCGCGCGTCTTCGGAAGGCGGGACACATTAAATAATGGCAGAAATAGAATCAAAATATATGGCCATCGGCCCAACTGGCACTTATTCTATTACTTTCTTTTATGTGAGTGATCTTGTAGATCTTATAATGAAAGAAATTGAGAACGCCTTTTCTGTGAAAGAACAAACAATACAATCAGCAGAGAAACCAGAGTCCGTAGACGATGACAATTGGAAAGCTTTAAAAGATAACCAATTGATTGACTTAAATAGAAAGCGTGATCAATATAAGAAATTGAGAGTGGTATTTGGTCCTATAGAAATTGTCAATCCTAAAAAGCCGAGCGAGAGTAAATCAATAACAATCGGAGATTTGCCCATCTCTACAAAGTATTTTCGCGAATGGATGGCTAAGAAAATTGAACAAGAAAATGATAATGTTTTTAGTTTGGCAAGTTTTTTAAATCAATTTTTAATGGAATTTATTAACGATACATTGAACTCTGATGTTTGTTTTGGCGGACAACTAAGACAAACCACTCGATTATTTCAAGCCGCAGTTACTGCCTATAAACCCTTGAAAGATGTCGATGAACTTAGTAAAAAAATCCAAACACAGGCGCCCCAGTCTTTTCGCTTTGACATAGATCAGTATCAACCCGAACAAAAATCAATTTTAAACGTATCGGGAGACCCAGAAACTCCCGGCGGTCGTCCTGCAGATGGTCAAGAAAGAGAAATACATTATTTAATATTCTATGCCGGCCGAGTCCAACCTAAAGAACAACAAGGGGGCAACCGCGCCACCGACGAAGCCCGCGGTGTTTTTCATTATGGAATAGGAGAATCCAGCGGCCTTGTAAAAACGATCAACTTTCAACGTCAATCGGCGCCGTCGCTGAAAATGGTTCGTTTTGAACAAGAAGGGTATGATGGGTTGCAACAATTACGTGAACAATACAATGTTTCAATAAAAACTTACGCCAACGTTAAAGCAATGCCGGGTTGTTATATTTATGTTGAACCCAATAGTTTCTCTCCCAGCAGCGACATTGATTTAACGTCATTGGGCGTAGGCGGCTATCATATGATATCGAAATCAGAACACAGATTTGCCCCAGGAGTGGCTGAATCCACCCTTACGGCCGTATGGGTTCATTCGAAAGATCAGGATTTTGAGACCCAAGAATCGGCCGACGACGTACCAAAACCATCAGACCCCATAAAGAAAGGTAAATGCGAGGTCAAACCATTGCCATCAGCGGAGGGAGCAGCCTAATGTCAATTTTATATGCCAAAAGTAATCAAGAAGGTGCCCGAGATCTTTTTGAAAAACGAACAATATACAAGATCGATGCGACAAGTGGCACTTATTCTAATTTGGTGGATTTTAACTTTGGTGAAAAGTTTTTATATGGGAGAGTTAATCGCTTCTATGTCCCAATGGTCTTAGCTCCCGCTTTTGTAGGTACAAAAACATTTAAAAGAACCGCCGATCCAAAAAAAGCGCTTTCTGCTTTAAGCTTTGTTGTAGATGCGTTTGAGCAAATGGCCCGCCAATTTGAAAAGTGTGCCGAATTAAGGAAAATTGATACCACTGATCAGTTTTTGACTAATTTAAGGGTTTATAAAGCTTACGAAGATCACAATCCCTTGTATAACAATCATAAAAGTATATACCTAAATTCCTTAAAGACGATCTTTAAAAATCAAGGTATTAAAGTTAAGAATTTTGATGAATTTATAAAAGAGTTAATGAATATTTTACAGAGAACAGCATATAGAAATGCTTTTACAAAGCCTGGGTTTATTAAAAGTAAAAGATGTCCCATGACTTGTTCTGGTTTAGCAATCGAGATAGCAGATTTAGATGCTGCAAATGATGAGGAAAAAATCAACCAATTTGTCAATAGTTTAAATTGGGATTTTTATTTACAAACCTGTGCCTCTTATGGGTTTATGGTAGATAAGGCGGTACCCTGGAGAATAGTGGCAGATATCGGCTCTGCCCCATATAAATCAGCAATATTCGATTATGCTAAAAATTATGGATTGAATTCAACAACGCAGATCATTGGGTTCTCTTATAGAGGTGCCTATGTGAAATACTATGAAAATTTTAAATTACAATTGCTTTCTCTTTATAATAACATCAAGTTAAAAAGTTTTTTAGAATTACATGAATGTGAAGGTTCCATAATATCCAAAAAAATAATTCCCGCTTCGTACACAATGGAATCTTTATCCAAACAATATACAGAATCCGATTTCATGAGAATGTATTTTCAAATTAGATTTATGGAAGAGGAGTCTCCATTTTCCGATGATCAAAAGTTGATGATTGTTGACGATTGCATAAAAGTTATGTTAAAATTAGGGACATTGAAAGCTTTAAATATTTTTGAAAGAATTTTGAATAAAACACTTGACTATAACGGCTCCCTGAGCTATATTAAGAAAAGACTCGACATTATTAGAATGGAACAATTCGAAGAAGGCGAGACAATTTAAAGAGAGGGCAATGCTTTTTCAAGCTATTGATGATAAATCCGAGTGTATTGGGATTTATGCAGACGGTAAATTACATTTCGAAGACTTCCCCGATGGCCTCGATAGAACTTGGAGATACACAGGTTCACAGAGCACCGAGGTTGAATATGCGTGGATTTACGCCGCAGGCAGCGATCTGAAAGCGGTGTGTCCCGAGGAATACGCAGAGGAACTAGCCGCAACTGAGCGCAAACTCCGTGCATATAGAAAGACGTTCAAAATCGCAAAAGTTGATCTAAATGATCATTGTATTTTTGACCTCGTTCCGCACGACTTTCTAAAGCGTTTTTGCGAGGTTAAAAACCGCATCACAGAACACGTTTTTGAGACACGCACCAAGCCCGACAACTATCAGCACCTATGCGATGTAGAGAAATTGTTGCATAAAATACGATATAATAAGTTGAATCTGAGCACAATCGATTGCAGACATTTGATGTTTTCCACTCTTGACCGCAAAAAAGCGCAAGATTTGGTGAAGAGTTATCACTACATTGATTATAACCTCTTTGGTACGGTCACAGGGCGCCTCACAACGCGTCCTGGTTCTTTTCCTATACTCACACTTAAGAAGGAGTTTAGGAAGCTTCTAAAGCCCAATAACGACCTTTTTGTGGCATTAGATTACAACGGCGCTGAGGTTCGCACGTTCTTGGACTTGGCAGGACAAGAGCAGCCAGATCATGACATTCACGATTGGAACGTTAGGAATGTGTTTGCGAATGCCCTCACTCGCGATGAAGCAAAGGTGGAGTTTTTTGGATGGCTATATAACTCACTAGAGCATCCTGATTTGGGCGAGATTTATAATAAAGCCAAGGTACTTGACGAATGGTATGATGGTGAATATATTACTACACCATACCAACGCAAGATTTCGGTGGATGATTTTAGGGCACTTAATTATTTGATTCAGAGCACAACAGCAGACAGGGTGTTGTCGAAAGCCGTTATTATAGACAAAATGCTGGAAGATAGAAAATCTTTCGTTTCCCATATACTTCATGATGAAATTGTGGTAGACTTTAGTGAGGAGGACAGGGATATTATAATGGATGTTAAAGCTGTTTTTGAAGACGGGTATCTCGCTACTATGAAGGCTGGCAGAAACTATTTTGAGCTATCTGAGTTGGGTCTATGATTTCTATCGTAGGAGTGGGGAACGCCGCGTCGTGTATTGCACAGAAGTTTGTTTCTGTTAAAAATTATAAAGTATATCAACTCAA
>Ga0209756_1004415_pt1 | contig 10963 bp, 10 predicted proteins | sample ETNvirenome_6_85_FD_184071 | JGI IMG/M metagenome (GOLD analysis project Ga0209756, IMG submission 184071) | Marine viral communities from the Pacific Ocean - ETNP_6_85 (SPAdes) (version 3) | ecosystem: Environmental > Aquatic > Marine > Oceanic | place: Pacific Ocean | collected 2013-06-19
GCCCTTGATCTAGTTTGACAGATAGGAACTCAAGAAGATCAGGGTGAGTGATATTAAGTATACCCATAAGAGCCGTTCTACGATTTTTTCCTGCTCGTACATGTTCACCTACTTCATTAATCATTTGAAGAACCGAGACTGATCCAGGGGCTGAGTTCTTTACACTCCCAATGTGGTCCCCTTTAGGCCGAATTTTTGATACATTAAAGCCTACTCCTCCACCTGCACAAGAGATTCGATACATATCCTGTACAGTTTTTCCAATGGAATCAACACTGTCTTCTGGAATAATAACATAACAATTAAGCAGATTATGATTCCCACGGTTGCGACCAGCACCATAAAGGATTCTACCCCCAGGAATAAAGTCCCCAGAACCGAGTGCTTCGTAAAACGCTTTTTCAACTTTTTCTTTGTCTTCATCTCTTTCTGCCGAGGCTACAGTTCTAGCTACTACTCTTGCGCGTTCGGAGTATTTTGTCTCTCCTGGGTATGCGTACCGTGCCTCAAAAATTTCTTGTCCGAGGTCATTCAGTTGTGTATTTGCCATTTTATATCTTTACCTTTGAAATTCCTTTAGATTTAATAATAGACAGGCGGGGGGCAGAATGAAGCAATGTTTTTAAATATTTATTATGAGTGATAATAAATATTAATTTATCTTTCTTTATTTCTTGAAGAAGGTTATAAAGACCATTAATTCCTTCTTCATCTAGATTTTCAGCAATCTCATCTAAGAATAAGATATTAGATTGGTTTTTATCGGTAAGAAGCAGGAGGTCCTTTAAGGCCATAGTTACAGCCAAGTTAACCTTGCGCTTCTCCCCACCTGATAAGGATATATACTGAATATCTTGATCATCGGTAAACACTTTTTCGTTTAATTCTTCATCAAAATATAAAGAATATTTTGAATTCGTTAAAAAGGAAAGATAATAGTTAACTTTATTATTAAGATAATCCAAAATATTCTTTATAATGAACTTTATAATGCCTTGTTGAGAAAACGCCTTCTCCCAGAACCTCATTACCTCATAGTTTAACTTGTTTTGAGCCTTAACTTTCTCCCTGAGCATAATTTTATCTTTGAAAGAATTGATAAAGTCTTCATAATTAGTCTCATCTCTGCACAACTCCTTGTAAGATAATACTTTAGAAAACTCCTTAGACGAAATTGGGATTTTACATTTTGCGTGATTCCCTTCTTCTTGAGAATTCAATAGAATCACAAGCTCTTTTTCCAGTTCAGCTAGTTCTGTCTGCAAAAAGGCTCTGTTGACCCCTTCTTTAATACTCTGTCCACATTTGTCACAAACCCCCTTCGTTGCAGGAGACTTTATATGCTGTTTTAGTTTAACAATTAAATCTTCTGTTTTTTCTATTTTTGTAGTGATATTTATTAGATGCCATGCTCTAGAGCTTTCTGCTTCCTCAGCCTCTAAAATATCTTGAAGGGATAACGCTAAAATGGACTCATCATAATCAGAGAACTGCTTTTTTGCCTTTTGAATCTTTTTGATCTTATCAGAGAACTCTGCGATCATAGAGGTGTGTTCAATTACTAAGGAGTCTTGCTCCTTCATCGTAGTATAAAACCCAGATTTATAAGTTTTGATTCTATCACGCATAGAAAAAATATCATCCAAATCCAAAAAGTTTTTGATAATATTTCGCTTATCTTCCGCAGAGCACTCTAAGAAGGTATTAGTATTTCCTTGTCCAAAAAACATTGAAGACAACAAAACCTTATAATTAATGTTTAGAACTTGATCAATATACTCTTGTGTCTTGATAATGCTTTCTCTGGTTTCTTCTTTTCCAGAAAGAAAAACCTGTAGTTTTGAGGGCTTTTTTTGTCTAAAAATTCTCATACCATTATCCAAATGTAAATCCACAAAACAATTCTTTTTATGCTTTACATGAACCATGGCATCCTCTGTGCTTTTTCTAATGGTTTTACCAGTAAGGGCAAAGAAAACAGCTTCAACTAAAGCACTCTTCCCTGCTCCATTCGACCCTTTAACATCTTTGTTAATACCTTTAATTAAAACAATATTGTTAAATTTATCAAAATCAAGCTTTACTGACTCAAAAGAATAAAAATTCTGAATCTTTATAGATTTAATCTTCATACTTAAGTAAGTTGTACCCCTCCATTAATTTGTCCTTTTCTATAGAAGAATTGGCTGAATTTATATAGTCCTCAATAATAACATCATTTAACCTAAAAAGATCACTACAGGGAGAATAATCAGAAACAAGCTCTTCATCAAAGGCAGGAGAATACTTAATGTCAATCGATGCTGGACGAATATTATCTAAATTAGCCTTTGTCTCCCCTGCCTCTAAAATAATTCTTAAAAACGTATAATAATTTTTATTATTTATTTCCTTAATCCTACTTTGGACCGCACTATTCTTTATAGCTAAATGACGCGGCCCGTGCTTAATCTTGTGGAGTGTAGTTTCTCCGTTATCTATTATTGCGTAATAATTATCCTTACCTGATTCACCAAAGTTAATAGTATAAGGTGTGCCTAGAATTAAAACTGATCTGTCTTCCCCGTTCGACACAAAACGCCTTTCATTTTGTCGGTGAATATGACCCAGAATAGTATTATTCCCAAAGCTGTTAATATTGATATTAAAATCATGATCGCCAACGGAGTTAAGACAACCAAAGTAGCCGAAGTGACCAAAAACTGTATACCCCGCAGGACACTTTTGTAGATCTTCTTTAATTTTTTCTTCATTTTCATAATGAGGGATAAACGCTCTCTTAGTGCTGCCATCATACCAAGTATGGGTAATAATTTTTACCTTAGCTCTTTCAAATAAACTCATCGCAGTTACACCATCATCAGCTTTGGTGCTTGCACAATGATTACCTCTTAAGATAAATACACTAGAAGATTTGCTCCAGTGATCAATAATACTTTTAGCCGTAAGTAAAGCTTCAGGAGAAGGTTTTCTAAAATCTAAGAAGTCACCCAACTGAATAACTTCGTCAGGCTTTTCTTTATCATATATTTTTTTAATGCATTTCTCTTGAGCTTCCCGTAAGGCAGCGTTTTTATTGGAGATATGGACATCACCTAGTACTAGTGTTCGCATAAATAATCAAATACTTCCTCTAAGTTAGTTGGCTTCCCATCCTCAAAAGAAACGGAAACACCATCTCCAAAAGATCTACCTACCTCCATATCGATACCAAGAGGAACTTCAAAGTTAATTCCAAAAAGTTTCTTCAAGTGAGGATAATTCACCAACTCATCATAGACAATTTCAAGGCATTGAGGAAGATTTTCCTCCGAGGAAATTATCTCCAAGCTATCGTGAACTGTAGCCACTACGCGAGCATTTAATTTAGCTTCCTTAAATCGTTTTGAGACTCCCACAAGACCGCAAAGTAGGATATCTGAGGCAGAGCTTTGGATAGTAAAGTTGAGACCCTGTCTCAACGCCCTGTTAACGACTGAGCGATCTTTGCTCCCAACATCACGTAAATTGCGTCTGCGACCGAATATAGTATAAGCAAACCCATTATCTTTGATAAACTCATTAACAAACTCCATGTACCTAAACACACCAGGGTAAACTCGTTGGTAATTTTTAATAATACTTTTTGCCCTCTCCATTGGAATCCTCATGGTTTCCGCAAGATTAAAGGCCCCTCCTCCATAAACAATAAGAAAGGAAACTGTTTTGGCAATTTGCCTCTCCTCTTTTGTAATCTCGTCCTTGCCGAAAAGGAGTTTTGCAGTATAGGTATGGAGATCGGCCCCTGATTTAAAGGCATGTTGCATATTCTTTTCTTTAGCGATATGCGCTAAAACCCTCAACTCCATAGCAGCATAATCAACAGTTACAAAGGCTTCGCCTTTTTTGGCAACAAACATACTACGAATATTAGTGTTAGTCTCTCTTGGAAGGGTATGGAACGAAACCCCCATAGGCTTTGATGCATTATAGGCAGCGCAAGAAAGCCTCCCTGTTGCTGTGCCGTCTAGCCTGTAATCTACATATAATCTTCCCGTATCTGTGTAAGCTAAAGCCTTCTCGGTTCCATGTATGTATGTTTTTTGTAACTTCTCGGCCTTTCTCAGGTCAAGCAACGAAGAAATAAAATTCGATGCTGTTCTCAACTCCTCTGTAGTCTTTGATCGCACCACACTTTTACTAATCTTCTTTCCTTCATCTCTATGTTTCCACTTAGCACTCATGATCTTTTAGTTAACTCCTCGTTTATCTGTTCTAACAAAATCTTCAACGTAGGAGCAGATACCGAAGGAGACCCTTTAGCAGTTTTATCGGGAGGATAAAACTCAAAACTACCCTCACGTAAATAAAAGATATCAATTAAATCATTATTAGAAGATAAATTATCTGTCTTCTGTACTTGATCAAAAAAGTACATCGCATCCTCTTGATTTAAAGTTAATTCTTTTAACTCCTTTCGCAGCGAGGAGAGCTTATCCTTACTTACCAACAAACCCTCATACTCCATCTCAGCAAAAGACTCTAGTGACTCTGGGAGAATTTTCTCAACAAAAGGAAGAACCTTAAGGGCATCTAGCTTACTCTCAACCAAATCAAATAACTTCAGCGTAAAGTAAGCATCCAAAGCGTTTCCCTCACAGCAGTCGGAGAGAGCCATATTTGCCCAATCAAAATTTTTAGGGTTTTCTATTGTAAGCATGGCTATATATTATAACGGTCTCTGAAGCATTCTGATGAACAAATATCGAAAAATTATGGAGGTGGCTACGACACCCACAGTGGGGGCAGTGGGACAATTAGCAGCAAAAAGAAGAACTGAGAGGGGAACGGGGCCTATGAGCAAAAGGAGACTGGCTCCTACAGCGCAAGCAGGAACGGTAAGAACCCCTGGCGAAAAGGCCGCTCTAGGTTTGGAAAGAAGACAAGAAAGGTCCAGAGGAACGGGTTTTGGAGCTACAACTATAACAGGGAAACGGATCCAAGCGCAACACGGAATAGCAGCAAGCACTGAAATGAATTGGAAAGATAAATTATACGAAAGAGTAGTTAGCAGATTAACAGAAGGTGGGAAAGGCATGATGGCTAGAAGACGCAAAAGGCGTAAAGCAGAAGCTGCCAAAGTTACTGGGAAAACTAGAAAGTTCAAGAGTGGTGAGTATCAAGGAAATACTTTCTCTGCTGATAGACCACAAGGCAAGAGAAGAACATCTACTGATACTGATGAAACAGATACAGGAAGACAGGGACCTAAACTCCCTACCAGACTACAAGCAAAATTAAGGGCTTATAAGGCGAGGATCCCTACAAGCCATCCCTCCTCTACCCAAGAGAGGATGAGAAAAGAACTAGGGAAAAAGGCATATGAGAAGTTAAGCACTAGACCTGGGGATCTATCTCCTGTTGAAGCAGCTAAGGCTAAAAGAGAGAAGTCTAAAGGCTCTCAAGCTCCGTAGGAAAGTACAGCTTTACCAAATCCATTAAGCTCTTAGGTAAGTTCTCATCTAGGAAGTGATGCATGATCTTAGTATCCCATACATTCTTAGTGTAGATTCCATAATTGATCAGGAACTTCAGATCAAACTTAGCGTTATGGAATACTTTCTTATTGCGAGGGTTCTCTAAAATCTTACGAAGAATAACCCATACCTTAGCATAATGAGGCTCTCCCTTCTTAAAAGGAGAATCCTTATGGTCACACGGGATGACCCAATTGCTATCTTTAGAAGAGATTGCTATGGTTTGTATGCTGTCTGTAAGGAAATTTAATCCAGTAGTCTCAATATCAACGGCTAAAGTTTCGTCAGTACCCGCTAACACCTCCCCCAATACTTCCAACTCTTTTTCTGTTGTGAGGACTTGGTATTCGAGCTTTCCTTCATGCGTCTTGCCAAGTACATATTTCTCATATGCATTTCGGAGGTCCGTTTCGAAGAGGACCCGATGCCTAGGTTCTTTAACCACAGAATAAGGATGGAAGATAGGAACAACGACACAAGTATGCCCATCATCAGTTGTATAATCATAAGATTTACCTCTTTTGTTAGTGATGCCACTCTTCTTGATCAGCATCTTCATTGCTAAATTACCACACACAAACACTAGGCGCGGTTTTACTTTATCTATAGTTAGTTGAAGGTAATTTCTACACGCTTCCATATTAGAGGGGCTCATATCTGCCTCTCTAACAGAAGGACACTTTACTGATGCGGACATTTGGTATGTATCACCAGGAAAAAACTCAGAAATTATTTCACGCTCTTCTTTGGAAAAAGCACAGGTCTTCCCAAATCTGTGTTTGATTGAATCAGATAAAAAAAGCACATCCGACTGTTTTAAATGATCATAATCCTCTACACAATAGAGAGGCTTTTTCTTTAATAAAATCGAACAATCCTTGCAATGAGAATTAGCTTCCTCTGTTGCATATAAAGAGTGTAAGTTGTTCATCTATAATATATTATGGCTAAGAAACATTACATTAATAACGACGAGTTTGAAAAACTAATAAAGCTCTACAAGAATGACCCCACGCAATACGAAGAGGCGCTTTTTCAAATGTTTGATGTTTTGATATCAAACATAATCACAGGATTCTCATTTAATGTTGATGAAGATGATGCAAAACAAGAATGTTTCTTACTTATCCTAAAAACTTTAAAAAACTTCAACCCTGAGATGGGAAACGCTTTCAATTACTTCACCACTATTATACTCAATAACCTCAAACTTCTGTATACTAAAAATAAAAAATATGCAGAAAAACTTGAGACGTATACTGAGATAAAGAAAGATCTATTCGATATCTAATGCTCTATAAACATTAGGAAGATAATCTTCAGAGAATATTTTACTCTTTCTAATACTCACCACTTGAGGTAACATAGAGCTTTTAAAAATAACGAAAGAGTGAGGCATATTATAGCTGTCCACAATGTAAAGAGGCTTGGCGCTGTCAGGCGCATTCCCATACTTCCTTTCTAGTTTTTCAACTAAGGCGTTGCAGTATTTATCCCAAGGAGATACAAAAAGAAGCGATAACTCGCTCTTCTCTCTTTTCTGCTTGCGAAGTTCCCTGTTTAAATCGTTCTCTTTTTCTAACTTAATCAGCCTGTACTTCATCATCAGTCTCCTTAGGGGACTTGAGTTCCGAATATTCGCCACTCACTGGGACTACTATCTCCTCTTTGGCATCCTCTTCAGGTTGCTTAAGCCCAACACCTGAAAGGTCGATATCATTCTCTTCAGCATGTTTTTGAACAGCCTCTAGGAGGCGAGTTTCCATAGTCTCTACACCAATCTTGAAAATGCCTTTCAAGAAATCAGTATCAGCGATTTCAGGAGGCTTAACCATTTCAGTAAAATTCTTAAATGCTTGGGCCTCTTCTTTACTTAGTTTTATTTGTAATTTCATACGATTTTTAGTCCTCTCAATGAGTTTAAAGTTCCAGTCTGCGAAATCAAATTCAATTTTTTCGTTCATCTGCGATCAAGGTATAATAGTACATGAAGGATATTGTTAACTTAGAAAACTTGAAAAAAAAGAAGCGAGTGAATAGCAAAGCGAAGGGGGGTGCTTTCGAACGAAAGATCGCCAACCTAATGAATGAACAGTTTGAAACTAAAGAGTTCAACCGTACACCTGGGAGCGGGGCTTTCGCTACCACTCACCAGCTTCCTGAGCATATTACAGTCGCAGGAGACCTAATTACACCACTAAACTTTAAGTTTTGTATAGAATGTAAAAAAGGATACAACGACCAGACGATCTACAGCTTACTAGATTACAATTCAAAGATATGGCAGTTCATCGAACAATGTGAAAAAGACGCAAAGAAAATGAAAAAAGTGCCTATGATTATATATAAACAAGATAGAAAAGATATATTAGTAATAACTTATAAAGATATGTTTACTACAATGATTCCTTCAATAACTATATTTAAAGACAATAAAGAAACATTAAGTAATATACCTTATAGTATTTATAAGTTAAAAGATATTATAAATGATTATAAAGCTAACTGGTTTTATTCATAAGCTCTTCTAGCAGCTTCATTTGTCCATCTATATAATTATGTAAAGTATTAGCTTGGATATCGGACATTGGGTTATCTACTGGGTCAATATCCGTAGGGCTCTCTCCTCTTACACCACTGTCCTTAGATAAGTCTCTACCTGTCCTTCGCTCAATTTTAGAATCTATCTTTGCATCTTGAGATTGAGCAGCTACATTCACATTAACTACATTTCTAGTTACTGGTAATCCTTTTTTATCACCAGCAAGATTCTGGTGCTTCTCTCCAGAAGCCCTCGACCTTTCAGCCCCAAAAGAAATGGTATCCCCATTTGGACCATTAAGATTTAGGCTCAACATTCCTGCCGACATCGTTAATGTATGACCAGTTTCATCATTAATCAATCCTAATGTAGCAGTATTAACAGGCGTCATGTGAGAACCTGCTCTTACTCTATTATCATTAAACACTTTTTTATTTAAAACACCGTCTCGTACTGTCCCGCCAGCCATATGAATAGTCCAAGCTAGATTTAACTTAGCATCCCTTACTCTTTTAGCTGCTATCTCTTCAGCGGTAAGAACTCCACCATCTTGTTTAGCCAATTTCTTAGCTTGTTGAACCTCTTCCTCCGTAGGATCAATTTGTGTTATATCTTGAAATTGTTTTGCAGTTGTTAATAATCTTGATAATTCATTCCTTAATTCTGCTCTTTGAATAATATTATCAGGCCCATTAAGATCTTTTTGGTTTCCTTGATAGTCTGAAATCAGTGATTCTAATTTGAGTCTCGCATCAGAATTTAAGGATAACTTGACCGCATGTTCTTGAATCATTGTGTTAATGTTCTTAAAATTAATAGGTTGTGTATTACCAGCATCATCCTTATATGTGGTACCTGTTTTTGGTAACAGATTATCTAAAGCGGTGTCGATAGAATCCAACTGATCCTGATAAGTACGCAAAGAATCTAAATCATTTTGCGTAATACCAAGTCTTTGCATGGTAACCTCTTCAAATCCAGGAGCCATATTATCTACGGTCCCGTTAACGGCAGCCGATCTTTGTAAAGTTTCCCCAAACTTTAATGTTCCATCTTCGAAGTATGATTTTTGGCTACTTCCAACTAAGTATACATTATCGTCATCACCTAAATTATGCATAGCTTGAAAAATTTCACCAAGCTCTTTATGTTCGCCTCTTTCCAGTTCTGCTTTAAGATCTGAAACTTTTATAGGATGTACTGCGTTATTTTTTTGTAACCCCATATTATCCGCTGCTCTTTCAGCAGATGCAGGATCTTTATAGGCGTAAGCTAGATCATCTGCATACCCGATGCCAGTTTGAAGCCCAATAGGAAAAGTAAAGTCTGGTTTCATAGCATCAACAACAGGTCTTTCCATGTCATATATTCTTTGAAAGAATGCCCTTGCTTTGTCTGGCGTGTCCGTTTCAATTCTTAATTGCTTCATGGCTTCTGTAACAAACAAGGCTCTCGAACTTAAAGCCACCCCTTCTGACTCCTCTAAATCTCTATATGCGGCTGAAAATCTAGATTCATCCGATAGTAACTCCCTATTAGCATACTTAGCAAATTTTCTAAATAGTTCCTGTTTTAAGCGAATCTCATCAGGGGTCCCTTCAGGCATTGCTTGGAGATTAGGTATTACTCCGACAGCGACTGCTCCGTGTTCGAAACCTTTGCCTCGCATATCATTAAGCTGTTGTGGAGTATACTCTCCTTGAGGAACTGACTTAATAGCCTCAGGACAGTTTTGTTCAATTTGACTTTCTACAAATTTAAACATATCGCTTCGCTTAATTGCGATTCCTTGATTTGGATCCTCATTCCTAAAGAAAATTAGACGATCCCCTTTTCTTTTTACCCTCCTTCCTATATTTTTACACTTAGTTTCTCTATCTGCTAATGTATCCTTACCTAATTCCATAAACGCCTGAACAGAATCTAAAGCTCCTTGAATTAAAATAGGGTCTCTTGCAAGCTTATCAAATACAACGCCCACCTTCTCATCGAATTCAACCGTTTTGCCATGAGCTAACTGATACTCCAAACTTTTCTTTGATCTTCCCGATATATAAGAGCCTACACTTCTAGTCATCTCAGGATCATCAGAATTATCCTCGTTTCGTCCTACATACCTTCCTGGTTTGCCGTCTTCCCCTTCTTTCCACCCTGCCCAGGGTTTTTGAGCAAACCCTTCGTCAGAATTTCTGGCAGAAATAACTAAATCACTTGCAATACCTAACATGTTTCTTAGTTGTGAATAGATAGCGTTTTTTAGTGAATCATCAATATTTTCATCTGTAAAAATAAGGTCAAACGATTCCCCTACCCTATTAAGAGCAGCCTCCAGTCCAGTACCGTCCGAAGGTGTTAAAGCTTCTTTCCCTAAAAAATTCTTTTTGTACCAGTTTTCAAAGGCTGGCTCCTTAGGGCTTCCATCTGCGTTTATTACTACAGCAGGACCTCCATTTTTTGCAGCACCTTTAGCGATAATAGCTCCGTGTTGCGCTCCACCTGTTTGAGCCCTAGGCGCTGCCTCGGACGTTGCTCCCCAAGTTGTTCCAGCCCTCTGAATAGGGGCTATACCACCCTCCTCTCCTTTTTTGCGCTTCGCAGGAGGTCTTTGGTATGCGAAAACCTCTGTTTCGTTTCCTTCTTCATCTTTTGTTAATAAACCAGGAATAGGATGGAAAGATGCTTCGTCGTAAGGAGGCCAAGAGACTGGTGTTTTTAGTGCTGCAACTATAACTTGTTCACGGGTGTACTCCTCAATTACCTTATCTGGCTTTTTTTTCTCCTGCGGTTCCTTTTTTTTAGATTTCTTTTTTGCCTTCTTCTCTTCCTTCTCCAACAAAACAAGCTCTCGCTTCTTTAAACGTGAGTAACTTTCAAGTAGTTCAGTAAAATAATCCATATTATATGA
>Ga0209756_1004418_pt1 | contig 10958 bp, 12 predicted proteins | sample ETNvirenome_6_85_FD_184071 | JGI IMG/M metagenome (GOLD analysis project Ga0209756, IMG submission 184071) | Marine viral communities from the Pacific Ocean - ETNP_6_85 (SPAdes) (version 3) | ecosystem: Environmental > Aquatic > Marine > Oceanic | place: Pacific Ocean | collected 2013-06-19
CTATCTGTTTCACCCCACATGACATAATCTACTTTTTTGCAATAGTTATAATTCAAATCTCTTCTATAATCAGCATGAAAATAAAATTCATTACTACCAATGATTTTACTCCTTACATCAAACCCCATATTTTTTATTATATTCAAACCATATTCAAACTTTTTATCTAGCTCGACATCTGAAATCTTATTATAGTCTATTTTTTCTATCCTCTGGGATTTATTAAAACATAAGTCTATTATAACATTCTTTTTATTTTCTACAGTTCCCAATAAATTAATGATACCATTAATAAAATCTTTATACATCTCGATTTCAAAAAACATTATGTGAGTTCCTATGACATATTTATTTTTTAATGTAATCATTTTATTTTCCATGTAAATATTCATAAGTTTTTTTCATCCAATAATATGTTAATTTATCTTCCACGTTATTTGGAATTCCATTATATTGATAAATCCATCCAATTTTTGTGAATAATAAATCATCACCCAATAACTCTTTTCTATTTAAATCACACATATTATATTCATATGGTAATAATTTTAAATCAATATCTTGATCATGTATTAAAAAATTAACAGGAGTTTGATCTGTTCCAGCATGCCATTCTTTTTCAACTTGTCTAAATGATTCAGCATTTTCATTATAAAAATCTATAATTTGTTTAAAAAATGATTTATGAGAATCATTCACAATTACAAATCCGCAATCAATATATTTCCAAAAAGGCATAGTATATCCCTTAAAAAAATATTTACTATAATTTTCAATACTCCTACATACCCAATCATAACTACCATCCATATGGACACCACATAATTTTCTATCTGTCATCTCAAAGAAGTTAGGACAATCAGGATGAATAATTGTATCAGCATCCACCGAAAGTACTTGATCATACTCAATTCCATTAGCATCTAATATATCAAATAAATAATATCGTTGCCAACAGATAGCCATCTCTTCTTGTGGTAATAATAAATCAGTTAATACAAATAATTCACAATTATTCTTATCACACCACTTTTTCCAACTTTTTATAGAATATTGATATGGCAATCGCCTTGTGCTAGCATATCTACCCTCACCACCCAAGTCAATATCCATTATAAAAACTATGTTTTTCATTAAAATACCTTTGTCATAAAACCACGTTCTGCTTCAATTAAGTATTTGCTCGTTCTATATTCAGTACTTAGTTTCAGTATTTTATTTCCTATACCCCTTACATCAACAATATTATTTAAAAATCTAGTTATATTATTCCAACTTCTTAATTCATTCATATTATCTGGACTCTTAACTTCACCCGATCTATTATAGTCAATCTTATAAGCATCATCCGATTGAAAATCAAAGTTCTCAATTGTGTCAAAAAATTTACTTTTGAAAAAGGCAAAAGATCCTCTTGGTACTGTTGTGCCAGCAGCGCTACTATTGAAAATCATCAACCAATCCGCATCCGATTTATTATTTTTTCTATCATACAATTCACATTTACCTTCAATAATATCAATCAATAAATCATAATCAGCTATGTAAGTATCATCATGTAAAAAGCATACGTAATCATAATCTCTATAATCATGTATATCTAACCATTGATTAATAAAATAATAATCACCAAATAAATTTTCAGCCTCTATCAGATTAAATCCCAACGACTCTACATATTTCTTTGTCAAAGGATTTTCATAAAGTTCATGGTCCAATTTACCAATGTCTGTTTGTTTATCGATTCTACCTAGAATATCTTTTTTCTCTTCATGAACAATTGGTAAATCTATATCCCTATGTGATATTACAAAAGTTTCAACTTTATAATCAGATTTATTTAAGTTTGAAACTTGTGTATAAAACTCTTTTGGGTAATGCCAACCACCAATTAAAACAGCTATTTTTTTCATTTCACACCTTTACTTTTTTAAAATTCATGTTTGGTAATCTCCTAACATCATCAAGATAGTTTTCAGCAGTAGAAATCATATTAAAAGTCATGAATGGATGTTTTGAAACCAAATTATATAAAATTTCTTGCATTGGTCCATTAACTCCCCAGTCAGTTGAAGTTGGTTTTCCAACTAAATATCCACTATTCTCATAAAAGTCCAATCCAAGAATATTAACCGTATCGTTTTTTTCTGCAACTTCTAACACAGCATAAGCAAGAGTTGATACTCCAGTAGATGGATATGAATACTTATATTTAAAATCAAGTGGTAAACTGACTCCCCTCTGAAACATCCATTCTTTATGTATCTCCGATAAAAATATATCAGGCAAATGACAAGAATTTTGAATGTGTACTCTTGGTTCATCTCCCAGATATGGTCTAATTAATTTAGTTGGATTATAAATTTCAAAAAAATTAGTTCGTTTATATGAATCCAATTCCGTAGGCCATCCGTTACAACATATGTGAACTTCTGAACCCCTTATGTATTCACCTATCTCAGGATAAGCCTCTAATTCATTACCAAACTCATTGGAAATGACAGTAAAGTCTGGTTTGTCTAAAGAATCTACGAATTTAGAACTCTCACCTCTGGCAAAAACGGTAACTACTTTCATACTGTGTTGCTCACTTTTCTTAACTTATCAATAATTGGTCTTTCTGAATCATACACTACTTTAATCCCATCACCTAACATCTTCTCTACTTTACGTATATTTATCATCAACTCACTAACACTTTCTATTGAAGCAGTTTGGTCTGAACCATACATTGTTCTATCTTTAGTTATATGAAACTCTAAACACTCTGAACCCAATGCTGTTGCTCCAATGAGTGCTGCAAATCCATTATGATGATTTGAAAATCCAACACTTAAATTTGGATATTTTTCTTTCAAAGTCGTTATGTATTTCAAATTAACCTCTTCTACTTTTGTTGGATATGTGCTCGTACAAGCCAATAAATACTCGGTGTTCTTTAGAATTTTTAAAGCAGCATCAACTTGGTCATTAGTACACATTCCCGTTGATAATATGATTGGTTTACCAGTATAGTGTAGAGTTTCTAAAAACTCTTTATCGGTTACCATAGCAGATGCTACTTTGTGATATTTTACATCTAAATGTTCTTCAATCAATTCTAAACTCTTTAAATCCCAACAAGATACTATGAAATCCAAATCTAATTTATTTGTATAATTTTCTAATTCACTATACTGTTCAATATTAAATTCAATTCCCTCTTTCTGTTGTCTTGTTGTTGTCCCCCATGGCGACTCTCTATATTTATTCAACTCATCCTCAGAATATACTGAATCAATATCTCTTTTTTGAAACTTGACCGCATCACAACCTGAATCACGTACTCCATCTATTAACTCTTTGGCCAATTCAATATCCCCATTGTGATTAATTCCAATTTCTGCAATAATATATGTCATCATTTTACCTTTCTATAAATAATATATTTTGTATTAATATAAGAAATTTTTCTTGAATATAAAAACAAAACCGGATCTTTTTCATTTACCATACAGTTTTCCCCCCATCTATTATTACATTTTCACCGGTCATATAAGAACTAGCATCAGAGCATAAAAAGACAATGGCCCCTTTATATTCATTTATATCTGCCATTCTCCCCATAGGTATTATATTTGATAACTTCTTAACAAAATCTTCAGGGTGATCATTATAAACTCCAGTTGGACTCAAACAATTAACCCGAATCCCCTTTTTAGCAAAATAAACAGCTAGATATTTTGTCATACCAATTATTGCCCACTTCGCTGCAGAATACGTAATAGGCTTTACATTCTGAAGATCTTCTTCTATTCCTTCTTTTCTATATATTCTCTGATCTGGAGCTATTACTCCGAGATCTGAAGAAATATTTAAGATAACCCCACCATCCCTATTTAACATATGATTGGAGACAACCTGAGAACAAAGGAACGTACCATTTATACAAGCATCGATGCCTTCTTTCCAATAATCCTCAGTCATAGTTTCAAATCTTGAATCTGGTGTTAATCCACCACCCTTTTTGACTTTTGGGTCTTTAGCTGCATTGTTTATGAGTATATCTATTTTATCATATTTATCCACTACGGATTGAATAGATTCTTTATTAGTGACATCCATATATTCATAAGTTGCATTTTCACCAATTAGTTCGGCTTTCTGTTTTGCTCTATCTTCATGCCAATCTGCAAGAATAACTTTCCCACCATATTCAATAATGGCTTCTGCATGTTTTGGTCCCAATAGGCCACCGCCTCCGGTTATTAATGCGACCTTATCTGTTAAGTCAAATAGATTTTTCATATATTTTCTCTAATATTTCTTTATGTTTTATAATTGTTTCTAGCTCATTACCTGTTTCTTCTCTGGCAGTTTGTATTGTGTATGTGCCATCATAGCCACTAGATCTTAAGTAGTTAAAAATTTTATTAAATTGTGTTTCACCAGTTGTTGGTGTAACTGTTTCCTTATCAAATGTTCTATCTTTAAGATGAATATTGTCTATTTTATTAAAGAACTTTTCGAGATAATATTCATGGTTTATTCCTAGTGAAGTCATATTACCAGTATCATACGTTAATTTAAAATTTGGACATACTTCAAGTACTTCTTGTATAACATGCTCATATGATTCTATTTCAAAAGAAAATGTAAGGTGTGGATACGCTAATCCATAATTACGTATTTCACTTATAAAAAATCCTCGTCTAACATCATTTGTTATATCTGATTCTTCTAATAGTGGTATTGTAATAGTGCTTATATTATTTAGAGTTGCTTTATCGCAAATTGGTTCTAAGTTTTTTCTTAAGAATTTTATATTATAAACATATTCTATAGTACCCGAATCTACTAAATTATCAGCACATATAGATGATATGGGATAACCAGATAAATCTTCACTAAATAATGGATTATTACTAAATGATTTTTTTGTAACTATCCATTCGATATGGTTTAATTTAAGATCATTCAATACATCAAATTCTCTTTTCCAATTAGTTGGACATTCCTGAAATCCTTCAGTTGGTTTTGATAACCTGCCTTGTATAATTCCCAATTTCATTTTAATTCTTCTACTAATTCTAGTATATTATTTTCTGGATCTTTGCAAAAGCATACCATATGTGTACCTTCGTTATTAATTTTTGGTTTACTTATAAATGTACTACTATTTGATTTATATATCTTTGTTAAGTTTTTTACAGTTAATGCTATATGTGTATATCCAAAATTTATTATCGATGAAGTATATTTTTCTCCATCATAATTAAACTTTAACAATTCGATTAATATTTTTTTATTCTTTCCTAACTTTATAATTTTTGCACTAATAGACTTTATGTTTAATATATCTTCTAAAAATTGTCCTTCTTCTGTTTTATTATAATACTCTTCCAATCCTAAAAAATCTCTATAGAAAGTTAATTGCTCTTCTAAATTGTGTACAACAATACCTACGTGTCTAAAACTTACCATTTTTTATTCCTCTAAATATTAATTCTCCACCAAGTCTAAAACGATTAATAAGTTTATCATACTCTTTTTCAACATTTTTATAAAAATTATTTATACTCTTTTTTTCTAATGTCAAATCATCTGTTGGTATTGGTGTTGACATTGCAACCTCTCCTGAAGTTTGTGGTTCATCATTCAAGCACCAATTAACATGATTAAAAAATGGATAAATTTGAAAACTTTCTACTTCACCTATAAATCCTAAATGTTTACATATGTTAATAAGAGATTTATCAGTAAAATAATGTATATGAGAGTCATGATAATAAAAGGATTTATATGCAGATGTTTTATAACAGCTAAGCAATACATCATTATGATTTGGCACCTCTAAAATTAAATTACCGTTCTCTTTTAATGTATTAAAACAAGATTTTAAAAATTGCTTTACTGAGATCATATGCTCTAATACTTCAATAGATACTATAACATCATAATAATCATTATCCAATTTAGTATCTTCCAATTTTGAACAAAATGTCTTTACAGAAGGGTGTTTTTTAGTAATATACTCAACATCATCAACATTAGGTTCTACTACGTGACACTCCGCAACTGTATCAACTACTCGTGATAGTATACCACCAAACGATGGACCTATCTCTAAGTATTTTGTTCGAGAAGTTAAATAAGTTTTTATAAACTGATACTGCTTATTGCTTACTTCTCGATATATATTATAATGTTTTTCTGAACTTACATGTGTTCCATTGCTTTGTATACTATGTTGTTGTCTATATTTTTCTTGATAATAGTTTTCATAAATTTCTTTTGGCCAAAATTCTTTATCTAATAACCCATGTCCAGTTGGTCTGTGAATCCATAGAATAGCTTGTCGTCCGTCCCTTAATTGTATGGCCTTTGAATAAAAATCAGATTTATTATAGAATTCTAATCCCACTAATTGTAAAAATTCTTTATTCATACTTCTTAATCCCTTCTTCTATTACATCAAATGTTTCATGAATTGCATCTTGAGATATTGTTAATGGTGGTCCTAGTTTAATAGATTCACGTTTAGTCCATACTGGTAATACTCCATTTATTACACAATAATCTACAATATTATTTGTACGTGGTGTACTATCCATTATTATACCTGCTACCATTCCTTTGGAATTAACATCTACAACACTTTTATACTTCAACAAATTAGTACTCCGTTTTTCAAATACCTTAATTCTTTCTGATAATTTATATTGAAAATCTGGATGAGTAAGAAATTCTAAATTTGCAAGACCTGCTGCACAGCAAACTGAGTTACCCGCCTGCGAACTACTTAAGTTTGCAGTAGGATCTAAATCAATTATATCACTGGTGCTCAAAACTGCTGAAAGTGGCAAACTTGATGTCAATCCTTTTCCCAAGCATACTATATCGGGTTTATAATCCCCATAAGTCATATATCCGTATAACTCACCCATTCTATAAAAACCAGCTTGAACTTCATCGAAACAAAACAATATATTATTATCTCTTGAAATCTGATATAGTTTGTCTATGTATTTTTGTGGATACATCCAAGCACTCCAACCTTGATAAGTTTCTAAAAAGAAAGCTGCAATCTCATCTAATGGTGGTAAATCATTTAAGTCTAATTCTTCATCACCACCCTTTGGAAAAGGTAAGAACCATATTTCAGTATCTTTAAAATTACACCAATCTGTACTTGTAGATGTTCCACCAATAAAATCTGAACTTAGAACACGTCCGTGATAACTACCACTAAATGTAACTATATATTTTTTATTATGTTTTTTACCCCATATCTTTATAAGACGATATGCTGCATCAGTAGCCTCACTACCAGAATTTAACAATACTACTTTATCATAGTGTGGTGGTGATATTTCTAAAAGTTTTTTAATAAATTTTCGTCTAATATCTGTATTATATTGATATGCATATATTAAATCATCATCTATTTGATCTTTAATAGCTTTATTAATAAATTGATTTGAATGGCCAGCATTAGTTACAAATATGCCAGATGTCATATCTATCCACTTATTACCATTATCATCAAACACATAAAAATCTTTTGCCTTATGCCACTTTACAGGCATTTCACAGATATTTGAAGGTTCATAATCATGCTTAAATTTTCTATATTCAGCAGTTTCTAAACTAAAATTATTGATATTTCTATGTTTTGTATTAACCATAAATAGCTTCTAATATTTTAAAATCAGTTGGTGTATCAACATCGTATACGTGTTCTGTAACAAATGCTAGTATTTTTTCGCCATGTAATGAATCACTATCCATAAATTGTGATGGTTTTATGATATCTATATAACCATTTGGTTGGTATGTTTTAGGTAATTGTTGTCTTGGCCAATTGTAATATTCACCACCATATTCATCATTAAATAAACCACTCCAATAACCATCAACTTCCTTAAAAGATTTATATGCAGTTTCAGGTGCTTCATGAGCCGACCTTAATGAAGTACAATCTGGATTATTATTATAATACTCAATTGCCTTATCTAAAATCTCACTTTTAATCATAGGTGTTGTGGCTCGTAAATGAATAATATCATCATATGAATCTAAATACTCAACCGCGTGTTTCATAGCATCTATATCCAATGAATCATCCTCGGCTAAATGTTTAGGTCTGTCAATAACTATTGCTCCAAAATCTAATGCAACTCGTTTAATATCTTCATTGTCTGTAGAAACATAAATTTTGTTGATCAGTTTAGCTTGTTTAGCTGCTTTAATAGGATATGCTAGTAAAGGAAGATTATTTATTAATTTAATATTTTTGTCAGGAACTCCTTTACTCCCTCCACGTGCTGGTATTATAACTTTCATTTTATTCATATATTTCATAAAATTGGTTCAAATCAATTAGCGGTAAAAGATGTGTTCTCGTCAAATTTTCGTGAGTGGAATATAAATACCCAGTTATATTTTGTTTTGAATCTGATAATAAAAATTGTCCATTATTATATATTGTATAAGATGCAAAAGGATCGGTATCATCTTGATTGACTAAACTTGTAAAATATTCATCTGTGATACATTCATCAATTGGAGCTTTGTTCCAAATATTTTGTTCACCGTGATGAATGATACCTACGCCCCAATCTATGTTAACAACATACATTTTTAAATCTGTCCGAGAACATCTCAATTTTACCCAAGATTTCCAGACATTAGTACCTCTAGGATTTGCACGTGTAATTGTATTATCTCCATATAAACAATCATGCATAATAATAGTTCCATTTTCAGAAAGATGATTTAATGAATTTTGAATATCACGATCAACTGTAGAATAATGATGATCCCCATCTAAGAAGACTATATCCCATTTAAATGATGGAGATATACTTAACTCATTATTGTCTAACTTTGAAAAAAATTCATCTGATGTCATTTCGAATTCTGCTTTGCATGCAGGGTTTGGATCAATACTATTTTTAAATTTACAGTTAATATGATCAAATGTCCTCGATGCTCCATACAAACCAACTTCTAAATAAGATTTATACTGATTTTTATTTATAAAATAATTTATAATATCTCTTCGTCCTTTCATAATAACAATTCCTTTGGAAATGCTTTATTTTCTGAATCCATATCATATAACATTTCTTTTTTACGTTCTTCTATCAATGATAGAAAATTTCCATATTTTTCATAGCCTTGTTCTGTCCAAGAAAATGGGTGTGTATTTAATTGGAGCTTTTTTACAATATTAAAATCTAACTCCATAGGATATCCATACTTCCATTTGTGATTAGAATCTGCTAGATAAGTAACCGATAACTCACCCGGTTTTTCAACTTCAAAATACTGGAAAAACTTTTTATCATAACAATTAATTAGCCCCGGAATATCTAAGTACATTTTCAATTGTTCTTGTTTTGGCCTATGAAAAGCATACCTATCAATTTTAAACCCATAATAATATTCTAGGGTTTGAATATCCTTTAAAACATATAATTTTAATTCTCTTTCAGGCATTAAAGGTGGATTTTGATGTAGCCCTATCTTATGACCTAAACTTTTAATCTCATGTACTAAATTTACATTCTTCTCAGATAAAGCATTATATGTATTATTTCTAAGTTGTACTGTGTAAGTTGAAATTACCCCCAATTGTTTTTCTATTTCAGCTAATTTTAATGCTCTGTCTAAAGAAAATTCAACATCATGTCTTATTACACAAAATTCAGATAAACCCTTTTTAATAATGTCTTTATAATCTACTATAGGTAAGTATTGGCTTATTAGATTAATAATGTTTTTATATTCTGTATGACTAAACATTACAAATTAATCCCTCTCTTCCAATAAATACTTTATCATTCGATGCAACATATCCTCTATCTTCTCCTATATGAGTAAACAATTGTAACTTTCCTTCGGTCATCTTATCATTAATTGCATTTCTAACTGTTTTTCCTTCATGACCATAATCATCCATAATAATGATTGGATTGCCCATTGTTTCAATGCATCTGTCAATATCATATATGACTTGTTCATAGGTATGACCTGCATCGATATGGACTGCATCTGCTTTTGGTAATTTAAAGTCCCGATCATAAACATCGGCACAAATAAATTCTACATTATTTACGTCTTTACACATTTCTTTAGCCTTCATTAAGTTGCTTTCGTCCCTTTCAACAGCAATAACCTTACCAAAGCATTCTGCATAAATTCTTGTAGTATTTCCCTGATGGCATCCCAATTCTAACAATGTCATATTTTTATATTTTTGTTCACGAAAAGTTCGATAAATATCTTCTTTAAATTTAGAAGATGTTGTCGATTTATCTTTGTTTTTATTCTGAACTTTATTTATAATAAAAGTTTTATCATAATGATGTTTCAATAATTCCCATGTTTGCTTCATCAAATCACTTCTTTGATCTTTTGGCATGCCAGTAAATCTCCAAACATTACCATATTTTATAAAAAAAGGAGTTGGATCAGTTTTTAATTGCCAATTATGAGAAAACAGTTCTTTTCTACCCATATGAGTCAAATTATAAGTAATGGGTAAATCCAATTTCATATCTATTTCATTAATCTGCAACAGATAATTTATAGGAGTTTGATCATTACCCTTCCGAACATCCCTATCTTGTAGTCTAATAAAGTCATTTTTATTATCTATATACATTTTCTTTAGATTATCAAAAAAATCTCTGTGAAGCTCATTAAATATCATAAATCCAGAATTAATATATTTGGTAATATCAAGTTCATAATTATTAAAAAGACTTTTATAACCCTGTACACTTTCATAAACCCACCTTAAGTTATCTATGTCTCTCCATCCAACAAACTTTCTATCCGTTAATTCAAAAAAGTTAGGACAGTCCCATTTTACAATAGCAGTGCTATCTACAAGGGCTATTTGATCAAATTCAATCCCAAGTCTATCTAACTCATCAAAAACAAATAAGCATTTTTGCCATTGTGGTCTA
>Ga0209756_1004419_pt1 | contig 10958 bp, 16 predicted proteins | sample ETNvirenome_6_85_FD_184071 | JGI IMG/M metagenome (GOLD analysis project Ga0209756, IMG submission 184071) | Marine viral communities from the Pacific Ocean - ETNP_6_85 (SPAdes) (version 3) | ecosystem: Environmental > Aquatic > Marine > Oceanic | place: Pacific Ocean | collected 2013-06-19
ACGCCCAACCCGTGACGGTAAAAAGATTTGGTATCAAATGACAGGGTGGGTAGACTACTCAACTCTTTCCCACGGTGTCCACTATTCACTTTGCCCTACATGTAGGTGTAACAACTAATGCCAAAGCAAAAAGAGAAATGTCCTGTCGGACACAAGATGAATACTGAAAACACTTACTGGCAGAGGAAGCATGGCAATACATACGCTGTGTGTAGAACATGCAAACGTCTTGCCAGTAAAAAACGGCAGAAGTTTCAGTACACAAGAAGTGAACAGCTTAGGATTGCCAGAAGTCCTGTTGTTCGCGAAGACACAACAGGTCTAGAAAAGTGTCCGAAGTGTACAGGTCTACTACATCTTGGGGCAGGTAACGAATACGAAGACGCACTGTCCTGTGTGTATTGTGGCTGGCGACCAAGTGCAACGGTTGAGGTGGAACTATGAAACCGTATACCAAGATGAAAGCGTGACGATCTACAACGCTGACTGTCGTGAAGTGCTGCCTACGCTGGGTAAGGTTGATCTTGTGTTTGCTGACCCGCCGTTCAACCTGAATCTAAAGTATGGCGACAGTCCCGCGCGAAACGATAACAGGAGCGACTATGAAGAATGGTGTTCTGTCTGGATAAATATGGTTTGGGATTTGATTGATAACGGGTCGTTCTACCTGATGACCCATACCAAACACTTAGAGTTCAAACTTCCATTGATGGCAAAGCGGGGGGAGTTCAAGAACATTATCCAGTGGCGAAACATTTCAGCAAAGCGGGCAGTCGATAGTTATTGGGAGACATTTCAACCGATTTGTTTCTACACAAAGGGCGAAGCGACATTTGAACGATACGCCCAGACAGCAGAGAAAGCCTTACGTTGGGGTAAGTGGGGGACAGAGCCAAAGGGTCAAGTGAAAGACCACTGGGATAACATCCCGCTTGTTTATGCTGGAAGTATTCATCACCCAGAAGCCATACTCGCAAAGGGTGGCAACACCAAAGAGCATCCTGCTCAGATGCCCGAAGGATTACCTAAGCGAGCAATTCAATTTAGTTGCCCCGAACAAGGAACCGTCCTAGACCCGTTCATGGGGAGTGGGACTACGTTACGTGCTGCAAAAGACCTCAACCGTAAAGCAATAGGTATTGAGATAGAGGAACGCTACTGCGAGATAGCAGCGAATCGTATGAGCCAACTGGTGATGTCGCTATGACCGTCAAATGGCAACCGACATACCAATGTCCATATGGCTGCTGGACATTCTTCGGCAGCACCGTGGCACTCAACTGGCATCTTGAAGAACATAAGGAAACACCATGACTGATTCGCGAGTTATAGCTTGGTTTAGTTGCGGTGTGGCTTCTGCTGTCGCTGCTTCTCTAGCAATAGAAAAGTATGGCAAAGATAAAGTAGTCGTTGCTTACTGCGACACAATGGCAGACGAGCATCCAGATAATCAGCGGTTCTTCGACGAGGTTCAAGACTGGTTGGGCATCAAGATCGAACGGCTGAAGTCAGACAAATTCTCTAGGGTTGATGAAGTATTCAAGTCACGTTCTTTTATGTCAGGCATCATGGGCGCGCCCTGCACGACTGAACTAAAGAAGATGCCACGGTTTGATTTCCAAAGAGCAGATGACATCCATGTGTTTGGGTACACATCAGACGAGAACCACAGGATAATTAGATTCAAAGAGCAGAACCCTGACGTAAAAGTCGATTGGGTACTATCCGATCAAGGGTATTCCAAACCTCTTTGCTTGATGACGATTGGCTCTGCTGGCATTGAAATCCCCATGATGTACAGACTTGGATACTCAAACAACAACTGTCTTGGATGCGTCAAGGCATCGTCAGCGACGTACTGGAACTCGATCAGGATTCACTTCCCAGATGTCTTCAAGGCTAGGTCTGATCGAAGCCGTTCAATAGGAGCAAGGCTGACTCGCTTCAAAGGCGAACGGATATTTCTCGACCAGTTGCCAGCAGATTATCTACCGCCCGATACCGAAGTCGTTTCGTGCGGAATTGAATGTGAAGTGCCAGAGGAGACACGATGACTGAAGTACGCATCACACACCCCGGCGTTGCTATGCCTAAGAGCATCAAGATCATTATGAAGAATGGACACCCAAGCATGGCGAACAACAAAAGAGTTCGGGCATGGATGGATGAAGTCAGGTGGGCAGCACATGGCTCAGAGTCTGCACCAAAGGGCGTACCAGTAGGAATCATAGTAGATGTGTTCCTTCCTTGGCAGAAGGCAACGCCAAAGAAGGTGGCTGCTACGACCGGAGCGCACGTACAGAAGCCTGACGCAGATAACCTACTCAAACCTGTCATGGACGCTCTCTCTGAGGCAGGGGTTTGGGAAGATGACAACCAAGTGGACAGAATCTTTTTACAAAAATGGAGATGTCCTAGAGGAGAGGAGAGAGTAGAGATAGTCGTTGCATGGTAAGCACTGTGATATTATAGGCAGCAACCATTCTGACTTTCTGCTAGGAGTTAGATGGGTTTCTGTCTGGTACCCCGCCTTGTTTTTATTGATTCTCCGAGGCGGGGTACTTTTTTATTTAATCTAAAAACACAGGCATCCCTTCACCCACCCATGCTCCCGCAACATTGAAGTCAAAGAAATCCTCAGCATCCTCCCTGCTCATCCCATCCCTGTCCATCAACACATGCAAGCACCTGTCCTTGCTGTACACAGCGACACGGGTATTGAATTGATGCCCGAACCCTAGCAACGCTTTCTCAAAGCCATCTGCTGTTATCGCATCTTCCATTACTTGACCTCCAATAGCTTCGGTAACTAGCATAGTTTACTAGACATGGATGAACCGAACTACCAACAACACTGGCTTGCCCAACACCAAAAAATCTTACGCGTTAGTCCGCTATTTATAAGCGCAGCTTTTATAGCAACAGGTCTTGTACTCTGGACCACTGGTTCATTCAACATCGAGACTGTCGGATACACCAGCATATGGTTCCTCGCCTTCATCGGTGCAGCACTCGTGTTCGCTCCTGTTGGGGCGTTGGGTGCCGTATGTGTGGCAGCTACGGTTGACCTGAACCCTTTCATGGTTGCCCTCATAGCAGCATCAGCAGAGGCTGCCGGAGAGTTGACCGGATACCTAGCTGGCATGGGCGGTAAGTCCTTCTTTGAACACAAGCGTTTCTACCTGCGGTTCAAGAACTTATTCTCACGCTACGCTGCACTCACCCTGCTTATTGGAAGTGCTATCCCTAACCCCATCTTTGACATCCTTGGCGTTATAGCAGGAAGCACTCTCTATCCTGTCAAAAGATTTCTTCTGCTCATATTCGCGGGAAAATTATTTAAGTTCACATGGGTTTCGTTAGGCTGTTACTACGGGGCGACGTGGTTCTAATTAACCAAACGCCCCCCGCCAGCAAAGGACTAAGCCGACGAGGGACGCAGAGGGCGGTCGCCCTGTAACCAGACAGAAACAGGATGACCTGCAAATAGTTAGTCTCTGCGACTCCACCGCCACAGGACCTTACACATTATTATCTTCCTTTTACTCCACAGGGCTGACCGCATTGCTAACCCTATCGCTTGACGTACCTTTCGGGCAACCCACCCCGATCCTGATTTAGTTATTCGGTACACCCTTTGAACCATAGGCAGGTCAGCAAAGTAATTACCTTCACGGTCAGTAAGCCACCCTGCGATTAGCCCCATTTCGTACAAGATCAGCATTGGCAGGGCAACGAGGAATGTTAACGTCCCATCTAACGATGGAGTTATTAATGCGGCAAAAATAAAAGCTGTCGGAACAATCCACTTGCGTAAGTTCTTGGCTTTTGAATAAGGAACAAGTCTGAACTTAGCCAGCAGTTGCATCACTACAGGCAACTCAAAGACTATCCCGATCCAGAACAACAGGCTCAACAACAAAGCCATGTACTCAGTAAGTAAAATTACAGCGACAGCAATCCCGCTACCAAATGTGAGCAGAAAGTTAAGGCTCACAGGCATCATCACATAGAACACGAATGATGCGCCCAGCGCGAACATCGCAATGGATATTGCTGAGTAGGTTGTTACGAACAGCCAGAAGCGTCTTGGGACAAAGGGCTTCAGCATTGTTAGCGCACCCACGACAAGCACAGGGAACGCTGCAAATTGCCCACCCTTCATAGACAAACTCAGGGTAGACCCGAACATATCTTGGGGTGCCGTAAAGACAGGTCGCCCATCAAATGGCGATAGCATCTCTTCTGCGGGGGCAAGCAGGAAAGCAAACACTTCTGGATGCCACCAGAAGGTAGCCCCTGCTCCAATACTCCATGCCAGAATGCACAGGAATACAGTGTTCCTAAACCGCTGACCGAACCTGAACCCCCGCTCGTAAGCGGAGAGGCTCATAGACTATGCGCCTTTGTTGGTCTTGTCTTTACTACTCTTAGTACCGCTCATCATTCCATTGATTGCTGTATAGCCTAGAACAGCTATTGCAATAACGGCGATGCCGATAATGATTGGATCGTTTGGCATGTTGCCCTCTTATTTTTTCTTGGTATTCCCGAAGTTGAGAACACCTAACTTGTTTATTCTACCGAAAACATTCCGACGGAATCCAGTAACAGAACTGTCGAAACTACTCATCATCCCTCTTGTATTTATCAGGGTGAACACCAAGACGAAAGATGAAGCCCTCAACAGTGTTCCCCAATTCAAACTTAGCGATCCTTACAGCTTGAACAACTGTAGCTGCGCCAACAATCGAGCCGATAAAGTATTTGAGCATCCAACTAAGCGGGTGCATTAGTCTTTCCTGCGCTTACGACTGAGCAAGCCAGCGAAGGCTCCACTAATAGTGTCCCTTATTGTCTGGGATAAAGAACCAACAACTTCCACCGCAGGTTCAACAACTGCGTTGACAATCTCCTGCTTGGCTTCCCTTCCCTGCTCCTTGAGTTCCTCAATAGTTAGAGGTGGAGGAGGAGGTGCTACTGTTTTAGCAGGTGGCTTACGTCGTGTGCTTTTTGCAGTCGTAGACTTTTTTCGTTTCCTTGTTGCCTTCTTCTTAGGCTTACTGGCTGATTGATCTGGTTCGGTTGTCATATTTCCCCCTAAATAGTTATTGCTAAGTAGCTAATAACATCACCGTGTTCCTTACCAACAACAAAAATCTCGCTGAGATTACACGGTGCTTCTTTAGCATGATGCCTAAAGGTAAACTCTTTGTCCACTCCGGGTGCTACAGCAGGACCGTGAGGCATAGGATCACCATTCCATTTTATATCCTCAAGTGATTCCCCCTCTCTCCACGACCCAATAAAAACAACACCCTTGTTTTCAATCGGTGTCTGTATCCACAGATACTTAATAGGAGTTGGAGTCTGAGTAAGCCTTTGGGCTAGTCCCCCTAGTTCTATACTTCCGCTAACAATACCTGCCATTAGTATCGGCTTTTCTTTCTAGACCTAACCTTCATACCTGTACGCCTTGCAGCTTTCTTTGCAGCAGCTTTGCCTTTTGTTGTGTAAGGGAATTTCTTTTTACCTACTTTTGGCATCTGAATCTTCCTTTGCTTCTAATATTTGTAGAGGCTGTACCTCTTCACCTTCTTCTGTAGCAGCAGCCCTATTACGAAGTGCATCTAAGATAGACGTAGCAGGTGCTAACTGTGCAGAGATTGTAACATTCTGCGACCAACGATCTCTCGATGGACCACGCTCCAGCAACCACGCTTTAGCGCGCCAGTCTGGTTCTTTACGAAGGTCTTTCACTAAACTTTGTTCAGCTTTTGCCAGAGCAGTTTCAATTTCTTGAGAGAAAGTTATGAAAGGTTCGACTGGCTTTCTTGTAGGGTGATCCCCTCTTCCAATTTGAATCCATCGGTGTATCACTCTTTTGGTTATCCCGACAGATTGAGCAGCAGTGTCAATCCAATTACCTTGACTTACTGCTTCAAGAATTGACTTAAAAACAACAGGCGTTAGCTTGGTTCTTTTATTTACAATGTCGGGATACTCTGCTACCTGAACCATTACTTCTTAGCCTTCTCGGTTGCTTCCTTCTCGATGTTCTGAGTTACCTCAGAGCGCATCCTAGAAGTTGCAGCAATAATGATCTGCTGCTTGAACTCAGGGTTCAAAGCCATCACTATGTCTACGTCCTGCATCGTTATCGTTATGTTGTTCTCTGTCGTCATGTTAGTCCTATCACTATTTAGGTTTAGGGTTATCTGCTCTAACTTTATTGTAAGCGATCACATACGCATCCCATTTAGTAGAGTCTCCACCGATTTCCTTTTCGGTATAAGCCTCTAAGAAGTTGCCCGGATACGCTAACTGACGAGCAGCAATGACTGCCCTCTCTGCTATCTCCGCATCTACCTGTGAATCAATAGCTGCTATTTCTGATTCTGTCGGCTTTGTTTGTGATTCATCAAGCCATTTTATTCCAGCGTATTCTTCACCACGAATGATGTACTCAGCGTTTGGAGTTAAGATATTTATTGCAATCGCTAATCGTTCTGCGCTCATTATGCTTCTATCTCCATTAGAATCAGGCTACAGCCCTTCATTTGTGTGGCGTTATTTCCCCCAGACCGTTTCCAACGAACTTGGTATGTCTGAGTCACGCCTCCAAAATTTGAGCCAGCATCGTAGATGCTCCCCCCAAGAGGAAAACCTGCATCAGGGGAAGTCACTGAGAACTTTTGCTCTTCTAAAACCGTTGCGGATTGAGAGTATGCAGTAGTTTCTCGTCGAACATCAACATACACAGTCAGGACTGTTGAACCACCGCTGTTCCCTTGATGCATTTCTCCAGTTGACCACAACACAAGCACATGGTTATCTGAACTGGATAGTGTAATTGATGCATCAGCAGCAAACACATCTACATAAGATGAACTGGTAGTAGTAATATCTGTCGCATCAAATTTGTTCACAACTTGAAGCACCTTACCACCGCCAGCAGCAACAGATTCCCATCCAACACCACTGCCAGTAGAAGTTAGTACCTGCCCATCACTTCCCTGTGCGCCAGCAATAGTTATATTGTTTGCATCTAAATCACTACCCACATATAACTTCTTAGCGATACTTGCGCCACCCTCTGTACGCAATGCACCAGTATCTCCAGAATCATCGGAAGCATCAGTGGCATCTGTAACGTCTATGATTCCACTAAAGGTCGCATTTTGTGCAAACGTAACTCCACCACCGTCGGCTATTGTCATAGCCAAGTCACCGTCTGTGTAATCTATGGTGGCTGTTTCCAGACTTCCTGAAGTTACATTTACTCCACCGTCATCTATTGTCGCTATGTCTGTGCCATCTATATCGAACACCATCTTGCCATGATCTGCCGTGGCTGATGCAGTAGCAGTTGAGAAGTGAACTTCTTCAGCAGTCTTGTTAGACCCACCGTTTAGAACTTGGATAGTCAAAGCTTCTGTTGCTGATGTTCCCATCTTAAGAGATACATCTGCATTATTAGCATCTTCATAGATGGTTAGGTCACCACCAGTTAGGGCTGTGATTGCCTGTGAAGCATCAACACCTATAACTGAACTAGAAGCTGTAAGTCCTGTGCCAGCGAATAAAGTTGCAAGGCTGGCTACTGTTGTAAGTTGCTCGGTAGAACCGTCTGAATCTAAGGTTGCTAATTTATCTCCATTTACAGGAGTAACATCACTCAGTTCAGATAGATCGAGAGTAAGAGTTACGCCCCCAGTAGACCCTCCACCTGATAGACCTACACCTGCGGTTACTCCCGTAATATCTCCCGTAGTTGCAGCAGCCCAAGAAGGAACTCCTGACGCAAGCGTTAAAACCTCATCGTCAGAACCTCTAGCCAATCGAACATAGCTAGTGCCGTTGTGGTAAAGAATATCTCCAGAAGCATCTGAGCCTACATCAAAACCAGCAGCAAATGTAACCTTACCACCATCGGCTATGGTCATAGAGTTGTCGCCATCTGTATAGCCAATGTTTGCGGTTTGTACTTCGTCTTCGACAATTACGTTCCCAACTTTAATGTCAGCGTAATCATCTATATCTACATTGCCTGAAGTTGTACCGTCTTCATCGTTTGTAAAAGCAAAGGCAAACTGATCGTCAGATTCGTCCCAGAGAATCGCACGGTTCGCTATGTTAGATGAAGAGCCATTGCCTCTAGTAAAGATAAGCCCAAGGTCAACCGCAGGAGAAGCTGTTGTGCCTTGCGCTAGTTTTATCAAAGCGTCTTTGATTACTGTGTTTGTTGTGTCAACAGTTGTCGTAGTTCCGCTAACAGTTAGATCACCAGTTACTGTCAGGTTATCTGCAACAGTTACCTCTGAAGTGCTGTGACCTAGCGTTATTGCAGTACCTGAAATACCTGTACCAATAGATACAGACTCGCTGCTATTAGCCGTGTCGATAATCAGATAAGCATCAGACCCTTGTTTGACTGTGAAAGATGTTGCAGAGTTATCACTTACAGCAACATTTATGTCTGTTCCATCTGCGCTGATACTGTCTAGAGCAATATCATTTACGTTAGTAATGCTGGCATCATTGAATGAAGTAGCACCAAATGTGTTACTTGCTGCGGTTGAGGTAAGCCCTCCACTAACAGTTGTCGCACCAGTTATTGTTAAGGTTGAGCCGTCTGAAGATAGGTACTCACCGCCCCTGTCATAGAAGTAAAGCTTGTCTACTATCCTTACGTCACCGTCTAGGACATCCAGTGCTGTATTAGCATCTTTACCTGTTATCTGTAGCACCTCTTCAGATGCGTCCCAAGTAAGACCATCTCCAGAAGTGTCAGAAGAGAACAGAGAGAAATCAAAACCAGCAGCGTCTTCACCAACAGTCAGGGTTCCTGTAACCGTCATGTCTGTAACGTTTACTTTGTCACCAGCTTTTATCCACCGGATGTTAGACCCGTAAGTGATCCTGACATCCATAGGGATTCGGGCAGCAGTTGAAGTTGTAATAGACCACTTACCATTGGAGTCGGTAGTGGTAGAAGCCTCAGCAGTTGTTGTTGCATTATCCGCGCTAACGTAACCCTGAACTGTTGCGCCAGAGATGGCGTTACCAGCGTTGTCGTAAACGAACCCAGTTAGCGTCATCGCCATGATTATTTACCTGCCAAACCTTGATCGGTCTATTCCTGCTAAGGCATCTCCTACGATAGCCCTTGCATTATCTATCAAATCGTCCTCGTCAATAAAGATTAGTTTTATTCCCAATGTTGCTAGATATTCTCGTGTGAGTATATCCGACTGCCTTACCGCTGCGCCTTTCTCGTAATGATAAAACACTCCCTGCACATTTATCGCTATGTTAGGCGGGTTATAAATTTCAAAGTCTATAACCCGTCCTCCTTTTGCCTGCCTGCCTCCAGCCATTTGTGACTGGTAAGAAAAATCTATATTCGGCTTGAGTCCCAGTTTTAGTAACGCTTGCCAGCATAGATACTCAGGACCACTTCCTGCCCACCATTCAGGAGTGACAATCGTGTCAATGCTTTCAGCCATTACGTTTCAACCAACTGTATTTGTATCTGACCTCTTTCGTCATGTCCTGTAAATTCAAACCCAGAAGCACTTATCAAATCTACATAGTAAGACCTGTCGGAATCATTATCTTTATATGTAAACGGAACAAGTGTGTTGGTGTTAATAACAGTTGTTATGTTATCTAGTATTTGCTTAGGCGTTTTACTTCTAAACATTTTCGCAGCATCTATGGTCACACTGAAACCATACTTAGGTGGAATCTTTTCTCTCCACCTTAGTTCTATTAAGTTTAGGTCAGGGCTAGATAAAACAGTGTCACTGGTTAAAGTCGCCTTGAACTTAATAGATGCAAACTCAACACCTACTCCTGATGCAAAATCATAGGTAGTTGTGCCGTTAGTAGTAATTGTTCCAAGCGATGTATACGACTCATTAAAGTTCGTGGCATAAGAAATAGCTATATTTACATCAGTAGAACAAGTTGACGTAACGGCTCGTAAAGAAATAGCAGTCTTGTTACCAGCAGCATCGCCTCCGTCAAACCAAGGAGTCTCCATTGTCCCACTACTAGCGTACTGGAATGTTGAAATCTCATCAGGGTTTATTACATCAGGCGACAGGGCTGTCCAGTAAAGAGCATTTCCAACGCCAAACCACATCCGGTATTCGTTGTAAGCACTACCTACGTGAGCAGTCTCAAGACCTGTGTTATCTGCACCAGTCCACTTTACTTCCCAAGCCACATCATTAAAGCCTAAGATAGCTGAAGTCCCTGTCCCAGAAACAACCGTAGAGGCACCACCCATACCTGAAGCCTGCCTGCCTGTGGCAAAGACGGTATAACTTGTATCTATATCTGCATTTACAAACGCAAGCAAATCATTGTGCGTTCCGATTAGTTTAACTACCTGACCTGCATAGGCTTCCGGTATGCCGTGATCCCTGTCGAATCCAACAAGGCTTACTACTGCTGTGTTAGAACCTGTTTGATATTTGTAGATAGCGTTACCAGCAGGGAAGTAGATAGCATCACGCCACACAACTGTTCCCTTACCAGAGTTGGTATGGAACGGAAGCCTTAGTTCTGTTTCTTCCCAACGGTTGTTAGTTTCATCGAAAGCCCAAAGCCCTACCTTTGTACCTGCGTAAATAATTGGAGTACCCGCAGCATCCCGATAAACAAACAAAGACGTAACGTAACCATTTGGAAGAGGTAACGCACCCTTCTCTGTAGGGTTAGCAGTTGGTCCAGAAGCCCATTGCTTTAGAACCCCTTCGTTATCTATACCCCATAATTGCCCATGCCAAATAGTAAAGTATTCGACATTCCTAGAAGCATGACCACTAACGTCCATGTCTGTAAACGTAGAGGCATCAGTCGTATAGGTATAACCAGATGACCCCCTAGCAAAGATCATGTAGTTAGCTGTGGTATCCCTAAAGACAATCGTTTCTTTTGTCGGATTA
>Ga0209756_1004421_pt1 | contig 10957 bp, 5 predicted proteins | sample ETNvirenome_6_85_FD_184071 | JGI IMG/M metagenome (GOLD analysis project Ga0209756, IMG submission 184071) | Marine viral communities from the Pacific Ocean - ETNP_6_85 (SPAdes) (version 3) | ecosystem: Environmental > Aquatic > Marine > Oceanic | place: Pacific Ocean | collected 2013-06-19
CTTGTAGAAGTCAGCATAGCCAGAGCGGCCGGAGACCGACTCGAAGTGAAGACGAACCCACTCCATCACCTGCTGTGCGCCGGACGGAGCGATCGGATCGTAAAGCGTAACGGAGACCGTGCCGAAGGTAGTACGGCCGGCCAGGTAACGAGTGTGGTTAATAAACGGAAGGGTCACTTCCTCGGTGCTGATCGTCGGCCTGGCGGCGGTCTTGATCAAAAAGGCGTCAACTCCCTCAAGCTGAAATACCCATCTAAACTTCCTTTTGGGCTCAAACTTGTTAGGAAGCATCTCTGTGACTGAAAGTGTCTCGGCCATCTCTAATTTCCTCCGCTATTCATATATATGCTCGTTGTTAAGAATTGCATCCTCATTTACTCCTCCGCGCCAGCATTTGTGACCACAAAGTCCAGGGAGACAAACTCCACCGCGCGCGTCGGTTGGAGGAATATCTTCCCTCGAATGGTATTGTTCTCGACGTCGGCCTGTGTGGTGGTGGTGGTATCAATTATCACCTTGTACCTGTCGACGCCCTGCTGCTGTTGGATCCTCTGAAGGACTGGTTGCACGGTCGCAGAGAATGCCGCCAGCGTCGCCTCTCGATTCGGCTCAAACAAGAACCGATTGGCAATCATGCGAACTTGTCGTCGGACATCAATTAGCAGTCTCCTGACATTGATCCTGTCCAGGGCCGACTGGGCCTGCATTAGTGTCTTCTGCCCGAAAACCTGGACCGTGTTGTTCTGCATCTTCCTTATCGGGTTAATATCAGCCGAATAGAGGCGATCAGCATTCTCCTGGTTAATCCGCACCGACACGTCGCTGGTCGTCTGGAGGACACCTCGCGTGGAGCCTGCCGGGGCAAACCATGGGTGTGCCAGTTTATCGTTGAGTGCGAGTGCTCCCATGACGCTGACAGAAGGCGGTACCTCCACCAGCGTGTTCTTCACCGGATCGGTCATGGTGACGTTGGGGAAGTATGCAGCACCAAAGGAAGTGTCTAGGGCTCGGTCGCCGAAGGCGGTCACGGTATTCTGGACGTGGGGTTGCTGGAGTGACGAAGTGACGACAGCATTTAGCGCGTCACGCTCCTGAATATCCATCACGTACATCGCGTCGAATCGATTCTCGACCGTGTTAATGGCCTCGTTGGTGACGACCTCCTCCCTGATGCCTGGGATGGCTAGGAGCTGAATCTCGACGTCACTAGTCCGCCCTATGATGTCCAAGGCCTTGAGGTACGCTGCAACTGTTGCAGACGTCTCCTGGGTCTCTCCAGAGACGTCCTCCATCTCACGGCGGACTGCATTGTTGGACATCTTGACCTTGTCCTCATTAAAGATATTCCTACCGTTAAATCCGGACTGTACAAAGAAACTAAACTTGAGGTATCGGCCGAGAGCTGAATCGCCAAAGTCAGTCACCACGCTCAGAGCACGGGTCTTGGCTGTCTCGTTGGGGGTGATTCCACCCTGCCTGATATACCTCCAGTCGACCGACGTGGCGGTGTCCACCTTGCCGTTCGAACCTGTCAGGATCTGGAGGTTGGTCAGCATAAACTTGTTGTTGTTAAAGAGGTCACAGTCCAGGACACCACCGCTGTTTGAGGCCTGTCCCGGATTAGATCCTGTGGCAACGTTAAGCGCGTCCAACCTAAAGTTGGGGAAGAACGATGTCATGGCGACAACTGTCGGCTCCGCCAGTTGACTCAGGTTAGGCTGCGTTGGACTGGTCTTCCTCTCGAACTGAACTCCCCAGTATAGCTTGGCATTTGTCCTCTCGCTGAGGCTGTTGACCTCACCAAGGACCAGGTGCTCCCGGAAAGGCACCGGGGGCTCGTTCATCAGTGGAATTGGCGATCCAAGATTAGCAGGAAGGTTCCTGTAGATGTCGGTGGACGATGATATGTTATGCAACGCCGCAGAGCCTGAGAGCAATAGGTGGGATGGGCCCCTAAAACCTATGGGCAGGGAATCGTCGGCGTGGTCGCCAGCAGCAACCTCGTTGGAGAGCTCGACGCGGATGAAGTTTGAGACGTTGGAGAAACTTCCCTCCACGATTAGCCTCTGCTCATCGTCGACCTGATCGAAGTCAAAGTAGGACCTCATATCGCCTACGCGTCGGGCTATAAAGTTATCGGACGAGGCGTCCAGGCTGAGGCCTGAGAACGACTCCAGGATGATAGGATCATCGTCGGTGTCGTAGAAGTCCCTGACGACAAGATCGAACGTCCCAAACACGTAAGTAGTCGATGTGGACTTCCTAATGTTGACGATGGATATCTTGAACTTGTCGTTAGCTCCAGGCATCTCTGGAGCCCTAGGATTTCCAATTGATCGAATTTGACCGTCATCAAGAGAATGGACCTTGAACAAGTCGATACTAGCCTGGCTTATCACAGACGGCGCGACGGCCGTAGTGAACCTGGTCTCAAAGCTCTTGTACTCCGGCTTAGTGGAGGTGCCGGTTCCGGCGGCGGAACCGGTGGTCAGGAAGATAATGTCCTCGTAAAGGATACCCTTGGGATTATCCAGGTAGAATGACGCCGAGTAGACCACTCCCGACCCAGTGACGACTGCCATTGATGAGTCAAAGTCATAGTGTGAATAGAGGAGGTGACCTGCCGGTTCAATCTTAAGAGGATCCTTATTGAGGACCTTGGAAAAATACTGTGGGGATGATGGATCCATGGATGCCGAGATAACACGCGGATAACTGGGACTGCCCTTATGTCCGTTGAGAAGCATAACGAAGTTAGACTGACTGCCAGATATATTGAGCGATCCAGTTATACCACCCATCATATTCGGGGTGTCGTCGGTGCTGCCGGAGGGGGAGGGGGCCCATCCGCCGGAGAGAGCTCCATTATTACCAGACAACATCAGGATGACGCCCGACGGTGCCATCAAGACACCCCTAAGTATCGTGCAGGAAGAGGTGACGACAGTTGTCGCCTGTAGGCCGGCCGAGCTAAAGATGGTAGAACCTGCGGACTCGGACATCTGACAGGCCAGGAAGTGGACGTTTCCTAGGACGCCGTTGGCGTTGGCATACTCATTGTCACCTACCATGCCATTGGGCTGTGTCTGTGGAGCTCCCACGACGAAGCCAGCATTGGTGACCTTTCCTGAGGTGGTGTTGCGTTTCTTTCCATCGCCGACCCCGAGGATTCGCACAAAGGCTCCGGCCGTGGAATTTCTCATCCACTCCGAGACGGCGAGGGGACCAAATTTCTCCCCATCGGTCTCGCCAAATTTTGCAAAAAAGTCCTGCCTAGTCCCAAAAACAACCGGGACGAAGGCTGGACCGCGATTAGACGTTCCAATAACACCGGCAGGGACGCCGAAAGGCACCGCATTTCTGGGGCCACTGAGGTCTATTTCACGCGTTGTAACGCCTGGACTGGTAAGTATTCTCTCTGCCATGTTATCAGCTCCTCGTCATTCTCATGAGATAATTATTAGCTTTATTCAAAGCTTACGCCGGAATTTGTAATGATAAAATCAATTACTATAAATTCGACCGCTCGAGTCGGCACAACAATGATCTTGCCATTCAGTCTATTTTGCTCGATATCGGCGGCTGAATTATTAGTACTGTCCATTACAACCTTAAAGCTCTCAACTCCGGCCTGGGCCTGAATTAGTGCAAGCAGTGGAACAGACTGAGCAATGAATTTAGCTCGAGTGGCCGGGGTGTTGGGTTCGAATAGGATCCCCTCGGCCACATTCACGATTAGCCTCTTGAGCTCCAGCATCAGGCGTCTGACATTGACCCTGTCTAGGGCCGACTTGGCAAACTGTAGCGTCTTCTGGCCAAATATTACGAATCCCTGTCGTGGGAACGTAGCGATTGGATTAATACGGGCATCGTAGAGGTCATCCCGATCCCCCTTGGTAAGCCTGACATCGACATTTCGAACGAAGTCTAGGGCACCACGATTAAAACCTGCCGGGGCGAACCAAGGATATCCCACCTTGTCGTTATAGCCCAAAGCACCGAGGGCAGCGATACTGGAAGGTGAGTTTATGTGGCGACCTACCGGGTCTTCTATGATTACGTCCGGGAAGTACACACCCACATAATTGTTATCAATTGCCCTGGTTTCAAACTGCTCACGTGTCATCCTGACGCTCGGCTTAGTAGTAGTGTCACCAAACAGCCTGTTACCACTATCGTCGTAGGTCGGAATATCCATCACGTAGAACGCCATAGAGTACTCCTTGACATCGTCTGCGGCGTGATTCGTGACCAGTGAGTCCCTAATACCCGGTATAGCAAGAATATTAATATTAGACGCAAACGGATCCGTCAGAATGTCTGCAGCAGTCTTGTAGGCGATTATGGCACTGTTCTTCCTTCCGATACCGGCCGCATTATAAGACAGCCCAGGTGAAGTGAACGCCGTGGCGGCTCCTCCTCCAGCTGCGGTAGATGTCGACTTATCATTCATGCGTGCCGCATTCTTGTCGAGAATATTGAGTCCGTCAAAGCCGCCATACATGAACATGGAGAACTTGTTAAAGTTAGCGAACCTGTTAAACGTTAGCGAGCCGGAAGCGGCAGCGCTCGCCATGGTGATCCGATTGGTGCTAGCAACATTATCATTAACCGTGTAAAGTGCCAGATCCGTGCCGACGGCGGACGGATTGACAACACCGTTCCTAATGTAAGAGGCTTCCTTCATCAGGTCACTCGTGGTGGCGCCGTTGACGGTGGACCACACCGTCGCGTTCAGTGCCACACGTGCGAGCGTGAACTTATTATTGTTAAAAGTATCAAGAGCACTACCAGACACCAAAACTTTCTGCTCCGCAATTCCAAGAAACTTAGCGAATGCCGAGATGCACTTATTGGGTGCCTCGGTTGGATTGGCATTAAGAGCTGATGTATTTCTCTCGAACTTAACACCCCAGTAGAATCTGCCATCAGTAATTGTCTGGCTGCCGGGGGCACCGATATACGTCGGGGAGCTGCCTGTGAGGTTACCCCTGGTCACCTTGAATCGATATGGAACAGGCGGAATAATGGAGCCTGAGAGGGAGGCACCGTTGGCCACTCCTAGGAGTCCAGTAAGCAGCCTTCGGGACGCGTCCATGGTGCCATAATCCTGGTTGCTGTATGTCGACTTTAATAGGGCCGGTCCCCGAAATCCAAATGGAAGTGCATCCTTGGGAATGCGATTGTTTGCAAGATCAGAGCTCTCAATTATTCGCACGAGCGCAGACTTATTAGGATACTTACCGGTGACCACCAGTCGCTTCTCCTCGTCCTGCTCAGCGTTGAAATTAAAGAAAGCCCTTTTGTCACCGATTACGCTGGCCACATAATTAGGAGCTGATTTGTCAAGCGTCAGGAAGGGATATTCCTCCAGCACCTCCGGATTAAGGTCGGTGTCGGAAAACTTTCTAATCTGCACCGTGAATGTTCCAAACTCACTGTTAGGGTCAGTGGATGCCCTAACGTTTTTAATCGACACCTTGATGTCATTATTAGAATATGCCCCATCAGAGAGTGACTCCACCCTAAACAGATCATACTCCTTAAGGCCATACGGCTGTGAGATGATATTGGGGGTTGTCGGCGTCTTGAAGGCGGCGTTAAACATGCCATATGCCCTTCGGTACGTGTAAACAAACGGATTGGTGACAGCCGATCCAGAAACTATGGCAACAGGGTTAGAGCTGGCATCGGTGCGCACCGATGCCAGCTGGGCATCAACATCGAATGATGCATACAGCACATGCTTGTAGGCTGAAAAATCCTCAGGATTCGTATTGAGGACCTTGCTGATATAGTTGGTGTTATCCGGATCCAGCGATGCCGTGTAGATCTTAATACCCGCGGCGTTGTCGTCGTTGGCAAAAGCTGTCCCCGCGGAGGAGGAGATAACGAGCTTAAAACAGTTTGCCAGCTGTCCGGCAGTCAGGGACGGGCCCATGTTGGCGAGATCATCGGCGGTGTTGGCTTCCGTGTAATTCTGGTCGAAGTCCATCACCATCACTCTGGCTCCGGCTGCTGGCAGGATCATTGCCCGCAGAATCTGGGCTCCATTCAGTCCTGTAGGAACGCCAGTCTCATCGAAACTGTCATTGTCGGTGAATATGGGCATGCCGACGGTCTCAGACGCCGATACGTAGTGATTGGCCACAATGAACTGGGTGGTATTTGTCTGGCCCCCCCGGACACCGGCTCCAGCTGCAGTCGATATCATCCTAAAGCCGGCCCCGACTCGGGTCCCCTCGACGCGCTCGGTCTCGATATCCGACGAACCGGAGATTGCCCCACACCCGAGAACTCGGATATAAGTGACGGCATTCCTGTTCCTTAAAAATTCGTCAACAGCATAGGGTCCAAACTTATTTGGATCCATGTTACCAAACTTCGTCTTGAAGTCAGCGAACGAGCCTACCGTTACAGGAACGAATGCAGGACCCTTCTCAGCTGTACCAACAATACCGGCAGGTGTTCCGACCGGAGTTTGTTGACGCTGCGACAGGTCAACTTCATTATCAAAAAATCCCGGTGATCTAAAAGTTCTCTCAGCCATTTGGGTCTCCCAATTTACAAGCCTAAGCCATCATTTATAATTATGAGTCTAGATCTCTAAAAACCGAACTACAAGCTGAAATCATCAATTTTTCGCACTATGCGACTCCTCATGACAGTTTCGCCCTGCCTCTGATTTCTTGTCACGATTTTTACCTCACGCTGGATGGTGCCATCCCCGAACGGATCTGTAATGGTCTGGACGACATTCTCGACCACCTGACTGTTCGACTCAATTTTATCGCCCTTATTGTCTAGGACTTCAATATCGCCGAGAATAAACTTGTTGATATCACCAGTTCCGACATCTGACGTCAGGGCCCCGGGGATCGACACCGGCGCAGTGATGGCAAAGACACCAAAATTAATCTGTGGTGCTGAAAGCTTATACCTAAAGGGGGAGAGCTGGCCCGGATTCTGATTTGCCAGGAAATAAGAGTAAACGTGCACATTGAAACTGTACTTTATTATCCGCTCGTCGCTGCTAAAATCATCGAAATTATCGCCGGGCGAGAAGCTCTCCTCGAGATAGACGACGAACCAGTAGCCCTTATCAGTGGTGACCTTAAAGTTCTTTCCCTGCGTCTCGACTGAACTCACGGTATTCTCAATCATCTGATTCATGTGTGTCGTGTACTGCGTCCAGTACGTTATCTCGTACGTCGTCTTATAAAATTTTGGGAAAGGAATAGTGATGGTTTCAAAGATATTATTCCCCAAATTTGCCTTTAGCAGTCGACCGCTCATAAAATCCTGTCTATCGCTGGGGGAGGGTCGGGAATTCCGCCTGGATGCCACCCGGCCGGGCTTACCACCCCTCTTCAGGGTGGCATCCGCAAAATTTGCCCTGGAGGCAACATTACGCTGACTCTGAAGTCGTAGCCTATTGACCACTGACTGATACTTGGGATCCTTGGTGCTCAACTTTCTTTTTATGGTAAGTGGACCAGTGGCACCCGGCAGTCCATACTCCGACGGCAGCACCATGTCGACAGCTGTCCGTCGCACCGAGACTAGGGGTAGGATCAGGGCATTGTTCTTATCCCTTATCGGAATCTTCCTCTTGACCAATGCGAACCTCTCACCGGTAGCGAAAATTACTGGAACCTTCTTGGTGTTCTGCTGCTGGCCCACAAATAATGGGTGCGACATTCCCGTATCAAACAAACTGAAGACAGCCTTGTCAACGTCCTCTATGGTGCATGCAGAAATTTTAAAATTATCTGGGATATTATCGCCCTCATAGCCGGACGAGATCCTATTTACTGATTCCTCACGTATGTTCTGTCGTGACATGTTAACCCCTATGACTCATCATAAAATGCCGATGAGCCCTTGTCACCGCCCTTGGGCGAGACCTCGGCTGGGCCCGTGATTGGTTCTGTTAAAACGCCACGCTCGATTAGGTTTCTAACGTCCCCAGTGGGACCTTCTGCATTCTCAGGAAAACCTCGCTGCTGAATAAACGTCTTCTGCGTAGCATCTGGATCCGAGTAGGACTCATCAGTCGGACCGAACAGCTTGCTAACGAACTGGCTCTTACGTGCCTCCTTGCCGACCAGCTTGATCCCAGCGGTGTACTCGGCCTGTCCGTAGATGTTGTCGAGTATAACGACCTGAATCACCTCAAAAAAGACAGTCCCGTAACTAAAAAAATCACCCTCATAAAGCTGGATCCCCTTGTCAATCATGTCCCGATTTTGGACAAAGGCCTCAATATTATAGAATTCCTCAGTACCAAACTTACCGGTTGTCACCGCTGTTTCCTCATACTGGACCAGGCAGTTAATCTCTATCGGATCGTCAAAGACCTTCTCTGGTGCCTCCTCATAGACGCCATGAACCTTCGTCTTAAGGGCACTTATGGGATAATAGTATATTTTCTGCCCAATGACATCCTTGATGATCTCCTTGGTAACATCACTGATAAAGTCAATTTCCCGGGGGGTAATGAAGAGGCGAGCCATTTTAAATTACCCCATGGTAATCGCCAGCCCATTTGGTACCGGAATGGTCCTGAGCTGCTTCATTAAATTATCTGAGGTAACAGCCTGTGTCTCTATCAACTTATCGTAAGTCATAGTCTCCAGCATCTCGGTCAGCTGAGTCCTGAGTTTTTCCTGATCCTCACGTCCCTGTGTCACCAGATTATCGCCGTTCAGTGTCAGCTCAGCGTTAGGAATGGGAACGTTACCAAACTTGGATCGAATCAATCCCAACAGCTCCTCGCAGAGTGAAAGAGTGAACTGCCTCACCCACTGTCGACCGACACTATTGACCCTGTCGTACTGCAGGTTTCCAAATGGAATATTTGACAAGTTAGAGACACCGTAAATAGTGTCGTCACTGTACGGTGGATTCAACGGATCCGGAGCATTTAGGACAACCTTTACCCACAAATTACTAAGGTTAGGGCCCGACCCCGGGGATGTCGGACATGGAAAGATCCTAATCTTTGTCCCCATGAGTTTATAACTATAGTTTGATCTCCTAACCCGCTGCGAGACGTCCATCTGCCCAGCCCTCAGTATATCTTCAAAGACTGGCAGGACGTAAAAAATACTTTCCGGCGTAAAAGACTCGAACGAGAACTCATTGTTAAGGTAATTAATGGCGGAGGTGGAATCGAAGAATCGGTAAGCGGCCGCAGGCGAGAAGTGGTACACTTCCTGAATCTTCATCTTAGTCCGACGATCAGCCGTCTGGGTACTTACCAGGGTCGTCGAGCCGCCTGCAGTTGTCATTAGGTCACCATAAATATCGTAATCCTGCTGACCATTGACTAGGCTAATCGCACCTGACACGGCATTCTGTGATCCACCAACTGTGCCTTCAGATGAATATGGCTCAGCCTGTCGCTTTAAAAATTCCAGGGTTTGACGGGGATATTTTTGTTCGGATCCGGAGAGGAGCGATCCGGATGGTGTTCCAAGAAAATCCAGCATCTGTGACTTAGCCTGATACTGGTTTATAATAGAACCGTACTCGAGGAACGACTCCTCAAAGCAGGCCCAAATTTGTTTCTTTGTCAACTCAACTGATAGTATATCATCACCAAGCTTTCGCTTGACGAATGTCACCATGCTGTCAGCCTCGGACTGAAAATTCGCCTCCGAGTCAAAAAACCCAAAAGGAGTCGGATTTAAAGTATTAGCAAAAGTCGCCATTGGCAAGCCCCTTCATTCACATCATAAATATGCGATCCTAGGCTTTAATTAGGCGATCAATTCAAACCTCCGAGCATGACTATCGCTACGAGTCCAGGGAGGCCATCTCTGACATAAATTCCCGAGAAAAGGGCTTCCGATCGGCCGCCGACGTAGGCGACGGCTGACTCCATGTGATTGGAGATCGTTGGATCTGACGCCATCTCCTCACTCACACACAGCAGAAGTGAGCCAACTGATGGTGTCCCGGAGGGGGCTGGGCATGGTGAATTTTTAACGCTCTCCTGAAATATTCGACTACCGAGGCCTGTGGAGGATGGGTCTGAAATAACAGTTGTGCCCAAGAATAGGCGGCCATTCTCACGGAGGCACCTCTCGAGGTCCTTGGTATCAAATGCCTGGATCGGGGAGCTGGCACCGGCGAGCTTAAATATCTGGGCCAGCATCTTAGCGAATGAAATGTTGGCTAGCGGGAACATGTTCAAGACACCAACCTTTCCACGGAGGAGCTGAAGCTGTCTCTCATTATCCAGAATAATATGAGAGTGAATGCTGACTTGACTGAGTGCCTTGCTGTAATTACTTCGAATGGTTGGATTGAGAAGTTCCTGGGCCGAGGGCGATGTAAGGATATAAACAATACTGCCACCTGCACCAGACGACTTCATGTACCTCTCAAATGAACCGTGAAGGGATGCCGCCGCTGAGCCAGTCCCACCGCCACCGCCAGCAAGAACGAACAGCCAGTCGACGCTGCCTATTCGATTTTTGAGGGCGTCCTCCACCAAGGTACTGTTCTCGGTCAGGACCTTCTCCCCGAGACTAATATCCTTGCCGACACCGTCCGCGCCTGGAATCAAAAGAAAATGATCCGGGTCAGTGTTATCGGGTTGGTCCTTCTCAGTGGTGTTTACCAGCAATGTCTTGTTAAAGCCAATGTCGATAAAAGCCTGAGCCATCTTTCCGCCGGCTCCGCCGACACCAATAAACCCACATGAGATGGCGGTGTTGGCAGTATTTTCGGACAGAAGCTCATCACCCTGTTCCTCAGTTGAATCACCGTAGTGACTCACAAAGTCAAAATCATCAGCCACAACTAAATTTTCATCCTCTGACATTATTGGTATCTCCTGAATATCTTTTTTCTTGCGATCTTTCTTACTCACGTTAGACTTATTGGAACTAAAATACGCGCTCTTCACCGTGGAGGGCATAACAATTTTCTCGTAAATATTTGAAAC
>Ga0209756_1004426_pt1 | contig 10951 bp, 13 predicted proteins | sample ETNvirenome_6_85_FD_184071 | JGI IMG/M metagenome (GOLD analysis project Ga0209756, IMG submission 184071) | Marine viral communities from the Pacific Ocean - ETNP_6_85 (SPAdes) (version 3) | ecosystem: Environmental > Aquatic > Marine > Oceanic | place: Pacific Ocean | collected 2013-06-19
GCCCCTACTTGTTTTTGATGCAAACGGTGTAAAGACCCGAACCATCAAGAGCGACAATACGGCACTTCTCGATATACAGATTCCGAAAGAATCGGCTGAATCTTTTGAATACACCGCTTCCAATTCTGTTGAAGTGGCGGTCTTGATTGCAGACATTAAGGATATGACCAAATCCCTTGTCGTTAAGGACACGCTTTTCATCGAATACGATATAGACGACCCGACATGGCTTGTCTTGTCTGCAAACGGTGTTGAGAAGCGAGTAAGATGTAAGAACGCATCTTTGATTAAAAGGCACAAAGCACCATCCACTCATTCCAAGTGGTCTGCGGATTTGCCATTCAAGCAAACAAAGGCATTCCTTTCATCCTGTTCTAAAGAGTCATCCTTTGAAATTATGGTGGAGGATTCCATGCAATTTCAATCCAAAAATGATGATGAAAAATTGACTCTTGATTTCGACAAAGATGAAATCAATTTACATTGTGAGGATGGAAAATATATCACTCACTTAACCCCCGAAACATTCCTTGCGTTATTGTCCGTAGCATCGGCTAAAACCCTCATTAGGGTGAAAGGGTCGAATGGTGAAGTGGTGGAAGCGCATTGGAAAGAAGCAGGTCTAATCCTCACAGGATGGATAGCACCACGCACATAGGAAGTGAAACGATGAATAAAAAACCAACCATGTTTGAAGCCGCAAAGAGAGTAATGGGGATTATGGAAGAATTGACCGCCCGACAGATTATTGTTCGATTGAAAGACAACGGGCGTAAGGAAGTCCCTACACCAAGACAGTTAGCACAACGGTTCCGCACAGACCGTCAAATCAATGTGATAAAATCCAAATCGAAGAAAGATGAAACCATTTTTCAGAAGATTGAATAATGCGGTCTTGAAGGCTTCACAATTGGGTCTTGAAGACAGATTTTTGATTGTGGCCTCAACATTTAGATAGTCCCGAACACAAAGGACTATTCCCGCAGACGAGGCTATGCCAAAAGCCTCACGGAGATGATAATATGCAGATAGGAAAACCGTTCCGTTTATCGGACAATTTTGTAACAAAATATAGACGGAAGAAAGCCCCGTTTGGCTTCAATGGATTGGGGGAATTAGTGTATAACAGGACTTACTCACGATTGAAAGCAGATGGTAAAAATGAACAATGGTGGGAAACGGTTCAGCGTGTTGTCGAAGGGACATTCAATATGCAAAAGCGTCACATTGATGCACACGGTCTTGGGTGGAATGCGTGGAAAGCACAGCATTCTGCACAGGAAATGTATGACCGTATTTTCAACATGAAGTTTTTACCGCCGGGGCGTGGATTGTGGGCTATGGGAACTGCCATTACAGAAGAAAAGAAATTGTTCGCCGCCCTCAATAATTGTGCCTTCGTTTCGACAGAAAATATCGCCCAAGAGTTTTCAAATCCGTTCTGTTTTCTCATGGATGCTTCCATGTTGGGAGTCGGTGTTGGCTTCGATACAAAGGGTGAAGGAACACTCATTTTGAAAGGCCCAAATCGTGAACGCAGAATAGAGAATTGGACTATCCCCGATACGAGAGAAGGATGGGTGGATTCAGTCAGATTACTCCTTGATTCTTACTCAATGGGAACAGGTGAAATCCAATTTGATTACACAGAAATTAGACCCGCAGGTGTCCCCATAAAAGGCTTCGGCGGAGAGTCAAGCGGCCCGCAACCATTGATGGATTTACACGAACAAATTAGAGAGTCATTGGATGGCGAAGTAGGCAATCCTATTTCCCTAACTTCCATTGTGGATATTATGAATCTCATTGGTAAATGTGTGGTGTCGGGGAATGTCCGAAGAACGGCAGAAATCGTCTTTGGAGAACCCGATTCCGAAGAATATCTTGACTTGAAAAATTACGAAGTGAACCCTCATCGTGAAACCTATGGATGGACTTCAAATAATTCCATATATGCTCGCATAGGCATGGATTATAGACCTTCCGCAGACCGTGTGCGACTCAATGGGGAGCCGGGTTATGCGTGGTTAGACAACATGAGGGAATACGGCAGAATGGCTGATGCCCCGAATTGGAAAGACAAGAGGGCAAGTGGTGGAAATCCTTGTTTGGAACAAACTCTTGAGTCCCACGAATTATGTTGTCTTGTTGAAACATTCCCTACCAATCACGACTCATTAGAAGATTACCTAACAACCTTGCAGTATGCTTATCTATATGCGAAAACTGTTACTTTGGGACAGACCCATTGGCCCGAAACAAATCGTGTAATGTTGAGAAATAGAAGGATTGGATGTTCCATGTCGGGCATCGCTCAATTCATCGCAAATCGTGGTGTGGGCGAATTACAGACATGGATGGACACAGGTTATCACCACATTCAAAAATTGGATGAAAAGTATTCGGATTGGATGGCAATACCACGCTCTATAAAAACGACTTCTATCAAACCATCGGGAACAGTATCACTTCTTGCAGGTTCAACGCCGGGTATTCATTTCCCCGAATCTCGATACTATATTCGCAGAATGCGGCTTGGTATTAACTCCACTCTCGTTCCATCTTTAGAGAAAGCAGGTTACAAAATTGAACCCGCTTTTGGTTCCGAAACTACGACTGTTGTAGTCGAAATCCCTGTTGATGTTGGAGAGGGTGTAAGGACATTGGATAGTGTTTCTATGTGGGAGCAATTATCCCTTGCGGCTCTCGCTCAACGATATTGGGCAGACAACCAAGTTTCATGCACCGTAACCTTCGACCCCGAAAGTGAAGGAACACAAATTGCATCGGCACTTGATGTATTCCAATATCAATTAAAAGGCATCTCATTCCTTCCTCGTTTGGACTTGGGTGCATATCCTCAAATGCCTTACGAATCTATTGATGAGGAAACCTATCATGCCATGAAAGCAGGGTTAGGAAAACTGCATTTCGGAAGGGTCAAGGGTGAAGAAATTATCATCGAAAGATTCTGCGATAATGATGTTTGCGAAATTGATTTCAATGCAGAACCCACACAGAATTAGTGAGGTATAAATAACTGTAAGCACCAATTCACAATTATGATGGCAAACCCACCTATTGAGCATTTAAGGAAACACTTACTTGAGAACCATGATTCGGATTGGCGATTTGAATTTGTCGAATATGACGGCGAGGCAGTAAATTGTTATTTGCCTACTGATACTTCGGAAACATATATCATCGTGGATGCAAGCCGCTACGACATTCTTGAAATTGGCGACAATGTTCCAAATGGTCTTGTGGAGATAATTCGCACGGCTCTTGAAGATGGCCTTCGTATCGAAGTGGGATGGCAATTAACAGACAATCCCGAAAAGTGGGCATAGAATTAGATACCACCCCACACCATCGTTATCCATGTCGGGCAACGGTGAGATTCTTGGTGGGTGGTCTATTACCCAACAATGTTTAGATTGGATGGTTGAAAATGTTCCTTCGGGTTCAAAGGTTTTAGAATTCGGTTCGGGCATGGGGACGGGAGAATTAGTCAAACATTTTGATATGACTTCCATAGAACAGGATGCGTTTTGGTGTAATGGCTTTTCAGGTTCACGATATATCCATGCCCCTCTTGACGGTCATTGGTATTCATGGGAAGCACTTGAAGCAGGGAATCTTGAAAACGATTATGCCATGATTATCATAGATGGCCCGACAAGATTTTCCACCTCCACACAAGACAACCTTGAAACGGCGAGAATGGGCATTTGTGATTATTATTTGGCTAATTCCGATTTATTTCACGATTGTTACATCGTGATTGACGACACCGATAGACCAAAGGATATGGCGGTTTGCGAATTCTTCCTTGAGCAAGGATTTGAAAAGATTGCGGAACAACAATGTCCTATCTGCCCGAAGAACAAACAATTTTCAGTCGTTAGAAAACCTTATTAACTGAATCACTCTCGGACAGATTACGGAAGATTCCCGATGTCGGGTGGGTCGCCCCCATTCGTAGGGAGGACGGCCATAGAAGAAAACTCCCGACTGTTCGTAAGGGCAAGGGAGGTAAAGTAGGTGCAAGACCTACCTTCCGCAAACATTCTTTTCAACCCGAATCATTAGATAGTGGACTAACGCATTTCGTTCTAAGGGGCGACAGATGACGATAGAATCCACTATTCAACAGGCGGAGAGTCGGGCAGAAAATGTTCATTTTCTGTGTGGCCTAACTCGCCGCAGGTATGACTGTCTTCTCCGAAGTGCAAAACAATTACGCATCAAAATTATGGAGAGGGGTATAGCCAATGAGTAAAGACGCTGAAAAACTTGTTGAGGAATTCTCGGATGACCTCGCTTTGATTCTTGAAACCTTCATTGAGGAAACTCAAGATGCCAAAGTAGTGATTGCTCGTATCGAAACCGAAATGGGCCGATTGAAAGAGGACATTACTTCACTCAATAAAACCATTCGTGATGGAAATGGACAGCCACCATTGATTACTCGTATTGCAGTAATAGAAGAAAAGATTGCCGAAGTCAAAGGAAAGATAGAAACGATGGAAGCAGAAACCGCAGAAGAAAAACGCCTTCGTTGGGAGTTCGTTCTTGCCGCAGTTCCGGGAATCTTAGCCCTTTTGACGGGACTTTGACCTAAATGTGTGTTTTCGTTTTATCTCCTACTCGAATGGCTTAAATATGGTCGCTGTTAGATAGTCGGAAAGACAAGGTAAATCTATGTCGGAAACTTCTATTCCTCTCGTAGTGGTCGGTGTCGGCGTTCTTGGCACATACTTTTTGTCGGGATGGCCTCAAAAAATTGGTATGGCATTGATACCTGTTGGCCTTTTCATGTTCGTTCTTGAAAGTCGGTCTTGAAGACATAGCCTTAGATAGAAGGAAGGCTAAGATATTCTCATGCCTTACTCCGACCCCGAAAAGAAAAGAGAGTATATGAAAAAATACAATCCGAAATACTATTCGGAAAATCGTGAACCTTTGATTAAGAAGAATATCAATCGAAAGAAAAGTTTGCGTGATAAAAAGCGAGAGCATATTCTCATGCGCTTCGATAACGCTTGCCCCCATTGTGGAAACATGGCAATTCACCCTATCAAATTATACATCGAATACAAGATGGAAGAACCACCTACCAAATCCGTTTTCGATTTATCGTGGCCTCAAGTCGAGTTTTTGTTGAACAATCATTATCTTGATGTAACTTGTTCCACCTGCAAATACCGAGGAAAACCTGCTGACCATGTTGGGTCTTGAAGCCGATTAGGAAGTTATTTTCTAATTTTTCAATAGTGAATCTCTATCTTTAGATAGGAAGAACGACAATCCTTTAACATGGATGAAGTGAAGGTTCCTAAATCGCTCCTAATTACCGGGGCTGTTGTGGGTGCTGTTTTCGGCGTGTTTGAATTTTTCAGAATTGCCAAAAAGAGAGATTATTTCAAAACCGAATCCGAAACCGTGACTACTCTCCCGAAAGATTACATCCCTACTCAAAAAGAATTAGATGAATTGCATGAAGCATGGGAAAATGGCGATTTACATTTCTGTGATGAGAGCATAACTTACGATGAAGAAAATGGTATCTATCTTTGCGATGAATGCGGAAGGGAAGGTGATGATATGGTATTTATAGACACTTATTTTGATAATATGCAAGAGAATACCACTATGGGTGCAGACATGACTTCCCCTGTGGGAAAACACGCATTTCAACCTGCGAGATGCCAATTATGTTTTAAGCACAAACCCCTATACCAAGATGTAAAGAAAATGCACTACGGACACGGAGATTGGTCGTATTACTTGTTTTGTAAAAAGTGTATTTCTCATAGAAATTATCGGGCAGAAGGTAGTGGCGAAATAGAAAGGGATGGTGGAAGAATGGTTTCTATCGAAGAAACCACAATAGTAAATTACTCTTGGCATACAGACCCCGATGAAGTGGATGTGGACGATTGGGATATTCAACTGCAAGTGGAAGAAAAAGTCCAAGACGAATACTATGCTGACGATTCGGGAAGTGGGTCTTTCGTTTATGATATTACCGATGAAGGGGTCAATGTTTATGTTTATTATGAGTGGGACAAAACTACCCAAGACGGAGATGAAGAATACATCAAAGGATGGTAATTATTATGGCAACGAAAACACCCCCTGTCTATACGAACATTAACGAATTGAACATTCTCGTTTCTGCATGGGACTACTTTGAGAAAAGAATGTTGAAAATACAAGAAGCGGCTGAAAGGAAGCGTCCGAAAGTCCCATTCACATTTGACCGTAAAAAGAATGCAAATGGGGATTATTACACAGACCAAATTCCTCTCGACCCAATCTTAGTCCCAAGAGCCATCCGAGGTAGCGTTATTGATGCCGAGCAACTTCCGAATGGAGATTGGGTTAGAAATGTAATTCCCGTTACAGTAAAATACGGCGATTTGATAAACTCGAAATTCGATTATGTCGGTTTCGTGGAATATGCCGAGGTTAAAGATACAGACCCCACTTCCCCAACATTCGGAGAGATTATTCGCAGACCATTCCCAAAGATTGCAGAAGACCCCGGAATGACGAAAGCAGAACATGAGGCCAAAGTAGCGGCCATGACTCCAAGATTGATGGATATTGCCTCTCAATGGACATCCACCGCAAGCCTAAAGTGTGAACTATGCAACCCCGATGGGGACGGTGTAAAGCGTCACGCTACCTACATTGTTCAAGCCAAAGAAGATGTTGTGCAAGAAGGAAAGACACGAATGGATATGGATAAGAACTCTCCGACTTACAAACAAAAAGTGCCTGTTATGTTGGAGATGAAGAAGGGTGAGATTCTTCAATTAGGGAGTGCGTGTTTGAAGGACTTCATGGGACTCGATGTTTCCAAGATTACTGCATTTTACGAAACAACGAACCCTCAAAAGGCCGTAGGCGCACACGGTTCACCCAATAACCCTGCGGGTTGGGGTTGGAAAGAAATGGGCATCATGGACTACTGTGATAGAATGGTCATGTATTACAATCAGCGTGAAGCAGAATGGTTGGAGATTAACAAAAGGCAATTTTGGCAATTAAAAAGCCCACAAGAGATTTACAACAAAGGTCAATTGAGCAAATTGGTTGGTAGTCCACAGTATCGAGCCAAGTTAGGCGATGGAGATGGATGTTTTATCAGCAACAAAGGCTCTCAATTACTCAAGGCTCGTATTTTCAATCTTTACGAAAGCGACCCTGCTCACGAACCACGATGGATGATTCAACCATATTCCGTCAAAGGTGCAGGGGTCAAAGAAATGATGGAAATATGGGAGGATGGTAAGAACAATTATTTCGAGTGGAAAACTGTGATGAAGGTCAATCCTTCGGACGGAACGCCCGAAATAGACCCCGATACAGGGGATATTGTCGAAGTGGAAGTCAAAGTCCCATCCACGAAGTTTATCATGGAGCAATTGAAACCTACTTACAATTACCAAAAAGGAAAATGGAGTCGTGGTGAATGGGCATTACAGATTATCCCAATCATGCCCCCTGCTGTTGATGATAAGATGGTGGCGAGAACAAGGAATCGTATGTTAGATTGGATTAAGAATCTTGATGTATCAGATTCCGATTACAAAGGTCATGCAGACCTTCTTGTTCGTTTGAAGAATACGGTTGAATTAGGTTATGTGGGTGAGAAGACCGCAAGGGAAGCACCCGAATTGTGGCGAATGTTCATGTTCCACGATTTTGACCGCAGAAAGAAAGCATCCCTCCGAGCCGCCACGAAAAAATACAAAACGATGGTCGAAGACAAGATACCCGGAAAGTCGTGGCATAAAGTGGTTTGGCAAGGGATGGATTGGAACGATAGACGATGGTGGATGAAATACCTTGATACCATCTATGGAAATCGTGGGTGGGAACGACAAAACTCATACAATGAAGAATTCGGACTTATCTATCTTACACCATCCGAATACGATGGGTTCGATGATTGGAGGACAGCAACCGAATTGGCTGAAAAGTTAGAAGCGGAAAAGAGGCGTAAAGACCAACAGTATGCAACATCAGTCCGTTCAATATGGCGAAAGGGCCGTTACAATTACCCACGAAATGTGATGAAAAAGATACCATACGAAGTCCCTGTTGATGAGTATATTGCTTTCATGGGGACTATTGCCGAGCCTACTGTAAGGGGCTATTGGGCGAATCTTCGTTATCCCGACAGATACCACATGGCAACGGACATATTCACATTGGATAACACCCAAGAACACATTGAAAATGCTTATGTGAGTGATGAGCAATATACGAAGATTCTTGATAACTTCCGTCCGACAGTCATTACTCAAACAGGGATAGTCCCTTCGACTCCCTCTCCCGCACCCTCACCCACTCCCGCCACAGGCGGAAAACCTGCCATAGACAAGCAAGGCATTATGGACTTGGTTAGAAAGGCAAGGAATAATTGGGGCTATACAGGTTACAAGGGTCAAAGGCTACCAAAGGTTCAAGGATATTGCACAAGTGTTTCAAAGGAATGGGGTTCTGCTACAAGACCCGGACGGTCAATTACACTAATGGACGAGGATTCAAACAGGGTGTATGTAATCTTCTATTTCGGTCAGAATCTCCCAACAGTCGGAAACCATTATACACTCTATGATGCTGTCGTCAAAGGGGAGAAGTCCTTTAGGGGACTCACTCAATGGAACATCGCAGATGAAAATGGTGGACAGATACAGTTTAACGACACAACAACCCCATAGGAACACTTATTAACCCGTAACAATCATCAATGATTATGGCAGAAGACGGATGCCCCGATTGTGGGATGGCCGAAAAAGGATGTGTCTATTGTTGTTCCCATCGGAATACCGAGATTAAGACCATCACAGATAAGAGATACATGAGAGAGATTTGCGAATGTGTTGATTGCGGCTACTACGAAGTCATCAATGAATTAGATGCTTGGGAAGAATTTCCGTGCCTATGAGGTGAAACAATGAAAACATTTATTGGAATTGCAGATTGCTATGGGGTCGAATCCTTTCTCCCCTTAGAGGGAAATGAGAACAAAATGGGATTTTTACTGATGAGGGCGCAAGCCAATCGTCATCGCCACGCTCTTGTATATCAAGTCGAATTAGATGATTTTCAAGAAGGGCTGATAAAAGAAACCCTTGAGGATGGAAAATACATCAAGGCTTGCGATATGCTCCATGACCCTGCATTCATTGAGAATGTCGGAGTGGAGAATTCAATGTTGCATTCATGGGATATGATTCCAAACCCTCGACTTGACCCCTATGCAGGTCGCTTTTATGAAAACGATGAGAACCAAGACGAAGCCGTTGAAGCCTTCAAAGAGCAGATTGGTTGGGAAGAAGAATAGGTATTTATACCCGTAGCGACAAGAGTGTGCTATGCACATCGGACTATGCGAGGGAAGGCACGAAATCAAGCAGAACAACGGCGAAGCACTTAACGGCTTCATCTTCTCACAGGTTGAGAATCCTATGGATTTCCTTAACCACTTTGCGGTTGCATCAGCCTTCTTTGCTAAAATCAAAGAATGCACACTCTATGTGACGGGTCTAACGACTTTACTCACGGCTACACTACTTGCGGCAGAAAAGGCAGGTGTCGAATCACTCATTCTTATGCACTACGATAGGGAAAGCGGAAACTATCTTCCACAAGATGTATCAGCACTTCTCTAATCGTGAGAAGGCATAGATAGTCAAGAAAACAAGAGGGGTATATGATGCCTTCGGACTTGCCACCTATGGAAATCATAGAGGCGTTAGAGGAACAGTTAGGGATGGACTTCGTTCATTTTACTATTGACCGTGAAGGAATTGTTGAAGGTGTATTTACAGACGGTTTTGAAAATCAAGTCGTCACATTTGAAGTGAAGCGAGAAATCACACCTTCCTTCAAAATGCCACCTATCGAGTCACTTTTGGCCGAATTAGACGAAAAGGCCATTGTGGATATGCAGAAGATGATGAAATCTATTCTCGATGAGATAGAAGATATGAAAGAGGATTCCGAGCAGTTTGAAGTCACAGGTGGAGGCCATACGCCCCAATTTGACGGCGATTGGTATTGTCCGTAATCCCCTGCACCTAAAGGTGGTCTAAGACCAAGTGGGATGCGTGATATTATTCATCAGCATTTGATACGAATGTTTAGATAGCACGGAGAACAATGAAAGTATGAAGAAGGAACGGTGGGTTCCTTAATAACACAAACTGTGAACGAAATGCTGAAAGGAAATTACAATCAAAAAACACTATGCACGATACTAACCGCTATGCTACTTGTCCTATCCCTTAATGTGGTAGGCGCAAGCGGGACAGACCCATTAGACCCCTCCGATGGTGGGGCAGATTGGGATGGCGATGGATTAACTAACGCCGAAGAACAAAATCAAGGAACAGATTTCAATAACCCCGATTCGGATGGCGATGGCCTACCCGATGGTTGGGAAGTCGCTAATGGATTAGACCCTACTAATGGTGGGGATGGTAACGGCGACCCCGATGGCGATGGTTTAACCAACGCACAAGAATATGCAAGAGGGACTAACCCTAATTCCGCAGATACAGATGGCGATGGTCGCCCCGATGGAAGCGACCCATACCCTAATGACCCTAATGACGGCGAGTTTTCCGACTCCGATGGAGATGGAATCCCCGATGCTTACGACCCCGACTATCAAGAATCCGAATCGGGTTCGGGTAATGGCGGAACCGAAGGTGGAGGCGAGTCCAATGATAATGGACAAGGCGAAGGACAGGGACAAGGACAAGGGCAAGGACAGGGGCAAGGTCAAGGTCAAGGTCAAGGTCAAGGACAAGGACAAGGACAAGGACAAGGGCAGGGTCAAGGACAGGGACAAGGCCAAGGGCAAGGACAGGGACAGGGTTCGGGTCAAGGTCAAAGTCAAGGGCAGGGGCAAGGTCAAGGTCAATCA
>Ga0209756_1004430_pt1 | contig 10944 bp, 10 predicted proteins | sample ETNvirenome_6_85_FD_184071 | JGI IMG/M metagenome (GOLD analysis project Ga0209756, IMG submission 184071) | Marine viral communities from the Pacific Ocean - ETNP_6_85 (SPAdes) (version 3) | ecosystem: Environmental > Aquatic > Marine > Oceanic | place: Pacific Ocean | collected 2013-06-19
AAGGGTGAGCGCGAACGAAATATTAAAAAAACACTGGCACGACCTAGGATTGTTCATCGACTGGCTTGTAACAGAAAGAAAGTTGCCCGAGGCCATAAAATGGCAGCGCGCTCCAGGGGCTCGCTGGGGTATCGGAAACATAGAAGAGGCCCAGATTGAGAAAAAAATCGAAGAAATCATAACTGAATTTCCAATTGATATCGCGCCATGGAAAGATTGTGTAGAAAAACTCAATCTTTTAAAAGCTCTTCCGCGCGCTTTTATGGCCGCACCCACGCACGCTGCAATTGAAAAATTTAACGGACGTACTCTCGACTGGGAGGGGGGACCAGAAGAATCAGAGCCAGAAGAATCATGGATGCAGCGGTGGACACGTAATTTGCGCGGGAGCGGTCTTTTGCCAGAAAATAACAGCGGCGAAACGCCATATCAGATTTGTAAAAGAACAATAGAAGCTTATAAACAAACACAAAGAGATATGGGCCCGTTTATTGCTCGCACTAGCGCCGAAGATTCGGACATAGCAGAGCCGCCCGGCGCCGAGGCGGAACTCCGGGCGCTGGGCCGCGCGAACCTCTACCGGGAGGTCAGGCGCACGTACTCGCCGGCGCCTCCTCCAGCTCACACACTCGCAGGAATATCTGAGGGGCAACTTAAGCAAATTATTGCAGAAGAGCTAACGAAAACCGACAAAGCTGATATTAAAAAGATGATCTCCAAAGAACTCAAAGACATTCTGGAAGATGAACTGGTCAAAGCTTTAAAAACTAGCGATATTAAGTCAGATATTGGCGAAGTAGCAAAAAAAGTGATAAAAAAGCTTTATAAAGACCTATCGTTCCACCATCCATACATTATTGATAGAATTAAGGTATAATATGTTAGAAATTGCAACAGAATCCTATAAAAATACTAAAAATTGGTTCGCGCGGGCTGAAAACGGAGATTTTATCAAGGATAGGAGCCCTCAGAAGAGATCTCTCGGCGTAGTTGTGGCGATCGACTATGATTGCAATATGATGCGCGTTAAATTTCCGAAAATAGGCAAATTTCTTTGGATTCCATGGAAAAATAACGGTCATTATTACGTAGTATAGGCCATAATGCCGGCAAAATTTCCTTGCAATGTGGTGAAATGAGTGGTATACTGTTATTATTACGAAGGAGATACTTTTGAGTCATAAATGGAACGTATATAAAGTCTTTAGCAACGGCCGGCGCGCCAAGGCGCCCCTTCAGTCTTTCACTCACGAAGACCCGGAAACAGTTGAAGAGCATTTTGAAAGCAAAATCAAGGTATCTTTTGCCGGCAAGGCAAAACGTGCCAAATTCATCCTAATTCGCAGCGATTTGCCACAAAATCGCTGCGAAGAGAGCGTCGATAAAGAGCAAAAACTCTTTGAGCAGAACAAAATGAGAGTTTTTCAGAAGCATTTTTGTTCAGTAGGCAAACAAAAGATAAGAAATACCCATATCGCTACCGGCTTGATTCTTTGCGAAAAGACCGGATGGAAGTGGCAATGGGCCTTCATAGAGGCGGCGACATCGCGCTATTTGGGGCCTCTCTCTTCACGTTTCTCTACGTATTCCGCAGCCCAAGCATGGATGCAGGCTGAAATAAGAGAACTATGACCGTTAAGCGGGGTGATTTGGTGCGAATTAAGATTTATTCTGGTTCTTTCCCCGATGACACCGTCATACGACCACACTGGGGGCTAGGGCTGGTAATTAGTGAGTTAATGCCATTTCCGCAGGGCATAGATCGCGAAACGGGAAATCAATTGGCTTTGGTTACTGTCCCATGGGTCGAGGTTTACCTGCTAAAGAGCGAAAGAGTGGTGGAGGCTTACCCGGGCGGAAATTTGGAAATTATTTCCACGTCATAAGATTAAAACATTCATATTTGCGGAAATAGTCAAATAGCCTCATATTTAATTATATGAGGCTATCGCTGTTAACGCTGTTTATGATTGTATTCGGCAGTTGTGCCAGTGATCACGGCCTGACACCAATATACGAACATGTTTTATTCGATGAAGCGCCAGATATTGTAGTAGAGCCCACCGTGATCAATTTCGGCTCGCTTAACGCAGATGGTGAGATAGCTTCCGAAGTGGTTTCTATTACCAATATCGGAAACGCGGCGCTGGCAATAAAGGATATTAAATTAAGCATCGACAGCCGCGTTTTTGCAATCACGGCGCGTCCTGAAAAAAATGAAATAAAGCAGCTTGAAACAGTCACGTTTACAGTAGCATATAACCCAGAAACATACAAAGCAGATACAAACGGCATATTCATTTCTTCTAACGATCCCGATGAACGTTCCGTGTTAGTGTATATATCTGGTTTGGGGGAGGCGCCCGTCATCAATATCGAGCCAGAAGAGTTCGATTTCGGTAGTACTCTGGTTGGCTGTGAGGGCACAACAGAAGTTGTGCTCTCAAACATAGGTAATGTTGATTTAGTGGTTGAACAAATCGATTATTTCGTTACTTACCCTGCCGATCTGGGAATTGAAGACTTCGAAAGTGTATATGGAGCGCTTCCATGGGTCTTGAGGCCCGGCGATAGTTACATTTTGGAAATTTTCCATCATCCTAACGACAGTGACTTGGATTACGGCGTGATAGATGTCTATTCTAACGACCCCCTTGATCCTGTGATAACGGCTAATCAAATAGCCGATAGCTCTTACGGCACCTTGATCGAGGAAACTTTTGAGCAAGCAATTGTAAATTCTGTAGATATCATGTTCATTATTGACAATTCAGGCTCGATGGGCAGTAAACAGGCGCAATTGGCCAATAATTTTGACATATTTATGAATGTATTTCAATTATCTGGGGTTGATTACCACATGGGCTTCATTACCACCGATAGTTATAATATGCATGGGCCACTAATCACGACGACGACTGCCGATCCCGTTTCGGAGGTTATACAAATAATTGATGATATTGGAGTCGCGGGAAATTATACGGAAAAGGGAATTGATTTTTCCTATTATGCGTTGCAGGTTGGATATGAATTCGGGCCCGGTAGTGTATTCTGGAGAAGCAATTCCAAACTCATACTAATCTATATTTCCGATGAGGATGACCAATCTAGCAGCATTACGCCGGCGATTTTAAAGGCTTACGTTATATCAGCCAAGGGTAGCGTCAATTATGTCGCAGCCCACGCCGTGGCTGGTGATTACCCGGGTGGCTGTGTGTCCAACGGTGGCGCCACGGAGGCTTACCAGTATTATACCACCGTGGGCCTCCTTAACGGAGCGTTCTTATCAATTTGCCTAGACGACTGGGGAACTCCTCTAGAATTTTTAGCCAATGAATCGATTTTAAAGTCCTCCTTCCTCCTCGCAGAAACTGCAGTGGCGGAAACCATATATGTCGAAGTGGATAATGTAAAAACTAGCGAGTGGACGTATGATTCTACCAATAACGCTGTAAGCTTTAATAGTGGACATGTCCCGGCGGCCGGCTCGACAATATATATTCGTTATGGTAGTACGCCAGACTGCCCAACCAAAAAGGAATTATGAATATGAAAAATTTGCTACTTTTAGGTGCTCTTTTGTTTCTGGGACTGGCACCCGAAGCGGCGGGTGCTGGGCGCGTAGATGACATAAACACAAATATGAAAGCAGTTCCAATAAGTTCTAACATAAGCGCCGTCGAGCAAAAAGTAAGAAATGCAGCCGTAAGAGTTATGACATCGAAGGGGGGCTATGGATCGGGAACTCTGATCAAGTATAAGGGTTTAACCCTGGTATTGACCGCGAATCATGTAGCTGATGATTATTTGGGAAGCACATTTTATGTTTTAAACGAGGAATTTGAATCAGCGGCCGTCTTAATATATGTCGATCCGGCTCACGACATTTCTATTCTTTATTTATTGGAAGAAAATATTAACGCCACTCCAATAAAATATTCGCCGCGTAAGAATATTATAGAAATGGGTGAAGAAGTTACCTATTCTGGATTTCCATCCTCGCATCAAATCATGACATTCCGGGGCCGAGTGGCCGGCTACGAATCGTTGCAGAAATCCGGCAGTCAAATCTTGTTGCACACGCACGGATGGTTTGGGTGCAGCGGATCTGGGGTGTATGATTCGAAGGGGAATATTGTTGGAATTTTGTGGGGGGTCGATGCCGAAAGTACACCTTACCCTCAAATAATAAGCAATCTCGTTTGGGTGCAGCCGATCCGGGCGCTTAATATCGATAGTGCGCTGCACATGTTGTGTCTAGCGATAGACAAAAAGCCCAGAGCATGCAAATAAAGTAAGTTCTGCTTCTTTTAAGAAGTTTCATTGCCTATTTAATAAGCAATATACCATGAGGTGGTACGTATGAGTTCTATTAACGCCTGGAAAAAGTTTTTAATTGAAAGGGGGCATGCTGCCCCCGCCGAACATTTCAATGAAAATATGGCCAAGGAAGTGGAATTAATTGAAAAAATGCTCCACGAAGCGACCAACGAAGAATTATCAAACATCAAATACGCCATAAATCAACTTGGGCCGGAAGATTTGGCGTTTGACGGGATATTTAAGGGCAAAAAGAGGCTTGTAATCGATATTCCAGTTGCCGACTCAACAACAGAATTCGGAAAATTTGTTGGATTGTGGGAAAAAATGGGATATACTGTCAATTGGAGCAAGGGAATTGTTTCAGCGATAAAGCCCTATAAAGATATGAGCCCAGACGGGGCATTAATAGACTTACTGGGAACAGGCGACGGACTGTCTAAAAATCGCAAGATTAAAATGAAGATCGGCAAATGGCTCAATAGAGTCGGCCGACTGGCTCAGAAATTGAGGGGCGCAGAGAATCAGATAATATCTTTCTTCGCTGCTGGCGGTGCGCCTGGACTTCACGGATCTGAGCGCTCGACTCGCGGGGCCCATTCAACATTAATCGCATCTGAGATTCTAAAAGACAAGGAGGCACTATACAAATTAAACAACCCGGCAACGGCCGCTGCGCTACCGCAATCCGCCATTCAAGCGGCCCTAGAAGCGTGGCTAGCTAAGCGACGAAGATTTCTTCGTCAATCCCTAACAGGCTTTGATATTCAGCGCTCTTTTGATTCGCGCTTTAACCACGCAGAACTCAATTATGATCTTAAAACGTATTATCGCTTGATATCTGATATCGAGTGGCTTGCTGGAGAGCCAGCAGACGATGTCTGGGGCGCAGGGCCTATCTCGAGAGATTTTCAGAACCCAGAATATACTAGCAAATTGCTTAAATTTTGGCAAGAAAAGGCCGCCTTTGCTAAGAAAATGTCTATCGAGGCGCTAAGTGACAAGTATGCCGTTATTATAACACGCGACCCAATTGATGTTTATAGAATGTCAGATTTTGAAAAAATTCAATCATGCCATTCTCCCCGCTCCAAAGGCGGCGACTCGTCGGAGCACAAGTGTGCAATTGCTGAAGCTCACGGCCATGGCGCCGTGGCGTACTTGGTGCTCAGAGAGGATTTATTTAATTTTATAAATCACGGCCGATCGCCCGGCGAAGTTGGCTTTATTTCCAATTTGAAAGAAGCAGAGGGTGAAATTCAATCAGGTGAAATATTCGAAGATACCGTAGATACCGTACGATATGAAAGCGCCGGCGACATAGTTCCAATCGCGCGCATACGAATACGCCAGATGCGCTATTTTAAAAACAGCGAACAATTTATGAGAGCTAAGCAAATCAAGCAAAATGCATTCACCGAGCCCGACCAAAGAATGGGCTACGGAGGAACAGAGATAGCAGTCCCAGAAAAAGACATTTATCCCCACGGAGCGCTGCCCGGGCTCAGAAACAGAGTACTAAAATGGGCTCGAGATAACCAAGGTGAACAACTAAGGACAGCCCCCCGGAGCGACCAGCGCCCGATGACAAAGTATGGAGAAGAACCATGGCAATTTGGAACAATTGACACCAGCCTTTTTATCATATACGGAGGCTCTTACGAGGATACGGCACGAAAGAGATTGTTAATAAATTTGTTTGGCGAAGCCACCCCCGTAATAGGAAAACCTTTCCAAGACAAAAGAACAGAAGAAGTGATAGAGCACAATTTAATAAATAGCCTTCGCGTAGTTTATCAAAGAGAGTGCGACGAGATTACAGATAGATATATGGACACATTAAGAGCAACCACTATAAGCGCTCAGACCTTTGCGGCGGGCGCTCAGACCCACATAAAAATTCACGCAGGCATGCATATAAGCTGGGAAGAAGAAGATTGGATTACATGGCCCGATATCCAGACAATAGGCCATGCGTTAGAAGAAATAAAGGATTTCGGCTATACCTGGATAGAATCCGATTACCCGCATGGTTTTAAGCGGGTCAATCACGGCCATCCTGAAGGCCCTTATGGTGTGCATAACAAGCGAATTCTAGAAATTGAAGTGACCTACGACGCTAGCGCGACGAGCGAAGGTGTTCGGTGGGTTGACACGCCCGGAGAATATGAAGCTTTCTGTGATTTTGTGACTACAGATGTTGATGCGAACCACGATGCCATCAAGCTGTATCTAACAAACTTCTTTAAACGAGAGCGCGCCATAGTCGGTGGTGAATTGATGATATTAGGGAGAGCCGTAGAAAATAGTGAAATTACTTTTGAAATGTGGGAGGGCGAAACCGAAGAAGGAAATGAACTTGATGAATACGAATCGATCACTTTTATAGCAGAACCCGAGGTCGATTACGAGAAGAACAAGCTAGCGCCAACAATCGTATATAAAATTCTAACAGATAATAGTCTGCAATTTTTAACCTTAGTAAACGACTTAATGACAGCCGGCCGGCCGGAGTGGGAAGAGAAAGGCTATGTGCCAGAGATGTGCTTAGATTGTGATCTGCTTAAAACATTTGATGAGCAGAATGGCACTGCAACCTTAGAAATACGTTACAGTGTGTTTGATGGTGATCCGGAACCGACCGTTCGTAATCTCAAAACACTAATAACCTCTTGGGACGATCAGGATAGGCTAAATGAGGTGGCCACCAGTGCCTTGTTGCAATTGTCGGCCAATGCACTTAAAGAGGCCAAATCAGCAGAATTATATGGTGATTCTGTTGATTTAAACTTTATTGGCGAGACAGATAAGGCCCTAAGCCAGCTTGGCGAAGTCATTCACGGCCCCAGGAAGAAAGCCCTGCCCATGTCAGAAATTACAAGATACGAAAAGGAAACCGGCAAGAAATCCTTTGGCAAATTTGACATAACAAAGTATGTTACTAATACAGTACCAGTTAAATATGCCTTCACAATGGTTGATATAGAAAAAGTCGGCCTGAATCCAAGAACAAAATTTAACACTCCCGCTGGCGTCTATTTCTACCCTTTAAACCAAGAATATTACAATTTATTAATCGAAGACAAACTCCCGTATGCCAGCGATAAGCCGTATGTTGGGGTTGTAAAATTAAAGGATATAAACACTGACAGTTGGCTTAAATTTATAGAGCCCCTGCACGACTTTCAAAATCCCAGAAAGGTAGAATCTTTGTTGCAAAGATTCGGCTTTGAGGATTGGTATCGGAGGAACTTTGGATACATCAATATAGACGAACAGCCCCCGGTTAATGATCCCATATTGGTTGGGATCGCCAATACAATTCGTGGCAGCCTAAAACATTGGGACTTTAATACTGACGCTCAAATATTTGATTTAACATGGTGGAAAACATCGGGGATGAACAAATCTACATTTAAATGGAACAAGCTACTGCGGGATCTTGGCTATATCGGTATTTATGATAATAATAATTCCATCATCCACCCGGGTGAGCCGTTTCAAATGGTAGCGCTATCGCCCGAAGCCTATGAAGTTGTTGGATTTTATACGACAGCAGATATTCGAAAGGCCGGCGAAATGTCTTACCAGCGGAAGCGCAACCTTTCAACCGATAGAAACACGCCAGCGGGAGTGTTAAATTTTCTGTCTAAAGACTCAGATAGTCGTGTGCGCGCTGATGTGGCGGCGCATAGGAACACGCCAGCAGAAAGCTTAAGAAGGCTTTCAGCAGACCCCGACGTTGACGTGAGGCGTGCTGTCGCCCGAAACAATGATACACCAATTGATGTCATAGAGTCTCTTGTGTTTGATAAGAGCCGAGATGTTAGGAGGATGGTGGTTCATCACCCGCACACATCTGGGCTCATGCTCCGGCGATTATATGAAGAAGTGAAGAACTCTTTGGATGATGAGCGTATGGAGATACGCAAACTCGCGGGGCCGGGCGACGGGCGCTGGGAGGCTCAATTTAAAAGAGCAAAGGAAGCAGCGCGCGGGGCGATGTACGCCGTACATATGCCGGAAAATCGGGAAATCGTGGATCTACTGGTGAACTTCGACAAAGATAGAAAGCTACTTTCTGCTGTGGCAGGGGGATTTAACACCCCTACCGATATAATTGACGATTTGGCCACGCAGGATCTTTATATGATGGCCAAACAAGCCGCTATAGGAAATTCTAATATTTCGATCGAAATATTACAGTCTCTCATGAAGGATCCCCGGCATGCCGTGATGGATGCCCTGGCCACTTCCAGCCTGCTTTCGATTCAAGACCTTGCGATAATCGCGCAGCGAGCCCTAGATCTCCGCGCTGTGGATGTCTTGCTAACTCTTTCTTTCAATGAAACAGTGCGTAACGACAAAGGTGGGAAAGTCGCATCTTTTATCAAGCGCCATGTGGCGATCTTGACCGGCAGGCTGTTTAAATAGACCCAGAAGTAAGCGATACACCCTTTTTTCCCCGCTGCCGAAGAGAAAAAAAGAAACTAGTTAATTTTGACGGAGGGAACAATTGTGTCAGAGATTAACGGGTGGGAAACATATTCGCGATTGGTCCTGCAGCAACTTGATACACTGGCCAGCAATATAGAGCTACTGCGTATTGAATTGCAGGATGTCAAAGGCCAGTTAACCGAACTTAAAGTTAGAGAAGAGTGCATGCAAGAAATTAAATTGTGGAAAGAAAAAATTGATGATGTTGTTTCCCCTCCGCAATTAAAAATGATTCTATCAGACGTTCAAGAATTAAAAGAATTTAAAACCCGAGCCGTAACAATATTTGCCGTAGTGCAGTTTTTTATGGCTACGGCCATGGCCATTTTGAAGCTGTATTAGGGCATGAGCGAGCCCAGCGCGCAGGATAAACTTTTAATAAGGCTTTATAAGCAATTGTCTGGAAAAATCACCGAAAAAGACAGCCCAGTTCCCGAAGCGGCGATCCGGGGTACGGGATATATCTGGTGTTTAAAGCTGCCGCGCGCACAAGTTATTAGAATTCCACGCGGAATCAAATGCTATGTCATTGATAAAAAAAATGCCGGCGGTCGAGTAAAAGTGTACACAACCATGGGCCACACAGTACTTATTAGTGAGAAAGAACTTATTTATACGGGGTTTGATTGATGTTGTTTGAATTTGGCTTCTTTTGGAGGTTGCTGCTACTGATGATTTTCGCATGGGTTTCCTATGGGATCTGGGGTTTCGAATTCACAATTGTGACAATCTTAACTGTGATATTGGCTTTATTGGCCAAAAAGAATAAATACTTCTAATACGGACTATTCCACATGGCGTCTAATAATTCAAATTTTGGCGAGATAAGCGCCGGAAATATGTCAATTGGCGATATCGTTGAGTGGTCGAGTTGGAATTCAGAAAAGGGCGATTGGGACATGAATTATGGTATAATTTTTAGTATAAAGAATGAAATTAAGTCCAATCGACTAGTTTCTATTTCTAACGTTATACCCCTTAGCAACACTTGTCAAAAATTAGAGTTTTTCACCATAGGTCTTAGGCTAGTTTCGCAGTCTACGGCGAAGAAAAATAAAGAATGAAATCCAAAATAGATCCATTTGGGATCTATTTAGAGTATATTTGGTATTCTGATGAGGCAAAAGGTATTTCTGAACAATGACTAATATACTATCACCGCTAATTAAACAATTTTTGCCATTCGCACAAAAAAGAATGGGCTTTAAAAGGCCCCCCAGACTTTTTTTGAGGGCAGACGCAAAAAATGCCGGCGACCCACTTGGCAAAACGGCGTTTTACAATCCGCAAGCGAAATCAATAACACTATACATTGCAAGTCGCCACCCGAAAGATATTATGCGCTCCCTTGCACACGAACTAGTGCATCATACACAAAATTGTAATGGCGAGTTCGATGACATTGGAGAAATGGGCGAAGGGTACGCTCAAAGCAACGATCATCTTAGAGAGATGGAGAGGCAAGCATATGAAACGGGTAATTTATGCTTCAGAGACTGGGAAGACAGCATAAAGAGTACTACTTACTTTGAACATCTACAAAAAGGAGCTAATAAGCCGATGTCTACTAAATTATGGAAGGATAAAGAGATTTCAAGCCTTTTGTCAGAAACCTGGGGCTTCGGCTTCGATCTCGACAAGTTAAATGAAACTGGGAAAATAAAGGAAATGTGTTCGGCGTCAATTGACGCCGAAGAACCGGAAATGATGATGAACGCCGATGAAGAGGTCGTTCCACCGCCAGAGGAGCGCGCCGTCGAAATAGTTGATGAATTACGCGATATAATTATGCAGCTTACTGGTGGTGATCTCGGGGTAGAAGAAGGCCCGCCGATGGAGCCGATGACCGAAGCTAAAGTGCGCGCTCTGGTTAGGAAGACTCTTAAGAAAAAATTTAAAGTTTAAAGGACGGTCCGAAATGTTTTTAAAACAGAACTGGGAAGAGTATTTGTTGAATGAGGGAGTGGAAAAAGATGTCTTTGTTTATATCCAGGGCATTCATGAAATTATTAGACATTTAAAGCCTAAAACAATGACCGAAAAGCGCCGGATAGCTTTAGCTAGCCAACACATCCTTGAAGTTAAGAAATACGCGCGTCGTATGCAAAACAAAATCGATCTTCTACA
>Ga0209756_1004431_pt1 | contig 10943 bp, 10 predicted proteins | sample ETNvirenome_6_85_FD_184071 | JGI IMG/M metagenome (GOLD analysis project Ga0209756, IMG submission 184071) | Marine viral communities from the Pacific Ocean - ETNP_6_85 (SPAdes) (version 3) | ecosystem: Environmental > Aquatic > Marine > Oceanic | place: Pacific Ocean | collected 2013-06-19
GACCAGGGCTGAACATAAACAAATATCAGATGAGGTAAAACAGCTTATTCTTACCAAAAAAGAGGTATTAGAAGATATAAAGAAGGCACGGAAGAAAAAGGATAAGGCCCTTGTCAAGATGAGAGAGGAAGAGGAATGGGCGAAAAAGGAAATTACAGGGGCAAGGAAAAGCGTTGGCCATGAAAGAAGGCTTGCTGAAGATAAGAAGAAGCTGGTTTTTGATGAGATGACTGCTGATATTAAAGAGGAAAGGGAGAGGAACATCTGTCTCGTAAGGGAGAACAGGGAACTCGATGAGGTTATAAAGGGTAAGAGAGAGAAACTCCAGAAATTAAAGGAAGGGATTGACTGCTAATGCCATCAGCAAAACAGGTAATGGCCAGATTTGACAGACTCGATAATGAGACTGAACGCAATAATTTTAAGACTATCTGGCAGGATGCAACCGATTATGTTCATATAAGGCGCAATGAAATTATAAGCAGGAAACAGAAGGGATCGCAGCGTACCGAAAAGGTATATGATTCCACGGCAATAAGGTCTAATGATTTACTTGCTTCAAGTCTACAGGGTTCTCTTACGAGTAATTCCGCATTGTGGGCGAAGATTAAGATAGCCGGGGATGATTTTAATAGTGATGATGCTGTCAGGGGGTGGCTTGACGGGACTTCAACGGCCATGTTCAGGGCTTTTAATGATTCCAATTATACCCTTGAAATGGCAGAGTTCTTTCTCGACCTGACAAGCGTTCATACTGCGTGTGTGCTTATAGAAGAGGATACGATAGAGAAGAGAGGGTTTAACGGTCTTAACTTCAGGGCATATCCTATTATGGATTATGTTTTTGAGGAAAATCATAAGGGTATTGTTGATACCGTTATAAGGAAATGCACCTTTACGGGCAGGCAGGCGAAACAGAAATTCGGTGATAAGGCGGGGAAAAAAGTATTACAGGCGGCAAAGAAGGGCGATGAGCAGTCTTTTAACTACCTCCACCTTGTTATGCCGATTAAAGAATACGGGGGCGGCAGGTTTGGTAATCCGGGCTGGAAATTTACCGATGTGTATATATCGTGTGAAGATGAGGTCATCACCCGTAAAGGGGGTTACTTTGAATTTCCCTATGTCGTTGCGAGATGGGCAAAAGCATCAGGCGAGAAATATGGCAGAGGCCCGACTAATAACGCACTACCCGATATAAAGACACTTAATGCCGCAATTTCATATATGCTTCAGGCATGGGCAAAGGATATTAACCCTTCGAGGTTAGTGCCTGACAGTTTGGGCTTTACGATTAAAGATGTACCTGGGACTAATATACCTGTTCCAGAGAGGTTTATAGAGGCTATACAGAAGGGTGCGCTTACATCCCAGGCAAGGTGGGAAGTATCACAGCACATGGTATCTGATTTAAGGCAGGCTATTAAAGAGGCATACTTTACGGACCAGTTGCAGATACAGAAGAAGGCGCAGATGACGGCAACGGAATCCGCCATCACATTTGATTTAATGCAGAGGTTACTTGGCCCTGTTTTCGGGAAGATAGAAAAATCCGTTTTCACCCCTATGGTTGAAAGGGTATTCGGCATAATGCTCCGTGCAGAGGCGTTTGATGAAGCACCCCCTCAACTTGAAGGACAGGGACTTGAGATAGAATATGTCGGCCCTCTTGCAAGATCGCAGAGGATGGGGGAAGTTGCGGCAATACGGAAATGGCTTGAGGCACTAGGGCTTATAGGGCAGTTTCAGCCTTCCGTGTTTGATGTCCCTGATTTTGACGAGATAGCGGTAGATATGGGAAGGCTTGTCGGTGTCAAGGAAAAGTATATTAATAGTGAGGATACTATAATACAGGTTAGGGATGCCAGACAGGCGCAGATACAGCAGGACAAACAACAGGAAAGACTTATGGAAAGTGCGGATGCGATGGGAAAATTATCCGCATACCAACCGGAGGGTGGCGGTGAAACAGAAGCCTAATAAGGCCTTAAAGTGTTATCTTGATACCTTTGGCAGGGGAAGTGGTCATGTGGTGCTTAAAGACCTTATGAATACCTTTGACTGTCCTTCTTTATCGGATAATTCAACTGCGCAACTTATAGCACTTGGGAATAGAATGGTGATAGACTTTATAAAGGACAGGCTGAAAGGTGCTTGCGGTGGGAACAGGAAGCCGTATGTAGACATTATGTGCGAAGTGGAAATAATTAATTTATCGGAAGAATAATCGCTGCGCTCTACCGAACTAAGGCTCGGTGGATTCGCTAGAATCTTTGCAATGGGAGGAATTAGACATGGCAGAAGTAGAATTAATAACACCTGATAGTGGAACAGAGACAACGGCTGATAATCAGGATACGGATATAACGCCAGAACCGAGTCCTATACCTGAGAACTGGAAAGAGTGGATACCTGAAGATATAAGGAATACACCCGTAATACAGGAAACAAAAGATATAACGGGCATGGCTAAAAGGCTTGTGGATTCACAGGCCATGATAGGAAAGTCCATGCGGATGCCGGAAGATGGTGATACCGCAGGGTGGGATGAGGTCTACGGTAAACTTGGGAGACCCCAGGCGGCAATAGATTATAAGATAGACCCCTCGATTACTCCGGAAGGTGCGGTTAATGAAAAACTGCAAACTTCATTCCTTGAGGCGGCACACAAGATAGGGCTTAATAATACACAGGCAAATGCCCTTGTCTCATGGAACAACGAGCAACTTCAGTCTATATATTCAATCAAGGATGAACAGGCGAAAGATGCGGTTTCCCAGTTAAAACATGATTGGGGAAATGCGTTTAAGGAGAGGCTTGCTGTAACAGAAAGAGTCCTCACTCAGTTTGGTGAGGGTGAAGTGTCGGCAGCGGCAGTCAGGGATAACCCCGCCCTTATCAAACTTGTCTATAATATGGGTAAGGATTTAATTGAAGGACAGGTTAGTGGTGATAGCGGGCTTGGTTCTATGACAATGTCCCCGAAAGAGGCGTTGGACAAAATTAATAAGTTGCACAGGGATAGTGAGTTTATGAAAGCCTATCAGGGGCAAAAGAACCCTGGGCATCAGGGGGCTATGGAAGAGATGACGGATTTACATAAAATGGCTTATCCTGAAGAAGAATAATAATAATAATAGTAGTAGTAGATTTTTTTCCCAGACACCTGCATATAATGCAGACTGGGTGCATGGCCATACAGTTGGTCAGACTGGTGACTTAATCACAAGGAAGTCTTGCATAATTAAGATACCTTCCGATATAAAAAAAAGAAGAGAGAAGGAATTAGTAGAAATCTTTATTTATTGGGAGGTATTCTTATGAGTACTGAAATTACGGCAGCATTTGTCCAGCAATACCGAAACAACCTTATACACCTGTCACAACAGGATGATTCAAGGTTGATTAATGCGGTTAAACTGAAAGAGAATGTGACCGGCAAGCAAGTGTTTTTTGACAGACTTGGGTTGCAGACTATGACCCAACTTACATCACGCCATGCTGACACCACACAGGTTGACACGCCACATTCAAGGCGCATGGCATCATTAGCACCTTACACGGTTGCTGATTTAATTGATGACCCCGACCAGGTTAGAACACTTATCGACCCAACCAACGGTTACGCAAAGGCGCAGGCGAGTGCTATAGGCAGAACACAGGATGATATAATCATCGCTGCTATGCTTGGTACTGCCGCTACTGGCGAAACTGGTTCGGGTTCACAAGCACTACCATCCGCACAGAAGGTTACAATTCAAATCGGTGGTGGAGGTTCAGATGATTATCTTAATCTGGAAAAGGTATTACAGGCAAAAAGGATTCTGGATGCCGCAGAAGTAAACAAGGAAGGTCGTTGTCTTGTTTACGATGCAATTCAGATGGAAAATTTCCTGCAACTTGAGAAGGCAACATCAACTGATTATGCTTCGATTCGTGCATTGGTAATGGGCGAAATCAATACTTATCTTGGTTTTACATGGATACATTCTGAAAGACTGACGACTGATTCAAATAGTGATACACAGGTCATAGCTTTCCAGGGTGATGGTGTTGGTCTTGGCATAGGAAGGTTGAGAGAGACAAGAATTACAGAGGAATCTACCAAGAATTACGCTACTCAGGTTTGGAGTTATCTTGACATGGGTGCTGTAAGAGTTGAAGATTCAACTGTTGTTGAGATTGCGTGTAAGCCATCTTAACGGTTTTTGTTCTTATTTAAGTAGAAAACATTAACTTTTTTTTAATAATAAGGAGTATTGATTATGGCTACTTTATACAGTACGCAAATCACAAATGATGATGCTTCCCCACCGGTAAGGGGGGAGTTTAATCGCAACGGTTCTGCTCTGAGGTGTAAGATTGGAACATACAGTGCCTCCGGTTCGGAAAGTGCAGCCGATGTTATTCAGATGGTAAAAGTTCCAAAGGGTGCGATAGTTAATTCGCATCTCTCATATCTTATATGGGAGGACTTTGGGACTACCGTAACCGCAGATGTCGGAGATGGTGGCGATGATGACAGATATTGTTCTGCGCTTGCTTTAGGTACTGCAAGTACATCTTCTGTCACCACATTTCAGGAAGCTGCGGGTGCTGGTGTGTATGCGGCAGAGTATGAGTATACTGCTGCTGATACCATTGATATAACACTTGATGCGGTCAGTTCACCGACAGCGGGTCAGACTTTGAAGATGTTTGTGTTTTACACACAAAACGGGTAAGGGTTTTTAAGGGGATAAGGTCCTTGCCTAACCATTGCCTCTTTATACTCTAAAGAGTGGGTTAATCCTTATCCCCGTTTTTTTTATATAAGGAAAATATGAACAGTTCAACTGCAATAGCTAATGCCAGCTTACTGTTGATAGGTGCGAAGGAATTAACTGATCTGGACACCGATACCACTACTACTGGCAGAATAGCACAGAGATGGTACGCCCATACAAGGGACTCTATCCTGAGAGGTTACACATGGAATTTTGCTTTAAGGAGACAGGCTTTATCCAAGGATGCCACAGGTCCTGATTTTGAATTTACAAATTCGTTCACCCTTCCGACAGACCCGTATTGTTTAAGGGCTTTGGTGATGTTTGACAGCGATTCTGAATGGAAGGTGGAAGGCCGTAAACTTCTTACGGATGACGGAACGGTAAACCTTAAATATATAGCCCGTATTGCGGATACGGTTGAGTTTGATGATTTATACACGGATGCCCTTATCTATAGGTTTGCAGCCAATATGGCTTTTCCGGTAATGAGGGACAAGGTTCTTCAGGATAGACTTACCATACAGTATCTCGAAAGGGTCAGGGAAGCCAGGAGTGCCGATGCTATAGAAGGCACATTCAATAAGATAAGGTCTGAAGTATTTATTGATTCACGGAGAACCGGCAGTACAATTCCACCCGCTACGCCACCGAGTTCTGCTGGATCGGCAAGATGAAGTGTTCACTAGGTGAAAGTGTTCACTAAAGATGAACATCCTGAAATGTGAACAAAGATGTGAAAAAAAGCGATTATGGCCAGAACACAGAAAATATTTACATCATTTACAACGGGTGAGATAAGCCCGAAACTCAGTTCAAGGGTTGACTTTTCTAAATATGTAAATGGTTGCGAAACGCTGGAGAACTATACGATATTACCGCAGGGCGGTGTGACACGCAGGCCGGGTACTCGTTTCGTCAAAGAAGTAAAGGACAGCACGAAGAAAGTAAGGCTTGTACCCTTTCTTTTTAATGTTACAGATGCCTTTATTCTTGAATTTGGCGAGAATTATATAAGGTTTTACAAGAACCAGGCTAATATTACTAATCTTGGGAGTCCCGTAGAAATCACGACAACATACGCAGAGGCAGATTTATTCGACCTTCATTTTGCCCAATCTGCGGACATACTGTATATTTCACACAAGGATTATGCTCCGAGAAAACTAAGTCGTGCATCCGATATCTCATGGGCTTTTGCCGTTATATCATTTGATCCTCCCCCTACATTTGAAGCTGATACAGATTTAACCGCTGCTTTAAAACCATGCGATGAAACGGTTGGCACGGCAAGGACTTTTATCGGTGCGAGTGGTTCGGAAAAGATAACAAACGGAGAGTTTACTTCTGGTATTACGGGATGGACAGATAGAAGTGTAGGAACAGGTGCTATCTCGTTTGACACCAACCACATGGAGATCACGGAAGGTGGTGGCGGTGGCGGTTCTGGAGTTGACGAGGGTATAGCGGAACAAAACATTACGCTGACAGCAGTTTCCCATACCATATCATTTAAGGTTACGGTAGGTGCTTTACGGTTAAGAATAGGGACTACATCAGGGGCGCAGGATGTGCTTACCGATGCAAGTTATAGTGCGGGAATACATACGGTGGCCTTTACGGGCAATGCGGGAGATAATTTTGTCCAATTCCATAACCTTACAAATGCCCTGCATGAACTTGATAATGCAAGTGTTGTTATCAATTCTGATATATTTCTTGCTGCTGATGTGGGAAGGGCGATAAAATCAGGTGCGGGCAGGGGCTTTATTGCTTCGATTGTAAATGCACATAAGATTACAGTAGATATAACTTCGGCCTTTTCAAGTACAACACTAGTAGCAAGCGGTTCATGGTTTCTTGAAAACTCACCCAATGACACCCTGACCCCAAGTGCCGTAGGGCCGATTGGGTCGTCAATAGAACTGACCCTGGCAAGTGCGGGATGGCGGTCTACAGATGTGGATAAATATGTGAAGGTAAATAACGGGATGGGCAAGGTGACATTCTTTACATCTTCTACGGTTGTTAAGATTGAAGTTCTGCGTTCCCTTGATGATACCTCTGCTGCCCCCGGTGGAACATGGACTCTTGAAGATGATTCATGGACAAGTACAAGGGGATACCCTGCTGCCGTAGGGTTTTTTGAACAGAGGCTTTTTTATGCAAGAACAGACACGCAACCCCAGACATTATGGGGAAGCGTTATAGATGATTTTGAAAGTTTCGCTACGGGTACAAATGCTGCCGACAGCCTTGACTTTACATTAACAGGCATGAATCCAATAAGGTGGCTTTCGCCAAAATCACAATTATCAGTAGGGACATACGGTGGTGAACTTGTTATCAGTTCAACAAGCGATGCCGCTTTATCCCCGACAAATGTAAAGATCAATGAGCAGACTACTCATGGAAGTTCATCCCTTCAACCCATAAGGGTGGGGGAAGTAACGCTGTTTGTTCAGCGTTCAAGAAGAAAATTGCGTGAGTTTGTCTTTGTGTTTGAGGATGATAATTTTCAAGCACCCGATTTAACCCTGCTTTCTGATAATATAACAGAAGGCGGTATAGATGATATATCCTACCAGCAGGAACTTGAATCCATTGTGTGGTGTGTCAGGAATGACGGGCAACTGCTTGGTATGACATACCAGAGGAAACAGGATGTTATAGGGTGGCACAGGCATACCACGGGGGCATCGGGATTATTTGAAAGTGTCGCCACTATCCCAATATCAAATAAAGACCAGACATGGGTTATTGTAAATAGAACTATAAATGGCGGGGTTAAAAGGTGTGTGGAATATTTTGATGAAGATGCGTGGAGTAGTGCAACAGCCGAGTTTAACCAATGGAATATGCTTAATACTGATAGTGCGGTTATATACGACTCTACGGCTACTACCACAATCACAGGGCTTAATCATCTAGAGGGCGAGGAAGTCACGGTGGTAGCTGATGGGGCTGCCCATCCGAACAAGACCGTTTCAAGCGGAAGTATTACCCTGGAACGATCTTCTACGGAAGTGGAAGTAGGACTGGCATATACATCAACACTTAAAACCGTGAAACCGGAAGCCGCATTATCAACGGGTTCTTCGCAGGGTAGATTCAAGGGATGGTCCGAAATAGTGGTGAGACTGCTCAATACATTGGGCGGTACTATTAACGATGATGTTATTGAGACAAGGACACCGGAGGATAGTATGGATGCTGAACCGCCCCTGTATACAGATGATTATATCGTGCAGAATTTAGGTTATGACAGGGCGGGGCAGATTACGGTGCAACAGACACAGCCGTTCCCGCATACCATTCTCAGTATTACAGGCACTATAGATATAGGAGAAAACTGATTCCCAGGGTTATTCCGTTTGAAGCAAGGCATTTGGACATGATTAGGATGCGCAGGTTTGATATAGGCAGTATTGAGGGAATGGATAACTGGCGTGATGTAATCAGAAAACAGACTGAAAACGGTTCATCTGCCACAGGAATAGATGATAATGGTATGGTTGGCGTGATAGGTGGTGTGTGCGTTGTCCGTGATGGCGTTGGTGTTGCATGGGCGATTACATCCGACCTGATAGTAAAATATAAGATATATGCCCACAGGGTTATAAGGGATGTGGTTAATGATAGTTTCGAGAGGTTTAACCTGCACCGTGTTGAGGCATCAATAATAGTAGACCATACGGTAAGTCACAGGTGGGTGGAAAGATTAGGATTTAAAAAAGAGGGACTGATGCGAAAATTTGACCACAAACAGAGAGATTACTATTTATATGCGAGGGTAAAATAATGGAAGTAGCAATAGGGGCGGCAATAGGAGCAGGAGTTGGATATGTTGCCACAGGTGAAGCAGAAGGTGCGCTTATAGGCGCAGGCGTTGGTGCGATTGGCGGTTATGCGGTAGGGCAAATGGGTGCAGCACCTATAGGAGGATTACCAGGAGGAGGTACAGGAACAGGTGCGGGTGCAGGTGCGGGTGCAGGTGCGGGTGCAGGTGCGGGTGCAGGGTTTAAAGGAGTGTCATTGCCGGGACATACAGGAACTTTTAGTTCACCGATTGCAGGTTCAAATATACCAGGGAGTGCGACTTTCGTTGGTCCAATGCAACCACCTTCCGCCTTATCGGGTTTCTTTGGTAAGATGGGTACTACATTGGCCAAGGTAAGTAAAGTCGCAACGCCTTTAATGCTTGCGGGTTCACTTCTTACTGCGGGGTCTGGTGTGGCGGGTGCTTATGGTGCAGCAGGTCAAGCTGATGTGGAAGCAATGTATTCCGATAGACAGGCGGTACAACAAGAACTTGCCCGCTTGGATGAAAAGGATAGAAGGGTAAGGCGGTATTTAAAGGACAAGAGTGATGTTGAAAATTATTATGCAGGCGTGGGTCTCCGTTCTGATGTGGGTTCGCCCCTGGTAGTAACAAGTGATTATTTCTATACCCTACAGAAAGATTTACGGGCCATAGATATGGTTGGTTACGGAAAAATTGAGGGTTACCAGAAAGAAGCACAAACATTCAGGACTTATGCTGATAGAACCAGAAAGGCCGCACCATACGAGGCTGCGGGACAGGTTTTATCTACTGCCGGGAGGGCGTTAATATAAAGAGATGGGAATAAAATTACCTATAGATACAAGGGAAAAGGCAGTACCTGGCGGATCAGTTCTTCCCAGTCCTAGTTGGCAGAATGTTACTCACCAAAAAATTGTTCCCAATGCGTTAGGGGTATTGGGAAAGGCAATTGAAGAGGTGGGGTATACTGTCCAGCAGGTAAATGATAGGACAGAACTGGAAAAACAATCACTTAAAACCGAATCAAAAATATCTGGAATAATCCTGCAAAATTCCACTAATATTCAAGACCCCCAAAAATTTCGTGATAAGACCGCAAAGGAAGTAAGCAAGGTAATAGATGATGCACGAAATAATATTAACTTCAGGAATAGACAGGAATTTGATATTATCTCTACAAAACTGGGACTTGATGCCGAAGCAAAGATAGCGACTGGCGGTATAAAAAAGACAGTTGATCTTTCTGCTGCCCAATTCACTATAAGTAAAAATGATTTAATGGAAAAGTATCTTGCGGAATCAGTAAATCCAGACACAGGATTGCCCTATACAGAAGAGGATGTTGTTGGTGCGGTAAATACTCTGATACAGGATAGGTTTGATACCGGTGTGTTTGATGCGGAAAAATCGATAAAGGAAGAGGCGGATTACCAGGCTGATTTAGCCAGATTAGATTTCCTTAAAAATTACGAAGATGACCCAAAGGCTGCTGTTGAAAAATTAGAAAAAAATAAATGGTTGTCATCGGAACAAAAAATAAATCTTCATTTTAAAATGTCGGGCCGAATTACGAAAGTTGAAAAAAAACAGGAAAAGGAAAGGAAGGCAAAGATACAGGCGGATGCGGATGAATTGTATCGGTTGCTGGTATCACCAGAAGATGGCAGGGAAGTAAAGCAGGAGGATATTGATAAAATCAGGGGAGATGGGTTGGGTGGTAGTGAGTTAAGGGTACTACAAAACAAGTTTAATGAGATTGAAGATAAGGGTGGGGTTGGCGATACTGACCTGAGAAATGCACATAGCATCTCTATACTAAATGCGGATACAATAGAAGATTTAAATAACATAGGTAAAATAATAAAGAAAGAGGCGGGTAAAGGACAGCTTAACACGCCACAGACAAAGGAATTGATTGCCTCTATTGAAAGCCGAAAAGCCAAGATACTTAAAGGGGAAAGGCCATTGGGTTATACAGAGTATAGGGGCATGGTAAAAACGCTTTTTGGTGCGGAAAGTTTAGACACATTTTGGGATGCCGATAGGGCGATTAAGGTGAATGTAGCTTTAGGCCGTTATATAAAACTTATTGATGAGGGAAAATTACCTTCAGAAGCTTATCTCCAGGTAAAAAAGGAAATTCCCCTGCCAATGGGAAGTTCCACCAAAACAATAGATCAGTTAGATAAGCAATTGGCAAATAGTTTGTTTTTGTTCAAGCAGGGTAAAATCACAGAAAAGGCTTATAAAAGAAGGGTGGATAGTAATAAGAAAGCACGAGAGTTCCGTAAATATATGGATGAGCATGGGTTATAAATAATGCAAAGTGATGATAAAAAACAGGTAGTTAATAGGGATTCAGGTGATGAAAA
>Ga0209756_1004433_pt1 | contig 10939 bp, 7 predicted proteins | sample ETNvirenome_6_85_FD_184071 | JGI IMG/M metagenome (GOLD analysis project Ga0209756, IMG submission 184071) | Marine viral communities from the Pacific Ocean - ETNP_6_85 (SPAdes) (version 3) | ecosystem: Environmental > Aquatic > Marine > Oceanic | place: Pacific Ocean | collected 2013-06-19
TTTTGAACCAGAAAAAACCACGAGATTTTTTGGAAAGCCTTCAAAAACAAATATCGTTCCGTTGTGTCGCCTGTCATTGAGCGCGGCAGCACCGAGATACCGCGTTTGCAAACCGGCAGATAAATTTAGGGGCGTTTCTGGTGGTGCCAGACTTGTTTTGTCCACATACACGGTTGATAAGTTAAGCTCTTCGCTCTGTCCAATTAGGGGCGATGTTAACGTATAATTGGGAACCTGTTCTCTCTTAAGGCCTCCTACAGAAGGTGCAATACCGAGAGCAGTTGAAGATAACATATCGTTAAAAGCAGAACCTGGAGTCATGTTTTGAAGGTTAGAGCCAGAAATCTCTGCCATTAATAAAGTGGAGCCCTCCGTCGACACCACTGCAGGAATCATGGCCCCACCCGTCAAACCGTAATCTTTGTACGTTTTTCCCGAAGTGCCCTGAATCAGTATGTTTTTTCCGGTGACTCGAAGACTCTTGCTTTTAATTTTTTTGCCCATGATTATCCCCCTATGTCCGCAATAAAGTGTTCACCTTCACCCTGAAAATCACTAAATTCGTTGTCCTCCCATCTCATGTCCTCACTTAAATAACTGTTCTCTCCGTAATGTTTGTATTTGCCCCGTTCCAGTGTGTGCGGTGAAACTATAAAGCGCACACCCAAAAAATTTGTGTTTTGTGGTAAAACAGAAGCAATCAAAGACGCAAGCGTGTCATCAAAAAACCTGAAAAAATTAAAAAACGTTGACAAGTTAATCTTAGACCCCAAACGATTAAAGTAAATCTCCCGCAGGTGTCTCATATCAGGATACTCATCAGAAAATGTGGTTTGATGAGTACCTATGGCATTCTCAAGCGCTTCTAGTGTGCCAAATATTTTCATGATATCCTCGTTCAAAGCCTGCGATGTGCTCACTTCAACCAAAAACCTGTTATCATTCTCTATCTTGTTTGAACGAAGGTAATCTTCATCATTCACGCTTATGGCAGCCAACGTTTCTGCAATGGACGCGCCTTGAAGCGTTTCAATCTGTACCTTGTTATCGCTTGAATTCACGTCAAACTGTGGTATGAATTGTGTTGTACGCACCTGTTCTTTTTTGATTACGCGTTTAGAAACATCAAACCCCGTTCCAGATAGGTAAAACCTTAGTTTTCTAATGATACCACCGTCAACAGGCCCGTGTTGTAACCATGGCGCACCGAATGCGCCGGTGACCTCACTTTGTGCATAATCGAATAATGTAATTTCGCCGTTAGCGTTTGACGTTGTTGTGGGTTGTTGCATCGTTGCGGCAACGCGCAACCTTTCAAAAGAACCAGACAGTGTTGTTCCAAAACAGAAATTCACGTTGGGATTAATAACGCCTAGCGAATCTGGGCTTAGCGCATGAGTCACAAGTTCTTTCTCCTTAAGTTCTTTTGACCAGAATCGTAATTGAGACAACTTTCCGGAAAACTCTGTACCGCGAGAGGCCGTAGGAAAACTATCGCCGTTAATGTGATAATCAAGTGTCGCACCCGTTCTCGTTTCCAGACTTTGGCTTCCAACACAAATGAAAGTACCCGAAGCGTTGTTGTTGAGGCCGAGTGTACTGAAACTGCCATGGCTTGATATACCCTTAGCTCGAACTTCCGTTGCCTTAGATATAACAGGGGTTTCTGTGCCTACCTGACGAGCAGACAAAAAATATGACGCCGAATTATATCCTAAACTTTCACGGCCAAAAGCAACGTGCCAAGGATTACCATCGAAAATATTTGTTGCTTGAAGCGACATGCTTAGCGGTGCACTAACTGTATCATTTTTAGTATCGCTCGAATATACGAAAACGCTGCCTGTTGCACCAGTATTCACATCGGGCTTAAACGCTAACACGTTGGTAAACACACTTGGTTTTACTATGACGTTTCCGTTCGATCCCGTCGAAACAATTCTAAACAAGGATTGGGTCACAAAGTGTGAACCAGTAGCCAAAGTAGAAAACTTGTAGATGCCCTCAACAGTAAACGAGCCGCTAGTCAACAAACCATCATTTGCATTATTTGTGCCGGTATTGGTCAACGTTCCTTGAGGCGTAGGTGCCCCCGGCTCTATCCTTGACGCGCTAAGATAAATGCTGCGAATAACCGGCTTATCGGTCGCAAAACCAGCTGAATCAATTGCGGTAGTACCCGCAATTGAACCACTGAAGTCCAAGAACTTCAAGTCTATTACTTGGTTTTTCGTTGACGTCGCAATGTTATCAACATTGCGACCACCAAATTCAACAGTCCTAAACACCTTTTGATGCTCAAGACCAAGCGTATTTAAGATGCCATTCACTGCCGCTCGTGTTCCTTTTGACCTGATTATCTCAGGAAGTGATACAAGTATCCTACGCCAAAGCTTGTTTTGGGCATCGCGCATCGATTCGGGCGAAAGACCCGATGTAACGCCAACGTTTTGTGCCAGCAAGAACTGCGCGAACTTTGCAGCAGTGAACTGTGACGGTAGGTTAAACCCCATCTGCTCTGCACGCGTTACAAGAAATGTATCCGCTAGCCCTTCATTTGCATCGTATTGCACGTTATCAAACTGTGAAAATTGATCAATGTAAATCTTGAGTTCGTCAAAAAACTTGCCGTACATAAACAGGAGCGACGCGATGATCTGCGCCGATGGAATCTGTGCGCCACCCGGAAACGCGGTATTGGCGAATATGGCCTCGCCAGCATTTGCATCTTCGTCTGCGAATCCTTCCGCTTGCGCGGCCTCGAGAAGATAGTGTTGTGGCACAAGTCGAGTTATGAGGTTCGGGTTGTTGGCGTCATACTGGCTCGCGGACGTGAGAAGAGTGCTGTTCAAACTCACCGTAGTGTCAAAGCCTGGAAACAATATTGGGTTATCTTCCGGTCTTTCCAAAACCATCGGATTCGTGACGTCAGAAAACGTTAACACATCCGATGCATCCTTACCCCTTAATATTTGTGCGGCGGCCTCAGTAGATATTGAACCGTGTAATGAATTACCACTTGAATCCAACACAACCGCGTTTCCACCGTAACTTCCTGTTGGCGCGTTAAACCTGTAATAGAGTTTCAGGCTACTCGTCGGAAAGATGTTTTGGGTTGCGTAATTGCGTTGATCAGCCAAGGACCGCGTAACGTGAAACACCCTTAGTTCATCGATGGCACCCGATAAGATTGTTGTGGTCCCCGTGTCGGTGCCCGTGGGGGTGTAGGTAACAAAACCTGGTGAACTGTGTACCGAACCACTTCCGATGTATAGCGGACTCGTCGAAAAGTCTATCTTACCAAACTCAGCAGTTGCAGACGACGTTGCTTGTAATTCTGCCCCCCTATACAGCTTGAGTTTTTGCGCCCCTGGTTCGCGATCGAACGTCGCGATGATGTGTGACCATTTGCCCTTCGGAACAGTCATTGAGGCGCTCAAACCTATTGACGCAGAAGAAACATAAAACTTGATCGTTTGGTCTGTTGTACTCTCTGAACCCGATGCAGCCAACGTAATACCGTTTGAACCAGAAAGCTTTTGAAGAATCACTGTCTTATGTGGTGCGTCTACTGGGGCATAAAACTGCATTTCAAAGGCGATCGACAACATTCCAGGATCAAGAATGCTTTGCCCTGTCTTATCTCTTGAAAGCGTTGGGTAATCAGTCCCCGCAAAATCTTTAACAGTTATTGCACCGACATCGGTCGAGTCGGTCCACCTAGCAAAATTCTTGTACTTTGGAAACTGAGTGTACACATATCTCTCAAAGCCCGTTAAGCTTTGCAGGAACTCTTCTCTCTCAATGAATGTACCGTCGAACGGGTAATGGTTTATAATCCTCTCAAATGCAACGTTGACGTTTGATTCAGCAGAATTGAAGAACGTGTGATTCTCAAACTTAGAAAAATCAAGAGGTATCTGCTGCGTACTCTTTAAGGGTGATCCGGGCGGATCCAATAAGAAGCTGCTTGACATCGCGCCAACCGAGCCACCTATGTCACCCATGGTTAATTGCACAAAACTCTCGACCTCGCGCACGCTCGCGTTTCGAGTAACAGAAGAATCAAAAAGAATCTTTTGGCTCTGTATATCCCTGGCACCCATCAAACCACCTTAAATACTGATGTGGTTTTCAACACCTCTGTTTCACCGCTATCGATTAATTTAAAATCGAAAGTATAAGTACGATCCACGAACAAAGCAGACATATCGAACTTAAAATACATTCCCTCGCTATCTTCAGAAAGCCTTGTGCCGTTATTGCTTTCCGCGAATGGAATTATGATTTTATCTGTCATAACATCACGTACACGATAGTATGCTTTTTCTATGACGGTCGATTTGAGTCTATACGGAAACCTCTTCGCAGTTGTTTGAGCGTTATAATTGGTAATGAAAACGCGAAGTTTAACCTTCTCTGTTTTGCCAAACTCCGACGATAAATTAGTGATCTTGACTCCAAGATTTTTAGGAATTTCGTTAAATCCATAACGAGTTGGAGCCTTAATTGTTAGCGAACCCGTATGAAAACCTATTGATCCAGTTGTGCCATTCCAAAAAGTTGTAAACGAAACGCTACCGCTATCTCTCACTTTCGTTGCAATTGTCTCGCTTCCCGTCACCGTTGTCGTATCACCGCTCCAAATAGCAAAAGAAGCAGAATAAACACCGGTTATAAAGTTATTGAGATCTCCGGCAATCTTGTGTTGGCTAGCCGTTACGTATTTTGAAAACGAGCCGGTTGATAAATGCAAAATCAAAGAATCGCTTCCCGTTACAGATAACAGGTTCGAACCACTTTTGATGTTGGTGGGCCTTCCCCTTTCAAACGAATTGAGAAATATCGATCCACTCAAATCGAAAAAGAAAGATTCATGATTGTCTTGAATTGAATCATCAAAACCAATTCGTAACAACGGACGTAAGAAGACGTTTCTCGCTTGCGTTGAACCAAAGCGCTTCACGAACCTGGTCCTCGTATCGGTTTCTTCACTGGCCGTGAAACTCAATCTAAGCCCGTGATTTGTGAACTGACCTGCAAGACTTGCGGAAACCAGTTTTGTTACATCGATCTTAAGATCTTCATCACCCTCAACAAACGTTTGTTTGCATTCGAAATTTAAGTGGCTGACACCCGTTGAACCTGCGGCGGTGATGGAGCCGCTTGCATAATAATCCGCAGCGTCATCGGCACCAATTGAACCCGATGCGTTCGCTCCACCCGAAACCCACATTGTAGCAACACCCGCGGAAAAACTGCTTGAATACCAGTTCGCAATGTCTATGTCTCTAAACGCCGCGACATCCCTACCGTTTCCCTCATCAAACTTACGCGCCAGCGGAAAAACCGATAATGTGAAATTTGAAGGTACGCCTTGACCTCCCATAACGTCAAACATCAACAATTCAGCCTTGAATGAAGAATTCGTAAAATCAATAGTGGATCGAGTAAGATCTTGGATGGATTTATAATCGAATTTAATCAAGGCCCGTGACAGTTCTATCTTATCTGTATTATAAGGTTCTGCAGTCGTTCCCGTCAGAGTTGATTCATTATAAAGCTTAAAGATATCGATAGTTCCCGCACGACCCACATTTGCGTCCGATGCCGAAAATGAGTTGTTAATAATTTTGTTTGTAATGTACGTATCAGCACTGGCGGTGAATTGTAAGATCATAACACATTTCCAATGATATCGCTATCCGAATATTTTAGTTCAAAAATTGCTCCAGCTGGAGGCGTTATTAGTCCATTCATTAAACTTGCGTTTAAATCAAACAATTCTGACGAATAAGACTGTTCATTTTGAGTTCCGAAGAAGTTAAGAAACCTTATAGAAGGTAATGCTTGAACTCCTGAAGAATTTAAGATGGAGAAAATTAAATCAGACTCAATAATGGGTTCGCCCACCTGGAACTTAGAAACGTCTAAAAGTATTTTTAGATTGTTTAGCACCCCCTGAAGTGTGGTTATTTTATTTGCATTAGGTGTCACCCTGATCGTAAACTCTACGCCAAAATTGATTATTTTTGCATCCTTTATGTGAATGGATTCACTGATCAAACGAAACTCATTTAAGTAATTTCGTAAATTAAGCTTAAGTGTATCAGACGCAGTAGCTAGCTTTCCTGAAGAGTCTCTACTTACAATGTACAAGTCGCTTGACAGGTTGTTGTCGGTTGACGGAGTTACACCCGCCCTATAAACCCGACCGAATTGGGCCGGTAACGTATAGATCCTGGCCAACAGATCTTCCCGGGTCACAATTCTGTTTTGAGAATTATTTGCAGAAGAAATCTTGGCTTTAAGAGCTGCCACCGATAAAACATCATCACCACCAGCAGCGGGACTTGGATTTGTCACCGCAACACTGGCTTTTATGGTTTGGATTTGTGGCGATGTTGCCGCTGATGGGAACAAAATGTTCAGTGCTGTAACCTGATTTATGGTACCAGAGCCCACGTTAGTATTGAGCCCACCACCCGCAAGATAATTGATTGTAAGGGAAGTACCGCGTGGCGAAATACCCAAAGAGTTTGAATTTAGCAACGAATTCGGATCAATAGAAAACCTCGAAAACGTTGTTGTTCCCACAAGAGGTAAAGCCAAGGTGGAAGGATCTGAAATTACATTGTCTTGAACCGATTTCGCATTTCCAGATCCAAAACGTAATGTTGTAAGTCGGGTTGTCAAACTTGTGGATTTCGTAAACCGGTAAGGCGCAGGGATTATTTCAAGGTTGGAAGTTGCCTCAGACTGATCGGCTGCTGACTCTGTGGATACTGCTTTAAAAACGTTGTCCTGACTTAAATCATCGACCTCGTAATAAGTGTTTTTGTTTAAATCAACCACGGAAAGTACACTTGAAACATCAGCGCTTGATAGGGTGATCGTTCTAAATGAGACGTGTACGTCTGGAATGCTGAACGTTTGTGCAACAAGCTTTCCGCCAACAGCCTGAAGGGATCGTGAAACTTTAAATGTTGTGGCAGCACCGAGGGTGTCCGTGGTTGCTATCTCAACTTCAGCTATCAATTCGCCCAAAAAATCTGTTGCTGCATAATCAACGTCCTCGATGGTCGTAAACGTAGTACCGTTTGTTGCTCTAAGCGTGGTGCCCATAATAACTTTCGGAAGTTGGTTCGTATCTGGGATGACTTGGCCGGCAACCGATTTTGAACCAACAATGAACGAAAGTTTGACATACGTTGATGCAGGAGCTTTTCCTCGAATCTTAACACCGGCGTTGTTAAGATGCGTCTCGATGTTTGATAACTCAACCGCTCGGGTGTAATTCAATTCGTTAAACTGGTGATCCAGATAAAACGACATGGTATCACCGACCATTGCGGCCATGTCCACGAGCAGCCCGCCCAGCGATGCTTCGGAAAAATCCTGAATCTTGTCAGGATAAAAAATCCTTGCATACTCAATAAGCTGCGCCCTAAACCCATCAAAGTCTCGAGCCAGATAGTTTCTTTGTCTTACGTTTTTTAATTTTTCAGCCACTTACCCACCCGCTTGAAGAGTTATTTCAATGCCCTGCTGACTAACACCTATCGACGGAATGTTGTACGTTATCCTGACGCGCACCATTGCAAGGTCATGTTCGTTCATACCGTCTTCAAATGTTTCAAACGTTAACGGCTCAATGAAAGGCATGTATTTAGATATTGCTTTATTAATTCGCCTGATGGCGACCCCATCAAAATCCGCCGTTCCCAAATCAAAAAGAAGTGGCCTGATGTTCGCACCGAAATCATACAACCCCAGACGCTCGCCGTGGTTTGTAAGCAACAGGTTCTTGAAGTTGTCTTTGATGTTTTTCAATATATCGGTGTGCATCGCGAACAGACCGCCCCCGGTGCTGAACTGCACCGGTGTCTTAATACCGATGTAACGAGTTCTACCGGTTAGGTCTGTCTGGTCTTGCGCTTCAACGGCCGTCATGCCGACCGCCTTGAAGCTGTATGTCTTATTAGATCCCGCGGGCAAGGTTCACCTCAATAGATAAGTATCACTCAATCGTGGTGCTTCGTATTAAGAGATGCTTGAACCGACGGTCGCACCAATAAACGCGGTGAAGACCCCACCCAAGACGCTAGAAACAGATGAGCCGATCACCCCATCGTAAAACGCATTGGCGTGATTCAAACCTGCTGCGGTCGTATCAGCAGGAGGAGGATCGCTCGTATGAGCATCCGTGAATGAAAACGTGCCTGATGTTACGATGGCATCAGCGACCAACCAACCCGTATCATCCCCCCACAACGTCAACGTAGCCATGAACGCAGCCAAAGCGCCCGAGAACGATGGCCACTCCGTGGAAGACGCATCAAAGTCGGCAACGAGTGCTTCATGCAACGAAGCGTAACCCGCGTCCACAATCGCTGAGTCCGGATTGATCATCACACCAGCCGCCGGCATTGTGGCACCGCTAGGGTTCACCGCGGAACCACTAAGAGACCCGTCGGCGTTCTTCACCCAATCAAGGAAAGCGGTCACTATCAGATCAGCAACGTCCGGACCTAGGGTTTCAGTTGCGGTGGCACCGTCAAAAATGTCCTTCAACTCAGAGGACAAATCGTCGACGGCTAGCGACATTACTTTACCTTCCCGACTACGCTGAGTGACAAATCCCAAAGTTCTACAGACGATGGTATTGTCGGAGCCGACGGTCCAACACCGGTGTTGTGTATGTGATTGTTAAATGTGGTTTCCAAAGCTTTTATCATAGCCAAAAGCGTTTCGCCCTTGATCAGGTGATCCGAACCAAGCAAATCGTTTCCGATGATCACCTGATCCGGTAGTCCTGAGCCTAGAACGATCTTGGGTCCGTCGATCATAATCGACCCGTCAGGTTGCATGATGATGACTGCCTTGTCAACGTTCTCGATCCCCTCTTTAACGATCTTGATGCTACCGTTGATCGCGTTGACGGTATCCTGTCGCGCGACTATCCGAACCTCATCCGATTTGACGATGACGTAGGGCGATGCTATAACGGGAAGCACGGGAACCAGGTCCACCGTCGGGTACGTAAGACCCAACTTAAGGTCACCATCGGTGTTCATTGCCACATACACACGTGATGAATCGGTCACGAAATCGGGATCACCCTCAATGGGATTTATGAAGTACTTGTCTGTCTCCTCCTTTTCACGTGCGTTTTCAATTACACGGGGTGGCGTACCCACCGGATCTGCATCCACCGCACCAAGAAACCGCCCTCTCCCCGCGACGACGTCAATGCTCCCTGCAAACGTTCTCAATACCTCATCAACCGATTTCGAGGCGTTACTGGTTTCGCTGGTTGCAGGCAACTCGTCAGCGCCCCAGCCCCGATCATCGCTCAACAAGATAAGCGTGTTGTTTGAGCCCTGCAAGACAAGATCACCAATTCGTCGAGTTAAACGAGGCACCGGCTCTGGAGAAAATGATATCTCGGCAGAAGATTCATCAACGATCACATCGTAACTGTCTGGTTCTGGTAACGTAAAGTGTGGTGGGGTGCCGTCGCCGTTTGGAAAACTCGCGGTCACATCAGTGGGTGCCGGAAGGATCTGGCGATCGAGGTGTGTGTAGTTGATACCATCTGTGAAACCAGGAGCTGTGATCCTACACATCCAGTACAGGTATTTCATCTCTTGACCAGGACGTTCCGACATCACCCAGACCTGTTCACCTGGTTTCACGGGCAACTGAAGGTGTGGTGGAAAGAACGGAAAGCAAAGCGTTGACTTCGGTTCCGATTTCGCTGCGCCCGCGGTGACGATCTTGATCAAAAGCGAGTTTCGAGGTATGAGATAGCGTAGCGTCTCTACGGTATCACCAGCTTCCTCATCAAAGGGTGGGACGGCCGGGTTGCCAGTTAGTATCCCGGGATTCGAGATGTTATTAAAGATCTCTAGAAGTTCCTCATCGCTGTAATAGCTTGGATCATTGAGCATTTCCACAACGACGGCGCGTAAAAACACACTGGATGGTTTTTGCGAAGCCGACGCCTCAGCTGTTGACGTTGTTTTGCTGACCGATGAACCTATTGCTGCAGCTCTCGACATTTACTTATCGCTTATTGCTGAAAACATGTCATCGGCATCAATCTTTGATGCCTTCGATTCCTCTTTTGCAATCAAATCTGCAAGCTTAAGGATCTGTTCATTTGATTTACACATGCGCTCTAAATACTTTGCCATGATTGAACCGACCGCGACATGATCCGATTGGCTACCTTCCATTTTTAAGTATAGGTTTGTGTAAAGCGTGTTGGCGTTTTCCCGATCGCTCAAGGCATTTTCGTAAATTTCCTTCCACAAGAGCTTTTTCTTATCCTCAAGACTTGAAATCTTATCCAATAGGTCTGAAAACGCATCGACCTTCTTGTTCGTCGCCTCCAGACGATCGATTGCATCGTTTCTTGCTTTAGTCAAAACTCACCTCAAAAAATCTCGAATTCGTTGCTACCACGAATCGTCTTGTAGTGTTTCCTCACCGTGCCTAGAGCATATGCTAACTGCTTTTGGTTTAGACCGCTGATCTCACGAACGTAAACGAAGATGGCACGCTTGTTAAGAAAATCCAGCGTGTGTACGTTTTCAAAAATCGTGATAATTGCGTCTATGCACAGTATCTCGTTTTTCTGATGAACTTTTTCTTTTATCGCTTTTAACGCCCTAAGCATCTCTTGTTTGGATTCGATAGAATCTAGGTTCTTGTCTGCAGATTGAATAACTCGGTGGTACGCGATGGTCCGTCTGTCCTTGGCACTCATATCATCAGTTGCCTCAAACGAAATGGAGCGCCGAAGACGCTTCTGTCTTTTCTTTGCGTTCCCTATCAACCAGTTTTTTCCCACAACGTTAAAGTAAGAAAATGCCTTTGTTCCCCTGTCTTCTCTCCACTTGTGTATCGTTTCTAGCAGAAAAGACACGCAGTC
>Ga0209756_1004439_pt1 | contig 10929 bp, 12 predicted proteins | sample ETNvirenome_6_85_FD_184071 | JGI IMG/M metagenome (GOLD analysis project Ga0209756, IMG submission 184071) | Marine viral communities from the Pacific Ocean - ETNP_6_85 (SPAdes) (version 3) | ecosystem: Environmental > Aquatic > Marine > Oceanic | place: Pacific Ocean | collected 2013-06-19
CAGTACCCAGGAAAGCGGGTGTATTCTCTAGTGATCCTTCTACCTTGAAGTTAGGTGGGTTAAGGACGACCAAGTTGCCTTCGGCGTCTGTATCTAGTTCCCACGCTTCAAGTAGTTCTGTAATATCTACTTGTTCTGCTAGGCATTTTTGTAGGGTCATTAATAATGCACCTACTGCTTGTGTTGTTAGTTTCATTTTTTTCTCCTTAGATGTTTTTTTTAATACCGAAAAATCTTAGATCTTTCGGCCCTGAAGTTGATGTTTCAAAAAAATAATATTCAAATACTTCATCAACTGGAATAGACAGCCGTATATCTTTTTCTGTAAGGTTTTTATAGTAATCAGACCAAGACCCTTCCAACAATGGGGCATCATGAGGTTTAGATCTCCTGGTTCCATGCTCAGGCCTGCCAGTTGTCGCACAAGTAAAAAGGAACGCCCCACCGGGTTTTAACATAGTGGCTATCTTTTTCAAGCTTAAGTCATAATATTGATCATGTTCAAAACATTCAGTCGAGATAATAATATCATACTCCTCATCCATACCCTCCAGAAGATGAATGGGGCTTACTACGTCTACATTTCTTCCTGATCCAACATCCACTCCGCAGTATCTACTTTCTTTAAACAAATAGCGATTATTTCCGTTTATATCTAATGAACCGCAATCAAGTACATTCACATTATAAAAGAAATCTGGGTGCTTTTTTAATATTTTCTTACAAAACTCTTCTTGTTCTTTGTGAGACACTTTTTATTCCTCCTTTTTTATTATTATAATTGAATTCAAAAAAATGATAGATTCAATATCTGTTCTTATTTTTACTCGCCGGGCTGCTACTTCTCGTTTTAGAAGATCTTCTCGTCGGGCAGTAGGCGGTCGGTGATTCTTGAGTGTTATACCAAGAAAATTCACTTCATCAATTAAATTTTTAAAATACTCAATAGAAGATCCATCTTTCTTATATCCCCCTCCGAATTCTTGCCAATAAGAACAACAAGTATCCTCTATTATATAAACCCCTCCCTTCTTCACACTACCAAACAACGTCTCAAAAGAAAAGATCATATCACTTTGTAAATGAGACCCATCATCAAGGATGATATCAAATTCTGGGTTCTTTTTTATGAGGTCATTCAAGAACGTAGGGTCATTTTGTGATCCAATCTCTATCTTTATCTGAGGCGTCGAATAAACTCTACAACTTTCTAAGATGTCTACACCTGTGACCTTAGAATTTGGATAATATTCAGCCCAAGTGTTCAACGAAGCGCCTTGATGAACCCCTAATTCTAGAATATTTAATTCATCATTACGGTCGTAAGTTAGGTATTTCTCATATTTGTTACAATAGTTGTGAACAAGGGAACTCTTGTCTGTGTTATATTTCTTTGCGATATTATCTAAAATCATGTCTCTTCCCTTATTTTATATTTTTTTATCAAACGTATGTCGTTTTCAATAATGCCCCGAATATAAGTCTCCCTCTCTAATTTCCTAGTAGTCAAGGAAACTTCACCAAGTGCTTTTATTCCACTAAAAGCAAGATTCACCCTACCTTGCTCCCTATTCTTAGTAAGTAGCCAGTCATCACCACCCCAAATTTTCATCTCTTGTGGTATTTCCACCCAATGATTCTGATTAATAAAGAAGGTACAAGCGTACCCATAAGTCCGCTTCCTTATCTCAAACAACGCTTTCTCAGGATGAGGACTTCTATAACAATCTAAACCGATACCTATCATTCCGATTTTAGATTCACTGTCTATTAAATCTGGCGGTACGAGCTTAAACAAGCTATCCCATTCGAACCAGATATCATCGTTAAGTACTAAAAGAGGGTTATTGCTCGCAGAACAGGCACCTTTATTCCAAGGTTGATTTACAAAAGTGTTTCTGCCTTCGATTATGTGAGTTACCTTACTTGGTAGTTTTATATCTTTCCCGGCAGTGTTATCGAATAATAAGATTTCCCCCACTTCACCCCTGCTAGACAACTCTTTTAACGTAGTCAGCAGGCGAGGGCATTCCCACATTGTTGGAATGATTACCGTATACTTTTTATCTCTCATTTATTCGATCTTCAGTTTCTAGGACCGTAAAAGTTCGGTTTACCGCAATATCTTCCTGCCATTGTCTACCGATATCATAAAACAATGGGATCACTGTATGTTTATTTACCGAACGGGTTACTTCTATATGAGGATAGCAACATGCCCTCTCAGGGTTAAACAGGAAATATTTTGATGTATTGTTTTGAATTCCCTTTATACACTTATCCTTAAACAAACGCAATCCAAATACACCAGGATTGAAACTAACTTCTCTTGATCGCTCTACCAATTGTAGGTAATCATTTTCATCGAACTCGATATCTTGTAGAATATCTATTAGCCTTTTTCCTGTTATATTGGGATTCATCGCCCAGTCGTCCTCAAGCCATAAAATTCCATACTTTGGATTAAGCTTTCCTGCCTTTAAAATTAGATTTTCAGCAGCTTTAAAGAAGCTCTCCCGAGTACCTGTCAGTTTTTCATTCTCAAAGAAAAACTCAATTTCCATCTCAGGACAATGTATTCTCGCCCCTTCTTTAATGTACCCCATACATTCTTTTATTGAGGTATTGAATACCCTGTCTAAATTGATTAACCACTTCCCCTTTACCCCTTTTAAAAAGGAAAAGTACGACGGAAATACTACACGATGTAGACAAGTCCTATCCACAGCGGTAGTACAAACTATTAAGTCATATCTACTCATCTATCCACCCTACGATACTCCGAAGAGCCCGGTTTCTCATCGCCCTAACCTCGTCAATCATCGCCATTCCCGAAAGACCAAAATAATCCTCGTGGGCTACACCAATAAGTTCCTTCTGGGACATGAACTTACAACCTAGCATCTTCGCCTCGATGGCAACCCTCGGTGTTGGTTCTGGGTGTCCTGTTTGAAATATCAATCCTTTGTATCCTGCCAGCTTCCTTAAAAAGGAGTGATAGTCCGGTGAAGAAATGAGGTCATATTCAATATTGTTTTTCTCACAGAACGCAACGGTCTCACTCGTTTTCTTGATCGGGTTAGAACTATTGATTACTGCGAACTTGTCCTTTTTATTTCCCCGAAACTCTTTTTCCAAGCTAGTGATCACCGTTAAGTCCTCATCAGACCACATACTACAATTAATGTTAACTAAGTTAGTCATAGTTAAATTTCGCTCAAATATATCCCTGTGCATCTTACTTAAGCAGATCACCTTTTTAGCTCCGAAATAGAAGTTAAGGTTGGTTAATTGATGCGGTGGGCAAACAAAGTCGGGAAAGGTAATAGGGTTTCTTAACTTACAGAACTTATAATCATGCTCATACAGGAGATAATCACAGTTACCAGTAAGATAGGCTTTATGTTCAGCCCGAATGCCTGCGAAATTGCCGATAAACCAAGTCTTGTCAGTATTCTCTCTTAAATACTGTTCCGTTAGGTCTTGGCTTCTTTTGTAATCATATAATAAATCATTAGACTTGAAATGTTGTAAAACCACATCATCGTGTAGTTCTGCCCCACCAAGAGTATCACCCTTAAAGAAGTCCGCTACAAAGATCACTTGGCTCATAAGTCACTCATCATGTTTATTTGATTGGCCCAATCTTCTTGTTCTTCAGTTACAACCGATCTCACCAAATATTCTGCTTGCACAGCGACCATATCTTCCTGAGTTAATAACACTTCTTTAAGATTCTGTGCTCTTTGTTGCTTCTGCTTATTCACAGTATACATCGATCGGAGTGCTTTCTTAAAAGATTTCTCTTTAGGATAGCACCACTTCATATCTGGATTGAGTACACCCTTCCACACTACTGCCTGCTGTATGGGTTCTAGATCATATTGGATCTTCTCGAACATAGGTTCTTTTTTTGTCTTCCCGGATTTCTCGTTAGTGACATCGGCATATAGAAAATCTACATGACCTGACCAAGCTGGTGCAGCAATTGGAAGACCTGAGTAGGCAGCCTCGAAAAGCGGTAGACCGAAACCTTCACCGTGGGTGGTTGTAATATAACCTTTGATCTTCGAATTAGTATACAGACCGTGTATCTCTTCCTCGGTCATATCACCGTGAATATAATAGATCTTACAGGATCGGTTTGGAAACTCATTAAGAAGATTTGATAGACGCAGTGAGGTTTGGCGGCGATCAATAAGAGACATGTTCTTTTGGTGAGTCTTTACAACAAGCCCTACCTCTTCGTCATGGAACTCATCAATAAACCATCGCAGTGTGTTTTCCAAGTTCTTTCGTGGTCCCCATTGGGCAATAGTCAGGAAGTTGAAATCAGTAGATAAGTTTAGTTTTTCTGTTAAGTCAACTGGCTTTATATCCTTTACTGGGTATCCTACGACCTCAATAGGGGTATTCGTTGACAACTCGCCGACTACATTCCCTTGCTGATCCTTGGCTGTATATGTCGCAGTAGTAAAACCCTTTTTGGCATGTTCGGATACAACAATAATTTTGTCCATCTCGTTTGCTTTTTGTAACCATTCTGGAGCTACCTTGTCGGTTTCAATCCCTGCCGTTACGCCGATATTAACTGGTGCTAGCTTTTCCCATTCATTTGGGATAGTAACCTGGATTGAGACATCGAAAGGTCCCTTAAAGGTGGCTAACTTCTGGATGTCTTGATTTATTTCCCGAGTCTCTCCCGTGTCTTCGGTGATCCAACTAGATTTACCCCAATTGGTCGGGACTACATATACATCGAAGACATCTGGTCTGGATTTCAAAGAGCGATAAACAAAACGTCCGTGCTCTCCGTATCCAGACTTTGAAAGTATTGGACTGCGTAATACGACCTTAATCATAGCTCTTTGATCTCCCAAGAGTTGTAACCTTTTCGTGTCTCCCAGGAACCATATCGTTTATGGATATCTTCCAAGTAAGCAACCCAGGTATTCTTGTATTTATTGAAATTGTAATTCTCTTCGACGTGCTGTCTCGCCTTTTTACCCAAGGCTTCTTTTTCTTCCGTAGATAAGTTATGAATTGTCTCGAAAGCTGCCACTACGTCTTCGCCGGCTAGTCTGTCTTCGTAGATGAATGGTACTGCTTGTGAACCGATGATCGCCTTAGACGCTGGCTCAATGCCTACGCCGAGGAATTCTTCACCATTCCATACCTGCTCTTGTAGCCCACCGGTCATCGTGTTGATCACAGGTGTTTCGCAAGAGAGCGATTCTAAAGAACTCAGGCCGAACCCTTCAGCGTCAGCAATGTTTACCGTGCAATCGGCTAGGTTATACATTACAGCCATATCCTCTGAACTTACTTTAGTCTTTGAGAATCGGACCTGACCTCTATTGAGGCCGAGTTGATGAGCTAAAAACTCTAGTGGCTGGCCGTGTGGATCTTCTGTATTGGTATGCAATAGTAGGCAAGCCTGATCGTGACCTACCTTGTCTAGGAAGTCCTTGAACCAAAACAGCAGTGAACCACTTTGCTTTCGGCGGGCGTTACGGTTATTCCAAAAGAAGATAGTTTTATCTTCCATGTCCATATCTTTTCTTATTTCCCGAACTCTCTTGAGTTGATCTGGATCAGAGACCTTCTTGAAAATGTCCGGGTCAACAGCGTGGGGAATATACATCTCTTCTACATCAGGTGATGCCGAGCGGACACATTCACTTGTCAGCTTAGAGATTGTAGTTACGACATCAGTTGAGTCATAGAAATTCTTGTTGAATACGGGTACAGGGAAGTTATCCCAAACATGATAGTAGACCGTTGGGACTAGCTTGCGAACCTCATCTTCCATCTCCCACAACCAACCGTAAAATCGAGGGTCAGTCATAAACCATAGAATATCTGGCTTCTCGTGGTGCAAAACCTGACGAAGCATCTCGGGCGTACCATAGCCGTCAATTGGAATAACTTTCCAATCTTCACCATGGCCTTCGACTAGGCGTGGAGTGTAATCTTGATGCTTCACGGCACCGCCGAGAGAAACAACTTGATACTTCCCTGATTGAAGTAGTCCTTCGATCATATATCGTGTCTGCCAAGCAACACCTGAGTGGAGCAATGGAAGATCACTGATTGTTAATACTTTTATCTTCTTAGTCATATAGTGTTTTACCTACAGTGTTCAGTTTGTTTAAAGGGACACTTACCAAAACGAATTGAACAGCGGTCACACGCCAATTTGTTTTTAATATGATTACCCTTTTCAATATTATACAAGGCTTTTGTTAGAAGGTTAAGGGCGTTTTCAATTCTTTTTTTACCCGCAGTAACCCTTACAAACTCTACTTTGTTGCCCTTCTTCGCAGTACGCTTAAATAGAACGAAGTGAGTCTCGATGTCTTCAATCGGGACATGATGCTTTCTGGCATAGAAGTGCTTGTAGAATACAAGCTGATAGTTGATATATTTATCAGATTTCTTGCGAGCATCCCAACCCCAAGAACAAGACTTCCAATCGATCAGGTGAATCTTATTACCAGCTAATACCACGAGGTCGATAAACCCTTTGAATTTCTTTTCCGAGTGATCAGTTTCTGTGATTTCTTCATACAGCTGCTCTTCTGCCTTGAGTACATGCCAATCTTCATTCATTTTCCCGAATTTAGCTGATAAGGCAGTGTATATCTCTGGAATAATATCAATCCCCTGTTGACGCCATTTCATCAAGTCTTGATCAAAAGCCTTCTTCTGTTCGTCCTCTGGGAGGCTCTTAATTTCGGAAACAAAAGATTTCTTAAATAGATTGATGATCTTTTCAGGGTCTTTAAAGTGATCTGGGGAGACTAGAGTCCTTTCACACACTTCATGAAGAGCTGTTCCAAAGGCAGTGTAGATGTTACCTTCGAAAGCTGTCAGCTTTTGTTCATGTACTAAGTGGTGGTAATGGGGGCAACTAGCCCAGTCTTTAAGTTCGGAATACGAAATGTGTGGCTTCTTGACCAAGTGACCTTCTTTCAGTCAGTTATTTCCCTCAGTTCCTCAAGCTTTTTATACAAGGTGGGGGAAGTGTTGTTTAATTTTTCTTTGTCCCCGAGATAAAACTCTTCAAATCCTATAGCAAAGTACTCACGAAGTGAGGTTGCAGCGTATGGCGAAAGGAACAGTCCCGCCGTTATATAACTAAGTGTATCATACCCTAGCTCGTTAAGCAAGAACAAATCGAATTCTTCATCGTATTTTAAATTACGGTAGTTGAAGCTGCCTGTTTCAAGACCCGCAGAAATAAGTCTTCTTTTAAGGATCATCCTCTTAGAGGTGAACTCATCACTAATAATACCATCAGCATAAATCTCTTCCGGCATGGTAGCTTCTAGGTGGTGTCCTAGTTCGTGAACAATATCATTAATTAAATCATCATTGTCATCTTGGTCAGGAGAAATATATAAGGCTCCATCAGCATAGAAGGCATTAATGCTTCTTTTTTCAAAATCAGGGTGTTCTGTTATGTAGATGGCATCTAGACCATAGAGAAATTCATCAGGTAAAGTACCAGAGACTATTCTTAATACTTTAGTTAAATTTATATTAGAAGATAAGTCTGTTAATACTATTATCTCTGCTTTACCTAACTTCATATTAAGATCTAAGTCTTCTTTTATTAGTTTAGATTTATTCTCTATGTAGTTTCTTATATTTTTCATACTGCTTTCTTTTAAGCTGCTAAAGGTATTATACCTAAGCGAATTTTCCTTTTAAGGATTATTTTTATCTTTTTAGAGATCTGCTGAAAAATCAGTATCTTCGATATCGTCTTCGGCTTTTTCTTCTTCATACTCTGGAGTAGTCACGTCTGGGAGTTCAACTTGAATTTCATCCTCAAATTTATCAAAGTATAACAGTAAGTTAGTCAAGAGATAGTCGTAAAACAGTTCTTTATCTGTTTCGTCTCCTAACATTTCATAGGCGTCCACGATTTGAGACTCAATTTTGTTGTAAGTGTCATCTGCGAAATTACGGCCGGTATCAGACATGTCTCTGGTATCCTCGTCTGCCGCTTCGCCTTCCTCATCAAACACATCAAGGAATTCCCCTTCAACTTCTTCTCCGTCTTCGTCACCCATCTCAATGGTGATCTTTTCCAAGAGTGTGTCGGCATCCACCTCATATGATTCCTCAGTTTTCTCAAGTGACTGTGGAGTGGCAAGAGAAGCTTTCACTGCCTGCACAATGTGGTTACGGAAAGATTGTCGTTGCTCAGGATCAGTAGTTAACATCTTGTATCCGTCTTCTAGGATAGGGATGATCTTTTTCAAGACGTCTTTTAGTACATTTATTCCAGTACTTTCATAAGGCTGGTCACCTTCGACCTCTTCCTTGATCAGCTTACGAATGGCACCTCTAAGCTGCGACTCTTCGTCTAGTCTTTTTTGAGCTTTAACAATGAGCTGCTTGCGAATATACTCTCGCAAAATGCTTTCTTGGATCAGTTGGTTTCTATCAATAGTCATAATCATCTCCGCTTCTGTATTTTACCACGATTACGCTGTGGTTTTCTACTGGAAGTTCTTTTATATGTAGATTTCTTATTGGTTTTCCACGGATTGTGGTCGTTTGGTGTTCCCGAGAAAGCACTTGCGAAGCCCATGATGGACCCTGCCCCCATTGATGACATCTCATCTAGCATGGAATCTAAAGCGGATAACCCTTCGGTGTAACCAGCCAGGGAATTCCACACCGCTTCTTTTTGATCATCAGATAAATGGGAAGGTAGCTTGGTTAGGAAAGAATCCTTATTCCCCTTTGCGATGATCTCTCGCACCGCAGTACCACCCATATCCTCTCCACCGAAAGTTGGAGTTACAACCTGTTCAATGTTAACTCCTGGGTTCTTCCTCTCCGCATAAGACTGAGCCCGATCGAACCGAGCATCTCCGACATCCTTGTCACTCTTGACCATGATGATAGTATCGCCGGGGCCAAACTGTGTCTGATCCTCAATCATATCGTATACATCAGCGACAGGGGTTTTCCCTACCTGGATCCCAACGGAGATGTTAGGGTCCCCTTCAGTGTACATATCCCAAATGGCTTTCGATTGTTCTGCTGTAATACAAAGACCTTTATAACATCTAGAATTCTTCCCGATAATGACTCTAGCTTCATCTACTTCGTCCATATCTGCGACATGTTTAACTAGGTCGTAGTGGCCGGCATGAGGAGGCTTGAATCCTCCTGGGATAAGGGCAACACGCTTACCATTACCGTCGTCTTCGATAACAAGGTCCCGTACAGAAAAATCTTTAGATTCATTAACGGGAGTGACCTGCTGATCACTGTACCTTAATATACCGAGGATCTGGTTGATTGGAGCGAAGTTGCCTGTGAACTTGTAAGTGACTCCATCATAATCAAACACAACACCTTCGGAAGCAGTTGAAATGTTTTCTAGGTCACCTATCTTCTGTAGTTCTCGTTCGAGTACAGTCATCGCCTTGTCATCTAGTCTATTTTCATCTGCTAGTGATTGCAGCTTAGTTACGGTATCACTGATCATTGCCCTTTGGCGTTTTATCTCTTTATCATTATCAACAACAAAACGACTATCGACACCCTTCAACACTTCCACAGCGAAGTGGTGGATAGCTGTTTCAATAGGTGCGATTGCGTGCTTTAAGATTAAACCACTTGATTCCATAGCGTCTTTGACATCTTCTAATTGGTCCCTGTTTAAACCTTTTTTGATATCCCGAAGATTAGGCTTTCCTGTCGTGATTCGTAAAATTAGCTGATCTAATTTGTCTGATGGCAAGTCAGCTTCTAGTATCTGTCTTACACGAGCTAGCATATAGTCTCGGATAGTTTCACCATCCTTTACCCCAGCAGCGTTGATTGCTGAGTCAACAGCTTGTTCGGCAGCTGCGGTTACACCTCCATCGACAAGATTACTCATTTGCACCATAGCGGATCTCACGAAGTCAAATTCGTGGTCAGATATCTTGTTTTGCATTTTCCCTAGGGCATTATCCATAGCAGACAGCTGCTTTGAGAAATCGAAATCAACTGGCCGTAGAGTTTCAGGGTCTCTTTGTTTATGACCCACATCATGTATCTTGATAGTACTCTTATCGTAGTTGATTACATTAGTGGCGCCGGGGTGTAGTACTTCCCCATTATACCAATAATCAGTATTGTCTCCGAAGATGAAACGTATTTCCGCATCGGATAACGCCTCGACTGCTTGTTCAAAAGCATCGAACCCTCCAATGAAAGATAGAGCGACGTTTCGCCCAGCGAACTTAGTAGAAAGCTCTTCCGCAGTCATTCCACCTGCTTTAATATTTCCGAGGTTTCTAGCAGCGACTGGAATCTTTCGATTCACATCGTACGAGAAGAATAGGTTTTGACCGTCTACCTTCTCTTCAGTCTTTAATTGTCCCTTGGCAGCAAGTCTAAACACATCCTTCATCTGCTTAAAAGTCAGATCTGGATTATCAAACAAGTGATTCAGGTGCCCGGCAACGCCGCCCATATTATTTTTCCTCTATGCTAGGGCCACTATTTTGTTCAGATAGAACCTTCAATTGTTCTTCTAGTGAAACGATTTGTTCGTTCATCTGCCTAAAATGGCGTTTGAGCTGTACCAGTTGTTCAGTTGCTAATTGTACTCTATAAGCATCTCTTTTAGATGATGGCCTAAGATTAGACAGAGATTCTTGTACAGCCTGTAAAGAAGCCATGAATCCTTTAGAAGACCCCTCCTTTAAGGAAGACCGGAAGATACGATTAAAATTTAACATCTACCGCTTTGTCTTCTTCTTACTTGATCTTTTAGCCTTTTTAATAGCTTCAGCTACAGGTACAGCGACCTCTTCAGCCTGTGCTTCGGCTTCGGCGGGAGCAGCTTCTTCGGCTGGTGCTTCGGCTTCGGCGGGAGCAGCTTCTTCGGCTGGTGCTTCGGCAACGGGCAAT
>Ga0209756_1004443_pt1 | contig 10922 bp, 8 predicted proteins | sample ETNvirenome_6_85_FD_184071 | JGI IMG/M metagenome (GOLD analysis project Ga0209756, IMG submission 184071) | Marine viral communities from the Pacific Ocean - ETNP_6_85 (SPAdes) (version 3) | ecosystem: Environmental > Aquatic > Marine > Oceanic | place: Pacific Ocean | collected 2013-06-19
GCTCGACGGAATCAAACAAGTGAAATCCTTCGTCAAGGAATTGAAAGCACTGACAGGCCCCGGGGGCGATGTCCCGTACCAGCCGACCGCAGACGAGGCGGCCGCCATCAAGGCTTTTTAGCCAGGAATAAGATAATGGCACGCAGAAAAAATGTAAAAAGAATTGATCCAAGATATTTCTTGCATGAGACAGTGAATCGCAATGATGATGGCTCGGCCAGGGACACCTCCCTTGACGAGAAGAGGATAGGATCTCTATTTGATCGCGAGACTTATGAGCACCCCGATCCGGAGGATCCCAACTGGCCCTGGAAGCCCGGTGACTCTGTAGAGGGTAATAGGCCACACCCGTATGAAGCAGAACCAGTTATGGGCAGCCCCCAGCGCGACCCTGGCGAGTCCCGCGGCCAATACGAAAAGCGTCTAAGGCAAGGTAAGCACCGCGCCCAGTACCGCCTGCCTGATTCAGGCGAATTAGATCCCCACGAGCTAGCTGAGGAAGAGCTTGAAGGAGCCGGCCCCGCAGGCAGGGGAATACATCAAAATCAATCTCCAGTGCCCGGGCGCCCAGATCCGCGTTTTGGCCGGATGACGGTTACGTTTGATAGCGAGGTAGACAAAGCACTTTATATTGTTTATAACGCGATGAAGAAAAGCAAACGAGAGCCTGACTTTCTACAGTGGCTTTCAAGCCTAGGGTATACTCAGGATGAAATGATGCGGAATGGGGAGACTATTAAGGGCGAACTGAAACGACAGGTTTCTGAACACCCGGACTTTCCCGGATGGAGCGGCTGGTCTTCTATGACTGGTGAGCTTAATATTCCGATGACCGCCGAAGAGCCGATAGAGGTGGTGTAATGGCACAACTTCTCCGAGAATACTATGAGCTATGCGAAGGCGGCATATGCCAAGATCTTCTGACCGAAGCCGAGAAGCGCTTTGTTAGTGAAGGTGGCATGATGCTCACCGGTAAACTTCAAGAGTGTGACGTCCAGAATGGGAACGGTCGCATTTACCCCGCGCCGATTCTTACTCGCGAAGTGAAGAAGTATGCAGGTGTCGTGGAAGACAATCGTGCCCTGGGAGAACTTGATCACCCCGAGTCTTCTATTATCAATCTTACCAATGTATCTCATATGGTTACTAAAGTTTGGATGGAAGGCGCGAACGTCATGGGGAAGTGCAAAGTTCTTAACACTCCCTCCGGCCAGATCCTGCGCTCGCTTGTGGAGTCGGGAGTTAAGATCGGGATCTCGTCGCGAGGCATGGGATCGGTTACAGAACAGCAGGGCAAGACAATTGTAGAAGACGATTTTCAGTTGATTTGTTTTGATATTGTATCGGAACCCTCAACACCCAACGCGTTTATGTCTTTGCAGGAAAACAAGTTGATGAACGAAAACATCCAACACAAGAACAAAATTATACAGATGCTCGATAGCATATTGGAGAAAAAAGATGAGCGCTAAATTATTAACAGAAGCCCAGGCCCAACAACTAATCCGAGAGATTATTGTGTGGGATGAATTATACGAGGCAGGGTATCTTACAGAAGCCGGGCTTTGGGATAAGATTAAGGGAGCGATGGCTCGCGGCGCAGAAACTGCCAAATACCAGCTCGGCAAAGCCGGCAGCATGGAGAAAGGTGGCACGATTTTAGGCCGCGGCAAAGCATCGAAAGAAGCCTCCGCGGAACTTGACGCTATTATGGCCAAGGCCGAGAACGCGACTCTCAAGGGGTTTTTCGATAGACTCAAAGAAGAGCACCCCGAATATCCAAATCAAAAAAGTCAGGAAGACTTTGTTGGAGCCCTTCAGGAAATAGGAATCTTCTTTGCTTCGGTGCATGCAGCCGCCGCAAAGAAAGAGGGGGAAGAAGGGTATCTTCCGTGCCAGATTGCCAATGCTATTATTGATGATCTCAAGAAGGTGGTGCAAAAAACGTTAGATTATGATCTCTCAGATGTCTATAAGCACTTCAAAGAGAATAAAGATTTAGAAGGTGCCCTTGTAGATGAAGGATTTATGGATCGCGTCAAGGGCGCTGTTAAGGGCTTTAAGGATGCTGGAGCACCAGCAGGCGGCCAAGACGCCCCCGAAGAAAGAAGCCCTGCGCGCTTAACCGGAAAAGATTCTTCAACTATCAAGGGACTTAAGTCAAATCTTCTGCCCGCACTTTTAGCCTTAGGTGGCGCTGCAGCTGGCATGGGCCATATTTTGGTTAATCAACCATGGTTTTTGCAGCTTGTGACGAAGAAGGCGGCCAACCCCAAATTCATACTTCAAACCTTGCAAAAGACATTGAATGTTAAGCCTAACGAAGGCCCCACTCAGATGCTGGGCCGACTCATTCAAGGTAATGCGAAACATTATGCCGGGGATGTTCCTGTGGCCACTATGTTACAAGACATGCAAGCCGCCGGCATCGGGCCTGAAGCCATGGCCAAGTTGGGTCGCAATCCTGCATCCTGGTTAAAGAACTGGAATCAAATGATGGCCAGTCCCGAGGCGGGCTCCCAGACTTTAGGTCAGTTTTTCGGGCCCGATGCTATTAAGGGTCTCGCTTGGGACCCAACCGCAGAAGGCGCCGGCGTTGTTATCGGTAAGACAGTTGTCAAGACTGTCGCTCAAGGCGGAGGTTCCGCAGCCGCTGCTGGTGCGGCCACCGTTGCTGCAGCCAGTTGGGCCACCGCTGTATTGGGTATCGGACTCTTGACCTCGGCGGCCGCCGTAAAAGCAATTCGAATAAAGGGACTGAAGTCGTCGCGCGCACAAGGCCTGAACGATCTCATGAACACACTTAACCCTGTGGATTGTGACGAAGGTCCGGGAGAGGAATGTCCAGAAGGCCAGACTCGAAACCCCGAGACTGGAGAGTGTGAAGAAAAAGAAGGTCCCGAGTTTAATGGTCCGTATGAATTTCCCCTCCTCCCTGTGGAAAATATGATAATTGACTTTCTTGAAGAACGAGGAGTTGAGATTGATGAGGGCAGCCTCGAAGATCTCGTGGGATCGATAGAAGCATGGATGAAGAAAAACAGAGAGAGGGGCGCTGATTATTTCGACCTTGATCCAGATAGTAAATTTCTTACAGTTAAAGAACAGTCTGCCAAAGGAACAGGCACATATAAGGGCCCTGAATTGGGAGTCGCCAGTAAGGCACGACGAAGATATAAAACTAAAAATCCAAACATCGCGATCAAGAAGAGCGCAGGAAAAAGCCAACGTGCCGTATCCTTCAGCACCTACTTACACAGGCTGTTTTCCATAGGGGATGAACAGGGGCGCCCAGATCTCCTGGCTACTGTAAGCCCCAGAGATCTTCGCAAGCTAAAGAAAAAGCTAGTTAGCTTTGTTTATGATGATCTGGAGAAGCAGGGTGCACCTATTCAACAGCAGCAGCAACAGCAGGAGGCACAGAAGCGCCCGACGCTCCAAGAGCTAAACGAGAACAAGACTATTCAACGCTGGAAGCATCTCGCTGGCATCAAATCGGAGTAAGCCGTGCCCACTGTTACGCAGGAGGAAATATATCAGGAGTTGGTAGAAACCATTCAGAGTGAAATGAATGAGTTGAACCTTTCTGGTATTCCCGGCGCGTCGCATATTCAACGGGCATTCTCTCAACTACGCGGCGGAAAGGCTGCCAAGGGCGCGCAGTCAGGCCGGGTTCGTTATTCCCTCCCGGACGCCAAAACTGGCGACCCCTCGACGGATGATACCCCTCCGACCACAGGGGGCACCCCCCCAACAACAGGAGGCACCCCACCGACAACCGGCGGCGACGATAAAGCAATTCCAATATTAAAGGGCAAAGACGGAGTCAGTCTTCAAAGTTTTGTGGACAAAATGGGAGGCACCGACCCAGAAATCAAAGGCGTCGTCCGATCGACGATCCTGAAGCATGTGGCCAATCAACTTACAAAGCAGGGTGTTAAGGTGATGGAAGAAAAGCATGTTGCTCAGGCCCACCAGATGATAGCCGAAGAGTTTATTAACTTTTTAGATGAGGCCGCAATTGCAATTTATAATCATCCGGACGGCAAAGAACACAGCTTGAATGGTGCAATTCAAAAACTTCGTGCCGGCGGCGCGACGGGGATTGAAAAGGAAAAACTTGGAAAGTTGCTTAATGCTATCGCTCGTTGGGCCAAATCTCATAATCTTAAAGTTAACGAAGAAATTGAAAACAATATTGTTCGGATGCTGGGAGAGCGTGCATCGATTGCAGCCGCCCAGCTTGCAGAACAGAAGCGATGGAAGGAACTGTCGGGTATAAAATGAAAAAGTCGGAACTAAAGAAAATCTTAAAACCACTGATTACGGAATGCATAAAGGAGGTGATGTTTGAAGATGGGGTACTTTCTGGAATTATCAGTGAAGTGGCTAGGGGAGTGGGTGGAATTGCTATTGAAGAACCAAAGCCAAAGCCAAACCCGGTATTGGAAAGAATGAATCAAAATGCTTTCGGAAGCAAAACACCGAACAAGCTTACAGAACACAAAAAGCAGCTTATGTCAGCAATTGGCCAAGAGGCTTATAACGGCATCGACCTTTTTGAAGGTACCACCCCTGCACCGGCACAAGGTGAAATGGGCCAGCAGGTCTCTCCTTTGGCTAACGTCGCCCCGGGAGATGCGGGCGTGAGCATCGATGGCTTATTTGGCGCCGTCGGAGGCAATTGGACGGCACACATGAGCGACGTTAAAGAAAGAAAGTAGGTAAGCAGTGTCCACGAATGTTAAGGTTGAGTTGAGACGGAACGAAACGGGTGAAAAACTTATCCGGCGCTTTGTTCGAAAAGTAAAGAATGATAAAATCTTAGAGATATACAAAGAAAAAACCAGTCATTACATTAAACCATCAGTCAAGAAAAAGATAAAAAGGAAGAAGGCGATCCGCGCGCGCGAGAAGCTTGAAAGGCGCAAACGTTGAAAAATGTTTTGTTAAACCCAAATTTGGGAACTAATTATTTACGGAGAGAAATGTAATGGCAAATTTTACGAATTATACGGTAGGCCTTCATAATGTAGGATCCTATCAGGTGAGTGGGCGCCCATGGGCATCGGGAAGCATTAATTGTAGAAGAGATGCAGAGCCGATCGCACAACTTGACTTTGGCAATGTAACCTCTTGGGTCATGATTTCAAATATGGATAGCGCAAATAATAGCGTGCGTGTTGGTTTTAGCAGCGGCGGCGTCGCAGGAGAACCTGCTGCGACAGGTCATGGAAATCGGTTTATCGAGATTCCGCCCTCTAGTGGTTCTGGGCCCGTACGTCTTGACCTTAAACTAACTCAACTCTTTTTAAGTGGATCTGACAATGTTTCGGTTGTTGCGGGTCTTACCGGTATTGCCTCCGGAAATATTGACTTCCAGATGAACAACTCTCCATCCGGCCGTAACTGGTCCGGATCCGCTGGTATTAACGACTAACGGGACAGCGAGCCTATGGTAAAAGATGGTGCGCCCTTCCCCTCCGTTAGTGTTCCAACATTCCGGCGGAAGTAAGAGCAACAATTCTAGGAGTAAGATACTCGGCAGACTATCTAGTTACCATGAGCTTTATTCAATAGCCTTTGGGCTCACAAGCGGGGTAATTAAATGTCGGAACCGGTAAACAAGTGGAACCAGCCTACTGATGCGCCCCCTCCCATGTTCTTTGGGAGGAAAGAGCGTGATTTAGTAAAGCAGGTTAATGACGAACTAGCCGAACGCGTCGTTGGCCAAACAGTTGCCTATTATCCCGTTAGCTTAGAGGATTCCAATTACCATCCTTTGTACGGCGAAGCTGTTGACAAAGTCACTCTTCCGCCTATTCGGGTTTTTGCCTATGTTGCGGTAGAAAACGAGCAAACAAACGAGCGCTATGGGTATGAATACCAAAGCAAGTTAACTGTTAATTTTAACAGGAAACGCCTTACGGACGATCAAGACCTTTTTGTCCGCGTTGGAGATTTTCTTCAGTATGGAGATGAGTATTATGAAATTGTAAGAACGTACAACGATACTCGTTATTACTTTGGCCAGGTAGAACATAAGTTTCAAATCAGCGCAGATTGTGTAAAAGCACGTAAGGGTACTTTCCGTGTCCGCGGCGACATGAAAAAGCAACTCGTTGTGGGCAGCACAACAACTGGCTCGGCCGCACTTCCTCTCCCTGCGCCTCCCCCCGCGGTACCGTCCGCCCCAAGTAATGCCCAGTATATAGTTTTAAGTACGGACGCCAATCTTACTCAAGAGCGCGTACTGACTGCTGGGAGCAATATTACCCTGACAGATGGCGGCGCCGGGGGCGGTCTTACTATTGCGGCTACGGGTGATTTGGCGCCATCAGGTTCGGCGCTAGTTTATAGTTCGACAGGCGTTTCAACTTCGGGATATCTGAAGGTGACGGGTTCCACAACTCTTCAAGGTGCCATTTCATCCTCGGCCGGCGCAACCTGGGCTGGTTCTGTGTCTTCGTCGGGTGATATTGCCGTCACCGGTGCCATTCATGCCACCACCTATTATGGCGATGGATCGAATTTAGCGGGTGTGGGCTCCAGTGCTTCCGGATCAGCCCGCCAATATTCTGCTACTGGACTAGAGACATCCGGCTATTTGAAGGTGACCGGGTCTACAACCTTAGCAAACTCGCTGTCTTCGTCAGCCGGCGCCGTTTGGGGGTCGTCGATCTCTTCCTCGGGCGATATGGCCTTGACGGGTGCCCTGCATGCAGCTACTTTGTATGGGGATGGCTCCGGCCTCACCGGTGTCCTTACTTCCATGTCTGGCGCCACCCGCCAATACTCAGCTACAGGGGTGGAGACGTCGGGATACCTTAAAGTAACTGGGTCTACGACTTTAGCTAGCGCCTTGTCCTCTGCAGCTGGGGGCACTTTTGTTGGTTCTGTTTCATCTTCAGGAGATGTGGCTGTCAGTGGCAACATTCATGCCACAGCTTATTATGGTGACGGATCTAGCCTCACGGGTGTTGGGTCTAATGCCTCGGGTTCTTCGCGCCACTATTCAGCCACAGGGCTGGAAACATCCGGGTATCTTAAAGTAACAGGGTCTACTACTTTAGTTGGGTCGCTTTCATCTTCGGCGGGAGCAACGTGGGCGTCGTCTCTTTCATCTTCCGGCGATGTAGCTCTTAGTGGCGCCCTCCATGCGGCTACCTTATATGGAGATGGCTCTGGCTTGAGTGGCATTGTTACCTCGATGTCCGGTACGGCACGCCAATATTCCGCCACCGGTGTAGAAACATCCGGGTATCTTAAAGTAACAGGGTCTACTACTTTAGCAGATAGTCTTTCTTCGTCCGCCGGCGCAGTCTGGGTGGGCAGTCTATCTTCGTCCGGCGATTTCGCAGCGAGTGGTAATGTACATGCCACGGCCTATTATGGCGATGGATCCAATTTAGCTGGTGTTTCGAATGCCTCTGGTTCTGCGCGCCACTATTCTTCTACTGGCCTAGAGACTTCCGGCTATTTGAGGGTCACGGGCTCGACCACTCTTGCTGGAGCGGTGTCATCCTCAGCCGGCGCAGCGTTGGTGGGGTCGATTTCTTCATCAGGAGATTTAGCCGTTACTGGTAATGTACACGCGACAGCTTATTACGGAGATGGGTCTAATTTGGCAGGGGTCAGCGATGCTTCGGGCTCCGCTCGTCATTATTCTTCTACTGGTCTTGAGACATCCGGCTATCTTAAGGTAACAGGCTCTACCACCTTTGGGGGTGCCCTGTCATCCTCAGCCGGCGCGGCATTGGTTGGGTCTATTTCTTCCTCTGGGGACGTCGCGGTTACGGGCAATGTTCACGCCGCGGCATATTACGGAGACGGATCCAACCTCGCTGGCGTGAGTAACGCGTCGGGCTCTGCGCGGCAGTATTCATCGACCGGACTTGAAACATCTGGCTATCTCAAAGTCACTGGGTCTACGACTTTGGCAGGCGCGGTTTCCTCCTCCGCTGGAGCGGTCCTAGTGGGGTCCATCTCCTCCTCCAACGATCTGGCCGTTACCGGAAATGTGCATGCAGCTGCTTATTACGGGGACGGTTCCAATTTGAGCGGTATCGCAGGATCAGCCTCCGGCTCCGCCCGGCATTATTCTGCCACTGGACTTGAAACATCTGGCTATCTTAAGGTAAGTGGTTCCACTACCTTGACCGACTCTCTTTCGTCGTCTGCTGGTGCCGCTTTCGTTCAGTCTTTGTCCTCATCGGCCAACCTCGCAGTGACCGGGAATGTCCATGCTACGACATATTATGGAGACGGCTCTAATCTCACAGGCATTGGAGCCGCGTCGGTGTCTGGATCACAGCGTCATTATTCGGCAACCGGGCTTGAAACCTCGGGATACTTGAAAGTGACTGGTTCTACCACCTTGGGAGGCGCTGTTTCTTCTTCTGCTGGAGCGGTTTATGTGAGTTCGATTTCATCGTCAGCTAATGTGGCAGTAACCGGCAATGTACATGCTACGACATATTATGGAGATGGATCGAACTTGACGGGTATTGGGGGTTCTTCAGCATCTGGCTCCTCGCGACATTATTCTGCTACTGGTTTTGAAACTTCCGGATACTTAAAGGTTACCGGATCCACCACCTTGGCTAGCGCAGTCTCTTCGGCAGCGGGAGCAACTTGGGTTGGTTCTATGTCTTCATCGGCCGATATGGCTGTAACCGGTAATATGCATGCCACTGCTTATTATGGAGATGGCTCCAATTTAACTGGTATTGGAGCGGCGTCATTCTCTGGCTCGGCGAGAGTATATTCTCAAACGGGCTTGGAAACATCAGGGTTTATGAAAGTGTCTGGCAGCGCGGAGTATGGCGGCGGGATAATACACAATCTTACGACAGTTACATCCCCAACTTATACTATTTTATCTACAGATTATTTTATAGCCGCAGACAGCTCGGCTAATGCGATTACACTCACGTTGCCAAACACCAATACTGATGAAGCCGGCAGAACTTTCATAATTAAAGATGTGGGCGGGAATGCCCCAACTTATTCGATCACAATAGATGGATATCAGCTGGAAACTATTGACGGCGCTACAAGTGTGGATATTGATTCTCCGTATGGAGCTGTAAATCTCTTTACAGACGGCACGTCGTGGTTTATTTATTAGGGTAAAAAAATATACATATAAATGTGTCTTTCTCGGACCTTTTCAGAAGCCGCTTACTATATGTTATAGAGAACGGATGTGGATACCTATAATTATTTACTACTCCTCCGATGAGTGATCGCGATCAACATATTATTACATCACCCGTTTTGTCATAATCTATAGGAGGATTTAAAAAATGGCATACAAATTTCAAGAGGGCCCGGCTAAACTAGACGGCGCCATCTCGGGCTCATCTACAATTATAGCGAAGAGCTCAATATCATCTTCCGGCGACATCGCCGTTACAGGAGCAGCACATGCTGCCCAATTCTATGGGGGCGGTGCTAATCTTACCGGAATCTCCGCTGACGCAATTGATGTTACTGCATCTACGGGGGATATTAATTACCCGATCGTATTCACACAGGGAGCGCAGTCAAACGGTAGTTTGGGTCTCGGTCTAAACACCGCGCTGAACTACAATCCAAGCGACGGGATAGTTTCATCTTCAGCCAAGGCACAATTTGTTGGTAACTCCATCTTTGGTGGAACACTTGGCGTGTCGGGCGCAATGACCATTGCTGGCATTTCCGGTTCCGGGCATGCTGAGTTCGTCACTGGTGTTCGCACTGCAGGAGGCCTTGAGGTCTCCGGCGCAACGACACTGGCGGCTGGCGTGTCTAGCTCTGCTGATGCACGATTCGTTGGCAATGTTGAGTCGAGTGGTCAAATTGAAGCATCCGGTTCGGTCCTCGGCTCGGAGTTCAAGACTAACGATGTTACCTATGGTGACTCGGGTATCACCATGGACACTGATGGCGGCAATCTCTTGTTTATTAACAATGATGCAGACCAGCAGATTTACCTGAAAGTTGGTTCAGACACGGCTGCCACTAGTGTGACATTTATTAATGCAAGTAGCAACGCCCTCTTCGCAGTTGACGGCACGGGGCAGATGCAGGCCGCGGCCATATCTGGTTCTGGAGTTCTACAGGCTGTTGGTGCGACTCTTCTTGGTAGCACTTTGGCTGTTTCCGGCGCTCTCACTGTGAAAGGCACAGGTTCGATGTCTGACATCAACATGTCCGGCGCCCTCTCGGGCTCTTCGACATTGGAAGTTGTCGGCACCGTTAAATCGATCGGCGCAATGGCGTCCAGCGGATCCATCACTGCCGGATCTTCGTTCATCATCGGCTCTGCCGACTTGAACGAAACCGACATGGAGAAGCTTGACGGTATCACGAATGGTGCTGGCGCAGCCAACAAGGCTCTTGTCCTTGATGCCAATGCGGATGTTGCTTCCGGTCTTCGATCGGTGACAGCTTCTGCTGACCTGAGGGCTGCAAACGTTCACGCTACGCAATTCTATGGTGGCGGTGCTGGTATCACTGGCATCAGTTCCGATGTTGTGGATGTTTCTGCTTCCGTCGGCGGAAGTCGGGTTTACGGTATTGTTGGAACACAGGGTGCACAAACAGATGGTACTCTGGGTCTAATCACCACGGTTTCGGGAGCTTCTTTCAATCCGTTGGATGCTGCCTGGGGAAGCAAGCTGCTTCTCTCGGGTAACGTTGGTGGTCTCCAGGCAAGTCACCTTCACTTTGGTGAAAAGGCCGGCATTGGCGTGATTGACGATGATGGACTCATCTTCGCAATTACTTCCTCGGAAACAGGGATCGATATTTCCGGTTCCCAGGACGGTGGTATCGCCATATTTGGTGGAGACGGCGAGGAAGCAGGGGTCGGTATTTATAATAGCCTTTTCGCTGTCTGGAACTCCGACGAAGACGACATGTATAAATTCGCTGTC
>Ga0209756_1004449_pt1 | contig 10912 bp, 18 predicted proteins | sample ETNvirenome_6_85_FD_184071 | JGI IMG/M metagenome (GOLD analysis project Ga0209756, IMG submission 184071) | Marine viral communities from the Pacific Ocean - ETNP_6_85 (SPAdes) (version 3) | ecosystem: Environmental > Aquatic > Marine > Oceanic | place: Pacific Ocean | collected 2013-06-19
CGTGAATCTTAGAAATAAACCTATTGATAGACGTAGGCTGAGCATGAAGGATCGTGGTGACTATCAACCACAGCAAAGGCTACAAGCAATGGCGAGAGTGAAAGCTTGGAAAGGTCAGCAGGCATGGGAAGCTAATTCACCGAAGAAAACTCAGGTGCATACACCAGGTACAGGTGGTTGGGGACATGGTCGTCAGATTCAGCAGAACCGTCTGCGTGATGTAGGTGCTCAGAATCGTCGCAGTGATCAACTGAAGAATGAAGGTATTGAAAAGTCAAACCGTGGTGATATTTACAAGGAATATAATATGCAGGGACTTGGGATTGACCTAGAGTTACCAGGGTTTTAACTATTAATTCATATACTTAAACTTAGCTTTATATTCATTAAGAAACTGTTGTGCAGCATGTTCATTAAGAGACTGTTGTGCAGCCTCGTCGTTAGAGTCGACGTTATTTTTAGCACTTTCAGTCGCTTGGTTAGGCTGAGGATTAATCCTCGGGTCCTGAGGATTTTCTCTAGCATAAGAATGTTGGCCACTTAAAAGTAAATCAACCTCTTCAGCATGTTCTGGATATCTTTCTTTATATGGCCCCCAATCCCCTTTGCCAACAGCTTCTAGGCTTTTAAAAAGTTCATCCCCAGAATGGTGGACTCTTGATTTAGCATGATCCCTTGTCCTATATCTTCTCCGACCTTCAGAATCATAGATCATTGAAGGTCCAGCAGAGTTCTGCAAGTATTTGAGTTTACCATCCTCGCCTGCCATGATATTAATTAAATTGAGGTTATATATACCAGTATAATAGAAAACATAAAAAAACCCCTCCGTAAGGAGGGGAAGTATATGTTATATCAGAAGGTATATTTAACACCAAGCTTGGTGCCGACATTCAGGGTATCAGGTGTGAATTCTTTGTCGTTAGTAACGGCAGCAACTTCACCATAGGCACCCAGGTGATCAGTGATAGCTACATTAGCGCCAACCTTACCTGAGTACTCAGTCTGAGAATCAGCATCTTTAATGTGCTGAATCTGAGGACCGCCTTGAACATAGAGGCTCACGGAATCACTCAGGTTAGCGTCAAAACCAAGGTGAAGGTCAGTGGATCCACCACCGAACTCGTTGTCATAGAAACCACTGTTGTTCTCAATGTTGACATAGGGAGCAGCCAGTGCTGAAGATGCGGTAAGGCAGCTAACAGATACAACTGCAGCGACTTTAGAAATAATAGAAATCATAATAGTTATATATATAGTGCAAGGAATTTCTTGCATTAATAATATTTTACAACTAATTGAAAGTAAAAAAGACCCTACCGATAGGTAGGGGTGACAGTTAATTATCTGGTATAAGTTACACCACGATAGGTAAGGGTCGTAGGCTGGTGCTTACTAAGCTCACGAAGACGTGCAGCGTGGAACTCACGCTCAGTGCGCAGTTGCTTATTGCGGGCGGCCAGAAGACCTTGTGTTTGGACAGTAGTCATTGGATTACTCCGGTAGGTTTGGATAATCCCGTTCCTTCAGCTCCTATCTTGAGCTTACTTGCGTCAGCTAATGCTGATGAACGTACTCTTTAATTCTAACGGTAAAATGGGATATATACGATACGATTGTAATGTTTAAAAGAACATTTAGGGATAACCCAATGCGGCTGCAGGATGCAGTCAATAGTCATGCAAGATATATGGAGATCTTTGATACTAATGAACTGCAGGCACTGCAAAAAGCAATGTTGGCTAAGAATGAAGCATACAATATAGGCTTGTATCCAGACAAGTCTGTTGCTGCCTTAGCTGAAGATCAATTCAATGGTTATAGAACTGGTATGCCTGCAATGCAAGCTATCGGCGATGACATGCGTAGCTTCTATGGAGTAAGCCCTCGTGTAGCACCAGCACCATCAGCACCCACACCTCCTGCTCCTGTGCCTGCTCCTAGCAGACCTGCTAATAATACTAATCAATACAGTTCACCAATAGGACCAGAGCAATTGAAGCAGGAGTATGTGCAAGAGCTTAGTGGACTAACACCTGATCAACAGCTTGTAATAGATACTTCATTAAAAACAGATCTTGGTAGAGATTTAGATCAAGCATTGCTGTGGGGATCCCTTGCTCTTGCAGCGGGTGGTATTGGTGGCTTTGCTGCAGGTACAGCTAATGAGCAGAACAATATGACTGAGCACGAGGAAGCAATGCTATATGCTCTTAGTCATGCTTGATCTCATACTCAATGATGATTCGCTTGTAGCTTGTGCCGTCGTGGTTGACAACGGTCTGGTAAATGATTACTCCGTTGAGAGCATCCGCTACATTCTGTAGCTGTGCTCCTACAATAATTTCTGTCTCCTTTTGATCTCTTTCATACGACTTTTCAGCATCGGGGATCAAGAGATCGTCATTCCAGTATTCATCTAGGCAACCTTGTTCTAAACGAAGGCGGTGGCCTTGCTCTTCAGATCGTTCGTTAATAGCGTCGATGTCTGCTTGGTTCATATTAGTTCTGCGATACGTGGTAGTAGGTTAATGTCTAATCCCAGGAAAGGTGGGATTAATCCTAGTAGTCTTAGTAGACCATCCATAAATGCCGCTAGCATTATCCAACCAAGGATAATACTAACGATACTAGCGTTACGATTGTGACGCCTGATGGCACCATCAATCATATCTTGTACTTCTTCTTCAGTTAAACCAACTGTAGAAAACTCTTGACTATCAGCACGGCTCATTAATGCGTCTCCGCCCAAGTAGAACCTTGTCCAGTACTAGCTGTAATAGGAACTTTGAAGTTATAGTACTGGCCTGCTTTAGGCGCAGCCTCTTGTAATATCCTAGCTACCCTATCTGCTTCTTGGGGGATTACACTAAGCTGACACTCGTCGTGACAGTAGACACAACGTGTGTAATCTCTGTCATAAGTAAACCCTGCGTCGTCTAGGTCTTGTTGACCTATGACAACCCAACGCTTACTAAGGATTGCCCCTGCTGATTGCAGTAGATAGTTCAGTGCTGCGTGTTCAGCAGTACAGAAGATAGGTCTTCCGTCTAATCCCTTTAGTCTCCCAGCACCACGCACCTTCTCTTTGACTGCAAGGATCAGTGGCTCTAGACCAGGGATAGCATCAAGGAACTTACGTCTTAAGTCTTGACCGAGAGATTTCTTTTGTGCGTCAGATAGCTCAGGAGATAAGCTGTGGCCAAGCTTTGCGTCACCAGCCCCATAAATGAAAGCATAGGTAAGGGTCTTGACTTCACTACGAGTGCATCCAACACGATCAGCATTTTGCTGGTGTATATCACCATTGAGTACAACTGCAGCGAAGTTTCCATCGTCATACCTGGCAAGGTAGTGCCCTAAGCACCTCAGCTCTAGTCCTTCAAGGTCAGCCCCCACCATCGTGTGGCCAGGGTGTGGGACGAATAACTCTCGTGCCCAGGGTGCGCTCACCACTTGCCCAAGGTTCGGACCACGGTGTGCGTTTCTGCCTGTTTGTGTTGCTAGTGAGCAGGTGTGATGGATACAACCATCATCTCCGATTGTATTAAACCAGGAGTTAGCACCTTCGCTTAATTGGCCCATCCACTTCTGTAATGTCAGCAAACGAATAAACATCTCACACTCTTCGTGTAGCTGTGTGTTCCCTTCCGACAGTGCGATGTCTCTAATTTCTGAGAGCACAGCTTCGTCTACCTTAGGTTTACCTGTGTCGGTGACCTTAAGAAAACGAGCACCACGGAATGTGGTTAGCACCCAGGCAATGTGCTGCCTGCTGGTAGGGTTGAAGTCCAGGAGCTTAGTCATCGGCGCACCGGAGACATAGCCCTTCTTCTTATCCTGACGCCTAGGAGTAAAGACTTTACCTGGCACGTACAGGAATCGTTTGCCGATCTCTTCTGTGAGGTTGTCAGCCTCTGCTGCTAGTTCACTGCGAACACGTTCAGCTGCAGTCATATCAAAGCGAAAGCCACTGGCCTCCTGCTGTGACATGATCTCCGCCATCCGCATTTCTAGTGATACATAATCAGGAAACATCGTCATCCTCCTCTAGTTTCTTGGGGAAAAATTTATAGGTAATACTATCTTCAGCATGCTGTAACCATATCCAGCTACAGGGGCATTCGTTTAACCAGTGGATAAACTCAGCTGTGTACCGATAGTTTTCAGTCATAATCCTGCATCCTCCGCTGCATAAGTTCAAATAGCCTGAGTGTTACTTCTGTATCAGTGACGCAGTATGAAAGCATCTCTGGTGTATAAGTCTCCCAGGCCCCTCCTTGCTTGCCGAAGTCACCCTTAAAGCACTTCAGCCTATAGCCCCAGGCTTCCAGGGAGTGTCTCCCGTAGAGCTTCTGAGGCATCCCTGATGGCTTACGCATGTAATCACGTTCACCAATATTGGGGTAGAAAATTCTACTAAGTACGAGGGTATCTATAAGGTCACCTTTGAAGTTAAAGTCGTACTGTTCTTTGATGAGGGGTACATCAAAGCCAATTATATTATGGCCGATAAGTACATCAGCACGCTCTAATTGTTTAACTCCTGTAATGACAGCACGCTCTGGGTCAGGATCAAACATCATCGGCTCTTCAGGGTCGCTCATGTCACGCATAACTATGCAGTGAATCTGTGAACCACGCCTGAGTAGCCCTGTGCTTTCTAAGTCAAACAGTAGTTGTGTCTTCATCTTGGATCTCCTCGGCATACTGTGGGTCAAAGTCGTCGGGCGTGAAATGGTTCGGGTCGGTGTAGAGGTCTTCGTCGTGTGTGCCCGAAGCTGTTCGAGAACTGAAGCGTTTTGAGTTGAAACGTTGGTCATCATCTTCAAATAAAGGTTCAATAGCGATGGAAAGCTCCCGTGCTAGACGAGCAGCTCTCCTGAATTCATCCTTGTAATAAGGCTCCCAATCATGAGCAAGCACAATGATCTTCCTGATACCCATCACATAGCACTGAAATACAGAGGGTGAGAATGGGTAACGAGTGGAGTAGACATTGGCTCCTGTTGTGGGAGTGCCACGCTTGGATGTAGCAGCGATGGCATAAGTAATAGGATCTATCTCAACATTGGAAGCAGTGAAGATACTGCGTCCGTCACCGATAATCTCACGGTCACGAACGATGATGCATCCTCCTGGCGACTTAGGATGAGTAGAAGCTAGGGCAACTGTTTTGGCAACAGACATAAAGTATTTCTCTTTATCCTTGATGTAAGTTGGATCACCTTTTGGACTAGGCATAGGTCACATGTCAATACATTTATCTCTATATTAGGTAGTGAAGCATTCATATGTGACTACATGCATAAGTACAATCAGCCAAATAAGAAAAGGATTCGTAAGATCCTTGAGCTAAGGGATAAAATCCAAGGTGAGAACACCTTTGATAGAGATGAGGAATGGCAAAAGTCTTACAGGGATCCTTGGTCAGAGCTTACGTCTGATGAAGTAAATCATCCAGCTCATTACACTGGCGGTAAGACTGAGGCCATTGATGTCATTGAAGATGCTATCAAGAATGCTGACGATCCTGTTGAAGGAATGCTGCAAGGACAAGCACTGAAGTATCTGTTACGCATGTGGTTGAAAGGTAGCTGCATTCAAGATGCAAAGAAAGCTCAATGGTATATCAATCGGTTGGTTGATAAGTTAACAGCGTCTGAAGAACAGTGATGTTCCTTTGATCTCTAATGTTTCATGCTCCTGTATGTGCGCACTTAATGTTTTAAGAACATTAGTATTGCTACATACAGAATGCTTGAAGTAAGCAGAGATACCATCAGCCAGTTCAGGAATATCAAGGTTAAACCAAACTTGAATCCTGAATCCTTCCCAAGGTTCTAAGTCTTGTGATACCCAACTGTTCAGTTCCTCCAGGCGCTGAGCAGTTTTTATTATGTGCTGCTCCTGTGCTTCTGTCTCAGGCAGTGTTAGTTGATTATGATGCAGCAGTGCATGCTTCCACATCAATGTACCGTCACGGTGGATGAGACGACAAGGATGTACCATAGCTCCCGAAGGAAGGTTGTAAAAACAATCCTTGGATATATGCTTGGACATCAAAGGTTACCCTTGTGCTCGTCATAGTATTCAAGATCTTTCTGCCAGTTATCTCCTGCGTATTCACTGTAAATGATACGACCGATATCTCGGAAGGTGCTATGGAATAAACTAACCTTATCTATGTTAGATATGGCAGCTTCGACAGGAGGACCATATACAATAGCATTCCAAGTAGAAGGGCAAACACTTTCAAAACCATTAGATGTAGCTCGTAGCTGCTTGATACGTTTGAATGGTATGCACACTGGGTAGTCCCAGATAACTGGGGTAGCCCTGAGGATCTCAGATGCACTGGTGAAGAACATGAAACTATTGATGTGACCATTACGGTATTCATTAATAGTTTTAGTCAACCAGATGCGTGAGTTACGCACAGCACCCTTAGGTGAAACCCAGGTGTTGCCATGCCACCGCTCCTGCAGTGGGTTGACTTCTATAGAAGGTACTGAAGTAGCATTAACCAGGACCTGCTGAACGGGATCAGAGGTAGGATCAAAATCAATGCTACCCATAACAAGTCGGGCACGATCAATTAATTGCGGTGTGGGATATAAAGGAAGCTTAAGTCCTTTCTCTTCTAGCTTATCCTGTAAATTCTGCTGCGATCGCTCGGAGGCTTTCTTGGCACCCTCCTGCTTCGACATTAAATGTTCTTGTTCCAGCATCACTAATAAGAGTTATAAGGACATGAGTAGACCAGTCATTGTCGTCAATCTCTTCCATCAGTTGACGGAGGAACTTCAGTGTGTCTTCATCTTCTAGTGATTCAGCCTGAGCAATGTCGTGCTGGACATCATCACCAGATACATAGACACTCTCATGATTAGGATCTTTCCCATCAATGTGAAGTATCAAAGTTCCAGCACCGTGCTTCTGCACACCAGTGAGAGCAATGTTCACAAGGTCAGTAAGTATCAGCTCAGCCGTAGCTGTCATGAACTTCTGCTCTTGTTCCTTATCTTCACCGAACTTATCAGACTTGATAAGTTGCTGCAGTAAATCAGTGCGTCTTGACATAAATGACCTGTATCTCTGTCTAGGATAAGTGTTATTAATGATTAATGTGGGGTAATTAGTATACCTTCCTGCCCATCTTTGAGCGAACGCATTTCCAACCAGCAGCACATTCACCTTGAGGGTGTGGGTGCAAGCCTATGCAATACGCACGTTCCTCTGATACACCTAGCGCTCGCTTCTTACCTGAGCCATCTCCTTTACCTGGACCTTTGCCGTCACCATCTCCTGTGCCAGGGATGATAGGTACAGCACCTGGATCTCCCTCTTCACTAAGTTGTGCATTCTGAGCGCTGTTCTCTACAAGAGCATCAACGTAAGTATCCTTAAGTGCTTCTGCTTGTTGCTGTTTATCACTCATAGCTTTAGTGTCTAGTCTTTTACTATTGTATAAACTTAGAAGGGCTCGTCCTCCTTGGACTCATCCTCAGCAGGCTTACGGTAGAGGCCAGGATCATCAGGCTCTGCTGTGCTTATGTGGTTACCCTTAAGCATGTCAGTAACGACAGCTTCAAAGCGTTCACTGAATTCAGTGTCAGGATTAAGGAGTAGGTCAGTACGCATATCAATTTCACACGTTTGATCTAGTTTCTCCTGCTCCTTGACAGCTTGTTCCATTACATACTCATTCACCTGCTGCTTAAGAGTATGAATCTGCACAGCAAGTTCAAAGCTATCTATGTAACTATCGTGGTCAACGAAGACACCTACGTTCTGTGGTATTAGATGGAAGGGGTTACAGCAGTATTTGTTTCCGCATGTAGTCTTCACACCTGTAAAGCCTAAGTCACCCCAAGCAAACCACATTGCAACCCTCTGAGGGTGGTGCTGAGTGGAGCTACTGATGGCGTGTCTACGCCAGGCGAACTGTGGTTGCTGAGTTCTAGGGTTGACACAACCGTGCCACTGCCAGCATTCATCGGGAGCACCGATGTCTATCTGGCTCCAGAACTTTAGTGCTCTAGGTCGAAAGCGTTTAAGTAGCTTGTCAATGTCAAGTGACATCCGACCTTCACGAGCAGCAGCAACGCAGCGCACACATGCTTGGTGACTATCGTACCGCATTGAATGAGTAGAGAAGCTACCGAGGGAATGACCTATGTAGATACACAGTTCACCCTCTTCTGCTGTATTACTCATGCGTAAATTACGACGGCCATAAGCATGACCTCCACGTTTCTTACTTGGTTGTGCTTCAGCCATAATTAAAAAGCATTATCAGGTTTGACATAGCTACCACCGTTAGCTGGGTACTGGGATTCCAAGGGAAGCGGTTCAATCATATGATTGATAACGTACTCATAGCGAGTGCTATTCTCATACTTTATACGAACTAACTTAGCTCTGGGGGTGTAGTACTCAGGAGTACCTACCACCAGGGCATACATTCCATTGGCAGTCAGCACGACACGTTGGCCGAGTTTAATATCTTGTGCAAGCATTGTATTTAAAAATCGTTGAGGATATGTTCTTCAGACAAAGGATCATCCTTTGGTCTTTGCCAGACACGCACAGACTTAGACTTACCAGTAGCCTTATCCTTACGGGAAGTTACCAGTCGTCTCCATCCCATAGCTTGCAGAACATCTGCAACCCTGCGGGACTCTCGTCTGCTCTGTTGTCTAGCGTCAATGTCTAGTGCTTCAGTCAGCACCTGTGCAGCTGTGACTTCCTCACGGAGGCTGATGAACTGAGTGACCTTCTCCATCCAAGGATCGGGGTCACCGAACTCCTGGATGTAATCAGCAATAGCTGCGATCTCTCCTGAATCAAACTCGTAAGTAGCGCCATCACGGTAAGCCTTTACCGCAGCTGCCCACATTGAATCACGCTCTGTAACTAGACGCTGCCAAGGTACTAAGAAGTTAGCAGCGATCTCTAGTGGCACGAAGCGTCTGTTGCCTGTGCTATCTACCAGGAACTGGTTCCTGTTGGTAGTACCAATCAGTACAAACCTACGTGGTAGTTTAGATGGCAAGGATGCATAGGGATACCGAACCTCATCACACCTAGTTGTTACTAGGTTCTTGAAGTTCTCAATGTTCCTGATACTGAAGTAGTTATCAATCTCAGGAAGCTCAAGTATCCAAGCTACGTGCAGTCGGTACTGCTCCTTCATCAATGTCTCCAGAGGTATGGTGATCTCTGTGAACAATGTTTCAGGCACAAGGCTACGACTGAACATAGATTTACCTACGCCCTGTGCACCCACAAGGATAGGTAGCCAGCTCATAGACACACCAGGCTTGAATGCCCTAGCTACAGCACCAATCATCATCCTCTGCATAGCGAGGGTAGCGATCTGGTGCTTGTTACCTAGGAAGACTTCACCAATCCGATCCCAGTCGGGATGGGGTAGGGAGTGTGCACTACATGAATCAAGGTATCTCCTGATAGGACAGTAGCTATTTTTAGCTGCTGCATACTGGATAGCTGACTTGATCCTTGGCTCAGGGATAAAGATCCCATGCTCACAAGCGAGCTTAGTTGTCATCAGGTCTAGGTCATTACCTTGAAGGGCAATGGTCTGACCATCTACGTTTGTGTATTCAATGGAACCAGTCAGTTCATTCTTCCGTAGGTCGGAAAGAATTTCCTTTACCTGCTTGACATCATTCTCACGTTCCTTAGCAGCATCATCGTTACTTTTCTTAGGTCTGCCTCTAGTTCGCTTGACTTGTGATGCATCTGGCACCGGCTCCGGTAAGTTATCCATCGGTTCTCCTTTACTATGGGATATGACTTCATCGAAACTGGCAACTGGATCAGCTTCGGTGTAACCCACAGCCGAACCAGCAGCACCAAATCTTAGATTAGCTGGTAACTTACTAGTCCAGTTGGCTTCCTGTTTCTTTGCTAGCGAATACAGTTTAGCAGGGCCACTATGTTTGCCGAGACCTCTCCATTTGTAAGGGCGAATATTCTCATCCTTTTCACCATGATGACCACGCAATACCCAATCAACCCAGCAGTCAAACAACGCCTCGCCGATAGCAGCACACGCAGCCATGACTGGTACGTAACGGGTCTCATACTCACCATCCTCAGAGGGGAGCAGGAAGTTCTCAAGCAACCATTTACACCGTTCAATATCCTTGTCGGATATATCTGACTTAGTAAAGTCTGTGGGTTCTATGTAGTCAATGTCTTCCAGCAGGAATGCAGGGACTATACCTTCGTTGTATCTGAATACAGCTTCAGTATTTCCATACCACAGTCGCTCTGGCTTCTGACCACAGTTGTCCTTGAGGGATTGAATCCCTAGGTCTACTACTAATCGATCAACGATCAACCAGTAAGCAGCTCTGTGCTGACCTATGGTTACCAAGTCAGTCTCCAATGGGAACAACGCTCGGAAGCGGTGCTCGTCATCAGTGTGACTAGCAGATGTATAGGTAGCACTGCACCAGTTCTTAGCAGTATCTGTAGCCCAGAACTGCTCTAGTGTTGTGTCGCCATCAATGTCAATAACAATAACGTTACTGCCACTGGCGTTTTCTGACTTACGGTGGCGATCAACAAAGTGTGTTGAGCACCATCCATAACCTGCCTTCACCCAGCCTTCCAGCCAGGAAATATCTTCAACGATATTTGACCAACCCTTGGCAACTTTTTGTGGGTTAGTTTTATTCTTGCAGCTCTTATGAACTGCTAGCCTCAGCTTCATTATTTGTACCTTCCATATCGTGAAATTGTTGAGCCCGTTTAAGGAATCTACTTTCGTGAAGATCCATTTGATCTCCGTCTATAAATATACCTTGTGTTGTCTCCTCAGTGGCGACAATTATCAGGCCTACATCACATTTAAATCCAGTGCGTTCAGCTAAGGCAA
>Ga0209756_1004452_pt1 | contig 10907 bp, 8 predicted proteins | sample ETNvirenome_6_85_FD_184071 | JGI IMG/M metagenome (GOLD analysis project Ga0209756, IMG submission 184071) | Marine viral communities from the Pacific Ocean - ETNP_6_85 (SPAdes) (version 3) | ecosystem: Environmental > Aquatic > Marine > Oceanic | place: Pacific Ocean | collected 2013-06-19
TAATAGAAGATGCATATTATAAGATTTATAGAATTATAGATGGGTTTGAGGTTACTGGTTATGGCACAGGAAGCTTAAATCACACCAGACTATCATATGATCTAGAAGGGAATTACTTCGACTTTGATATGTCTATTCTCGAACCTGGGTATATGTATGCTATCAAACTGGCATATTTCCGTTCTGGGAAGTACGAAGAACAACCAGAAACTTTTAAATTTAAAGTAAAACAATAGGTCTAATGTGGAATGTCGATAAAAAAGCTTTTTGGCGAGAAATTAAATAAGATCCTAACTGCGACAAGTTACGACGACTTGTCTAAGGAAGTTGAATCTAGCAACTTTATTAATTCCAAGGCAAAAGAAGATAACAGGTTTGTACCAATAGTAGACTTCTCAAGACCCGAGAATTTTGCTAAATTTGGATCAGCAGAGAAGTATTACACAGATGCCATTAGGGGAATATATAATACATTTCCTTATGACGGCTCTTTGTATGAAAAGCAGAATTGGCTCAATAGTGCTTCTTATATCGAGAACTACATTTTTGAAAACGAATACCCAAGATTCAATGGCTATATAAATATCGGGGATAGTTATGGATCTACTGGTTCAACTTCTGATGGATATGGAGAAGTAGCTGCTGCCAAAGAATACATTTTCTTCAAAGGTGGCCCAAACGAGGATCCGGAAAGGACAAAACTAACAAAAATATTTCCAGATTACGATGGCAAGGCAAACGTATATGACCCTGACGAAGATAGGGAAGCAAACCTCGTAATCAACGGAGCAGATGGGCTTACTTTAGAATTTTGGCTTAAGCGAAGTTCTTCTCTGGCACAAGAATCAGATAAACAAGTAATTTTTGATGTATGGAACAGTGCTTCTTTTGGGAGTTCTGATTATGGTAGATTTAGGGTTGAAGTACATCCTGGAACCTCCGGAGAGGAAAACCAGATTTATGTAGAATTGATGTCTGGAACTTCCGGCATATTTGAAACATCTTTGGGGCAGAATTTAACAGTAACTGGGTCTTCCTGGCACCACTATGCTGTATCAGCAGCTAACTCTGGAAGCGAACTGTCTCTCAGACTAAGTGTTGATGGGGTAACGAACGACTCGTCAGTAACAGGCTCTTCTATCGGGTTGGTTACTGGATCTATGTTTGGCTATGTTGGTGCTCTTGGGACATCTGTTTCTGGGACACACGGAGATATAGGATGGGGTAAGTTATCTGGTTCGGTAGATGAAGTTCGATATTGGAAAAAGAAAAGAACAGACAAAGACATAGGCAGATATTGGTTTAGGGATGCTGGCGGCGGAACAAACACCGATGATGCTAATACATCTTTGGGGGTTTATTACAAGTTTAATGAAGGTGTAATAGATACATCCAACACGAACCAGACAGATGCTGTTGTCCTGGACTATTCTGGTAGGCTATCAAACGGAAATTGGGTTGGCTATTCTGTCGGCGCAAGAACTACTGGCTCTGCCATGGTGGAGTCGAATGCTGCCCCAAGCGAATACAAAGACCCCGTAATATATTCTTTCAATCCAGAAGTAGTGTCATATACGAACAGCAAGACAGTAGCTGGTTCTGTATACGACACCACGAACAATGCCTCTATATACAATTCTTTGCCTTCTTGGCTGACATCAGAGGATGAAGAAATTGGCGGTTCTGTGTTGTTGAACCTTGTACAGATAATAGCTGGGTACTTTGATAACTTGTATTTGCAGATAGAAGCATTGCCGAGAATAAAAGATTTAAACTATTTTGCAACAGAGAACAAGCCGTATCCGTTCGTCGGCAGAAGCTTGGACAATATGGGCTTTATAGCTCCAGAGTTATTTTCAGATTCTTCCATAATAGAAGCTCTTTCGGCACGAGATGAAACCAGAGACTATGAGGATAGGTTAAGTGATATAAAGAACTTAATATATCAGAATATCTACAACAACTTAACACATCTTTACAAATCAAAGGGAACGGAAAAGTCCTTCACAAACCTTATAAGGTGTTTCGGTGTTGATGACGAGCTGGTTAGGATCAGTGCTTATTCGGACGGAACAGGATATGATTTTAAGGATAATGTTAGGTATACAAGTTATAAAAAGAAATATGCTGATTTCAATAATGTAGATAGGTTTGATTCCACTGTCTTTCAACAAACCGCTAGCAACAACCCAAATAGCTTTTCCTATATATCTGGTTCTATAGACACTAGGCATATGGGAACGACAACGGAAGCTGAAGTTATTTTTCCCAAAAAGTTTAAGAAAGGAGACCCTTTCTATTTTGCTACGGACTTTGTTAGCGGATCTATTTTTGGGATGCACGAGCCACTTTATACAAGCTCGAACGACACAGCCTGGGCAACTACCGACAGGGGACACTTTTCTGTTTATGCTGTAAGGACAGAAGAAGAGTCTGATGATGTATATTTTAAATTAACATCTTCCTATATGGGTGTTGAGTTGACAAGTAGTGTTTACAAAGAAGTTTACAACAACGAGAAATGGAATTTTGCTGTAAGGGTAAGAGGGGCAGAATATCCATCTCCATCTGGTGTTACTGGGGCATTCTCGGCAACTGACGAATATCTAGTAGACTTTGTTGGTGTCAATGCCACTTTGGATGTGATAAGGAATGAGTTTTCTCTGAGTGCTAGTGTCAGCAAAACATTGGCAGAAAATCACTTATCCGCAAATAAAAGGATATATGTAGGGGCACACAGAGAGGGCTTTACTGGTTCTGTCCAGGATTTAATACCAGCAGAAAACACAGAGGAAAAATCTGATTTCAAGATATCCTCTACTAGATATTGGTTAAATTATCTTTCTGATGACACGATAAAGAATCATGCAAAAGATGCATCGAGTTTCGGTTCAGAAAGCCCATATTGGAATGCGGGATACGATGATGTACGAGTTCCAGAGATAGCAACTCTAGCATTACATTGGACATTTGACAATGTGACATCTTCAGATGCTGGAACGAATCCGATGATATTATTGGATGATGCTCAATTTGCAGTAGAAGATGCCTCTTCTGGGAATATATCACAAGAAAATAGATATGGTTGGGTAGACGGGGTAGTCAACAGACAACATCCGGGAGTAGGTGTTATGTATCCACCTTTCGATACCCAAGTTGTTGATGTAGAATACGTTTATGCTGCTCGCAAACAAATGCCAGAGACAATAAACAGCTCTGATATGGTTCAGGTGCTGAATCAGGAAGACGATGAGCTTTTCACCAAAGACACGAAGAGACCAATATCGTTTTTCTTCGCTGTTGAGAAGAGCATGTATCAAGTTATCTCCGATGAAATAATAAAATACTTTGCTACCATAAAAGATTTCAATTTACTTGTTGGAAAGCCAGTTGAAAGGTACAGACAGAAGTACAAACATTTAGAAAAATTGCGGAACTTGTTCTTTGAGAAAGTTGGGAATGTTCCCGACTTGGAAAGGTTTACTGATTTTTATAAATGGTTTGATTCCTCTATGACAGAGATGATAAACGAACTGATCCCGGCATCAGCAAACTTCGCAGACAATATGAGAAATATGGTTGAAAGCCACATTTTAGAAAGAAACAAATATTGGACTAAATTCCCAACACTAGAACTCAAGAGCACACCCCCAGAAGGTGGCACTCACGGCATTAACGAATTAAAATACGATTGGCAACACGGTCACGCCCCCGTGAGTGGGTTAGAAAGCGATAACTGCTTTTGGTGGAGAGAAAGAGCAGAAAGATCTGGAAGTTTGAACCCAGACAGGCAAACGATACTTGATACGACTTTACAGGTTCTTAATCGCAGATTCACAACTCCATACGATTTTGCGGTAGACACATCAAAGTTTGTTTTAGACCTAGAGGCTAAAGGTGGTGCGATTTCTATAATAAGAAAGACAACTTCGTTTGGTTCTGGAAACTCGCTACTAATTACAACAGGAAGCTTGGTAGAACAAGATTGTAATGATTCTCGTGATTCTTATCACGGAAAAAACAAAGTGAAGCTAGGGTTCACAGTTGTAATAGAGGAATAAGATGTGTCTGAAGATCAAAGAAACATACAAGAAATACAGATACCGCCAGCAGATATAGAGAATGTTGATGTTGCGATATATAATTGGCTCAATGATGAAATGAATATTTTCTCCACCACGAACAGGAGCTGGAAAAAAGTTCCTACATTGTGGGTATCGGCAGAAAGAGCATTTCAGACAAAAAGAGATAAGGGGCTAAGAGACAAAGATGGTGCTCTTATTTTGCCGATTATAACAATAGAAAGAACCGGAATAACAAAAGACCCAGGGAAGAAGGGTATTTATTGGGGAAACATACCTCCTGCTAATGATGCTCGTGGCGGCTCTATAGAAATAACAAAGATTATAAACCAAGATAAGACATCTAATTTTGCTAATGCTGCATCGAAAAGAAAGACTGGACAACTAAACTTTGCGATGAAAGACCCAAACAAAAAAATAGTATATCAGACGGCTTCTATCCCAATGCCTGTTTATATTGAAATGGATTATGCTATTAATGTGAGGACTGAATACCAGCAGCAAATGAACGAAATCACACAAGCATTTATGTCCAAACCAGGAGGCATAAATAGAATTGAGATAAACAACAACGGCTATAAGTACGAAGGTTTCGTCCAGCCAGATTTCTCGCAAGAGAGCAACGTTGCCGATATGGGCGACGAAGAGCGAAGATACCAGACAATCATAACAGTTAAAGTCTTAGGATATGTAATTGGAGAAGGTAACAATGAAAACAGGCCCGCAATCATTGTTCGCGAAAATGCCGTTGAAGTTAAGTTTCCGAAAGAAAGTGTGATGGTTGGTGACGAATCCCCTTGGGATAAAATAAAGGGCTGCTGATAAAGAAACTTCTTTTGGGCTCTTGGACTACTACTTATTAGAGAAAATAGTGCGATTTTGAAGTAATTGCACACACCATATCACAAAAAAACGAGGGCAAGCAATAATGGCAATAGATCAAACACAGAAATTCAGATTTGTTTCACCTGGTATCTTCATCGATGAAATTGACAGATCGCAATTACCAAAAATACCCGGAGCAATCGGCCCAGTAGTCATCGGCAGATCCGAAAGAGGCCCTGGCCTGACACCAGTTAAGCTGAACTCTTACTTGGATTTTGTGAACATATTCGGAAACCCACAAAGGGGAGTTGGTAGCAACGATGTCTGGAGAAACGGAAACAACACTGCTCCTACATATGGTGCTTATGCTGCACAAGCATATTTGAAGAACTCTGCACCCCTGACTTTCGTTCGTTTGCTCGGCGCGGAATCCCCCGATGCCTTTGCGAACCAAGGTGAGGCTGGATGGAAAACTAAAAACTTGGCCTTTGAGTCAGACTCGCCTAGCACCAATGGTGGTGCTTACGGTTTGTTCTTAATTCCCTCTGGGACTTTTGTGGCAGACACCGCAGTTGATTGCCCTCTAGCAGCCGTATTTTATGTTGGCGAAGGCAAGATGAGGTTGGTTGGTAAAACCCCTGCCGAAAGAACTGTCTCTCCGTCTGCCGGCCAAGATGGATGCGGAACCTTTGTCCAGACGATAGGAAGTGACTTTGAGCTTGAAGCAACTATCTTTAAAGCTAATGGTACTGACGTAGAAAAGAGAACGACTTTTAACTTTAATGAAAACTCTCACAAATATATCCGAAGAGTGTTCAACACGAACCCTACTCTTACAAACTCGCTCATAACACCATCAGACGGACTCACGAACTATTGGCTTGGGGAAACTTTTGACAATTTCATCAAGAACAAGATTAATGACAATCTAGGTACTGGCGAAGCATATGGTTGCTTAGTGCCGCTTCAACAAGGATCATCAACTGCCTATGCTGATCAAAGACAACCTGCCCAGGCAGCCGCCTCCGGTTGGGTAATCTCTCAAGATCTCAATACGGTTACTGCTTCTTTTGATCCTTCTGATATGACGAAGTTGTTCAAGTTCCATGCTCTTGGCGAAGGGGCTGGTGAGTGGGAACAGAACAACATTAAGGTTTCCATTACAGATATAAAAACCTCAAACAACCCATTGGTTAACGAGTATGGAAGCTTTACTGTCTTAGTCAGGCAATTGGAAGATGATAAAGATGCATCTCCTGTTATATTGGAACAATATACTGAATGTAGCCTTGACCCCGCTGCAAATAACTATGTTGCCAATAAGATTGGTGACAAGTCTTTGAAATGGAGTGACTCTGAAAGAAGATATATCACTCTTGGAACTTATCCCAACAGCTCAAGATATGTTAGGGTAGAGATGAATCCAGATATTGAAATAGGTGGAGTTGATCCTAGGACTCTCCCCTTCGGTGCCTTTGGGCCTCTCAAGTTGAATACTGTACCGGTCGCTTCGGGTTCTATTGTTGAGAGTGGAGCTAGCTTTCTACAAGGATCAGGAAGCTCTCCTGACTTTCCGACCACTGCAACAGACAAAGGGTTTGACATAGATATTAGTTTCTCTGGCTCTTTCCTTTTTCCGGAAATCCCACTTGTTGCCACGGCATCAGAAACTGGGGTTCCTGATTTTAAGGATGCTTTCTATGGCATTGATGTAACTAAATCTGGTAGCTATTCTTTTGATGAGGGGTACAGAGATTATGTCAAAGTAAAACCAAAAACAGTAGATAATCATACTGACGATGGAAGCACTGCCTATCAATGGGTGTTTACTCTTGATGATGTCGTTGCCACAACTGGTTCTTCAGGCGACATAGACGATGCTTATTATCAAGCAAACTCCAGGCTCTCAGGAACTTCCATCAGTGCTAGCGGTTCTCTGAACTATGAGAGCACCCTTGATGCCGGCGTCACACAGTTTACTATTCCACTGTTCGGTGGTTCTGACGGGCTAGATCTAACAGAACAAGAACCGTTCAGAAACACTGGAACGAAGAGCAAAACAGAGAAGACAAGCTATGCTTACTATTCAATCAAGAGAGCGGTTGATTCTGTCTCGGATCCAGAAGTGATTGAGATGAACATTGCTACTATGCCTGGTATCACCAATACGGGTCTAACAGACCACCTTATGGGCACTTGCGAATCCAGGGCAGATGCTCTTGCGATTATTGACCTCGACGGTGGCTACACTCCGGCATCGGAGAACGATGATACGGAAGCAGAAAGGTCCCAATCTGGCGTTGACGAAGTTGTATCAAACATACGGGATAGAGGATTAAACACTAGCTATGGCTGTGCTTACTATCCTTGGGTACAGATCAGAGATAGAACAACTAATTTTCCTCTCAATGTGCCACCTAGTGTTGTTGCCCTGGGCACCATGGCTAGTTCACAAGAGAGTACTGCGGTTTGGTTCGCTCCTGCTGGATTTAACCGAGGCGGATTGTCCGAAGGCTCCGCTGGTATCGCGGTGACAGATGTTAAAGATAAACTTACTGCCAAGAAGCGAGACAAGTTGTATGAACACAACATTAATCCGATTGCCTCATTCCCGTCAGAGGGTATTGTGATTTTCGGACAAAAAACTCTTCAGTCTACTCCTTCTGCTCTTGACAGAATTAATGTTAGAAGATTGTTGATTTTCTTGAAGAAGGGTATTTCCAATATCGCTTCTAGAATTTTGTTTGACCAGAATGTCCAAGTGACTTGGGATAGGTTCACGAGCCAGGTTAATCCATATTTAGATTCTGTTAAATCCGGACTAGGATTGACTGATTATAAAGTCCTTCTTGATGAAACCACAACGACACCTGATTTGATTGATAGAAACATCTTGTATGCCAAGATTTTCCTGAAGCCAGCCCGTGCAATTGAGTTCATTGCTTTGGATTTCATAGTTACGAGAACCGGTGCTTCTTTCGACGATTAAAAAAAAGACATTACTATTTATTAGTAAATTTGGAGGATAATAAAAAATGGCAAATGATGTAACTAACTTTTGGACAACCCCCGGAGAAGATCCGAAAAGAGCATATAGGTTCTTGGTTACTTTTCCCAGTATGCCTAATGGAGCTACTTGGTATGCTAAAAAGTGTTCCAAGCCATCTATGACAATAAGTGAGGCAGCCCATAAATACATTAATCACACTTTTTATTATCCTGGCAAAGTTGAGTGGGACAAAGTTACCGTCACATTGGTAGACCCTGTTTCGCCAGATGCTGCTAATAATCTGGCAGCGTTGTTAGAATCGGCTGGGTATGTTATCCCAGGAGATTATGCAGATACCACTACTATGTCAAAAGCAGCTGCCACTAAGATGTTAGGAGAAGTTAAAATTCGTCAACTTGGATCCAGATCACCAAACGGTGGCCAGATCCAACCAGCTTTGGAAACCTGGACATTGAGAAATGCTTGGATCACTTCCGTTAAGTTTGGCGAGTTGGACTATGATTCAGATGATCTGACGAATATTGACCTTGAAATTCGATATGACTGGGCAGAACTAGAAACGTCAAACAAAGACATCTCCTCTGTCGCAAATTTTGCAACCCAGAATGCAGAACATGGTACACGGGCACCGAGCCCCAGTATTGCCAGATTTAAGCCCACCACCCGCGACGTGGTAACCGATCCGACTCCGGAATCATAAGATAAGACAAAATAAATATACGAGGTATTTATGACCGTAAGAAACAATGAAGAGCGATTGGGGGTTAAAGACACTGGTACTAACCCGCCAATCACTCAACCTGCTTCAAGTGAAGCATCCGTTCCGAACACTCCATTACAATTTTCAACACCAACAGAATTTGTTGATTTGCCATCAAAGGGTAAATATTATCCAAGTGGTCACCCACTTCACGGCAAAGACAGTGTTGAGATTCGTTTTATGACAGCGAAGGAAGAAGACATTCTAACATCAAAAACTCTTTTAAAGAAGGGCATAGCGATTGACAGAATGCTTCAGAATTTGGTTGTTGATAAATCTGTCCTTATAGACGATCTTCTCGTTGGAGACAAAAATGCTCTAATAGTTGCTGCTCGTGTATCTGGGTATGGAGCAGAATATGAAACCAGTGTAACTTGTCCTGCTTGTGGAACATCCTGTAAACACTCTTTTGATCTAAGTGACGGCTCCGTCCAAGGGGGAGAAGAAAATTTAGAAGATGTCGGCATGGGAGTGACGAAAACTCCAGACAACACTTTCATAACAAGGTTGATAAAAACAGATGTGGAAGTGGAATTGAGGTTGCTTATTGGGAAAGATGAAAAAGCCCTAATGAAGACAGCCGAGAAGAGAAAGAAACACAAGCTACCAGAAAACAACTCAACAGAACAAACCAAGATGATATTGGTGTCTGTTGGGGGGCATACAGATGCAGCGACCATCAACTCTCTTGTTGATAACCTTCCGGCTCTTGATTCTAGACAGCTGAGAGAAGCATACCAGAAGATAACACCAAATATTGATTTAACACAGGAGTTCGTCTGTGGCACTTGCGATTACGAACAGGACATGGAGGTTCCTTTTACAACGGACTTTTTTTGGCCTAAGTGATGAATACATAAAAAATGTATATGAAGAATTTTTTCTAATGAAATATCATGGTGGGTGGAGCTTTATTGAAGCTTACAACCTTCCAGTACTTATCAGAAGATGGTTTTTGGAGAGATTAAGCGAGCAACTTGAAAAAGAAGCCGAATCTATGGAAAAAGCATCTAAAGGCAAAAAGTAAAAAATAGGAACTATTTATGATATGCGAATGAAGAAGATTCTAAATGAATGGCGACAGTTCATCAATGAAGAGAACAAAGCGGACTTGAAGACTGCTATAGTGACATTTCTTCCAGATTTGGATATCTCTACGTTACAAGGTAAAACAGACGTAGAGATATCTGACTATCTTAGAAGCAATAACTTAATAGACGGTCTTAAAAGGATAGCAAAACAGAAAACACTGGATTCACACCCAGACCGCTGCAACATAAGGTTTCAGGAACTGAGACCACTTCAAATGATAATAAATGATTTGGAATAACAAGAAAACATAAATTTTGTATTATAAAAGAGCCAACATTGGCTCTTTTATTTTGTTTTCAGTTGACTAATTAGAAGGTAAAGATGAACCTTGAGGAGTGTTTTGCATGGAAAATACGGAAATAAAAGAAGACAAACTACAAGAAGTCACAATTGATCTGAATGCCGCTTCTAAAGGCAAGCTAGATGAAAGTTGGCTGACTATGTTTGGCTCTGGAATACAAATGATATTAAAGAAGATGTTTGGGGGTTCTACAATACCTGTTGCCGTTAAAGGAACAAGGTCACAGATAGATTCTTTTGCCAAAACCATCGGAAGAGAGAAGAAATATATGGATACATATCTCAAGCATGGTTTGGATAATCCACGAACATATAAGAGCAGATATAGACTTGATCAAGCGGTCAATAAATTTGAAAGAGCTACTGGTATAAAATGGCCTTTTAAATAAACAAAAAGGTTGTAGCATAGATGTCAAACACCACAAAGAAAACACCGTTTAGCATATACAGTTCTTCTGTTAACACAGGTTACGGCTCGAAGATATCCTCCAGCTTTATGCCTGGTGTTGATATTACTAATCTACATTCAGATGAATACGGTGATTCTCGTGATGCCCCAGCACAAGGCCCATTTACAGAAAAGTATGTTGGTGGAAATCAACATAGACATGTTGCTTTAAACAAAGGGGCTGACCGCTGGTATACAAGACCAGAACTTTTTAGATTAGCTTTTAATTCTTCTGGTGAGATAAGAATAAATAATCCAATCCCAGATGACTATGGGTATGACACCGTAACAGAAATAGTTGGCCTGATAGATAAAGATCCGAATGGGATAGCACATGCAGGCGGAAAAATTTATTGGTCCGAATCTGGAGGAGCCACCTCCCGGATCAAG
>Ga0209756_1004456_pt1 | contig 10903 bp, 7 predicted proteins | sample ETNvirenome_6_85_FD_184071 | JGI IMG/M metagenome (GOLD analysis project Ga0209756, IMG submission 184071) | Marine viral communities from the Pacific Ocean - ETNP_6_85 (SPAdes) (version 3) | ecosystem: Environmental > Aquatic > Marine > Oceanic | place: Pacific Ocean | collected 2013-06-19
AGCGTTATGATCGCCGTGCTAGAAAAATACCTGCAGGCGCGTAAAATGATCCAGACTGACAGCGAGGCCCTCTTCGTGACAGGAGCAGGTGAGCCTATCACCCTGTCTGCAATATCCTCTATGTTCACGCGACTGAAAAAAACCTTTAAGTTCCCTGGTGTGCGCCTGTCAGCACACACACTGCGCCACTCCTTCGCCCTGGCCTACATAGAGAACGGTGGGGACCCGTTCTCCTTGCAGTCCATACTTAGGCACTCGTCACAGGAAATGACCGCAAAATACGTGCATATGGCCAAGGGCAACCTGAAGGCTGCCCACGATAGATTTGCACCCACGTTATAGGAGGATTCAAGATGAGCCAGTCTAAGGTACACCATTACAGGAGCAGACCAATGGCCTGCAATCTAGAATCACAGGTACGGGAGCGGCTGCAGGATTTAAAAGTACCTGAGAAAGGACACTTTTATGCTTATCCGTATCTCCAAAGCACCATATTCATCTTCCGACTGCACCGAGATTATTGGCATAACAATGCGTCGCCTCAACTCCCTAATTGAGAGAGGTCACATCAGGGCGTCCCTGGAAGAAGGGACAGGTCCAGGATCACGCAGGCAATGGTCGTATGATGACTTGATCCGCATTATTGCCATAGAGCGCATGACATCCTTCCTGACAGCTGATGTGATTCGGCAGCTGGCTGAATTTATGTCCGACCCAGAGAACATACAACCGGATCGTGTCCTTTATATTCAACCTGAGATTGCGATTGATCCAATTGTGTTGACCACCGAATCATCTTTGAACCCTCTCGGTGATCTACCTGCCCAGAAGTTCAATCAAGCCTCAATGGGGGTAGTAATAAGTTTCCGCCAGATCACATCCTTTCTGGAACATCGTCTAGAGATATGACTGGACCAACGTACCACGTGCGGAGCATTTGCAGTGGTGTCTGGAAGAGGAGTTGAGCGAGGTTGTTTTTTGGGCAAAGACGATTGAACGTGACACTGCGAAGGAAAGTTGCGAGGAGGAGTTGTAATGGCACTCTACATGAAGTTTGACAAGAAAAAAGACTTCGAACTGATCTACAGGCACCTGCAGAAGTGCGCAGCCATGCTAGACGAGGGGTCTAGAATGCACGATCACTGCATAGAGCAGATGAAAGAGATTGAGGAGGAAATCCTGGGCTATCGCCCCGAAAGTAGTCTCTGAGCAATAGTTTTTGACGATTCACCTGGAACCGGGCCGATCCCAGTTTCTGACGATCTAAAGTATATGTCAGTCATTGGGTATTCGCCAGGTTTTGATTTTACAACATGATCCTCTATGCCAGGGAGCAGCAATTTTTCATCGCCATACTCCGATATCCACCGATTATGCGACTGCTTAAATTCTGGACTTACCCTTGAGGCAGCCGTGAAGGCAGAGGGAAAAGTTCCTATTTTGCCGTGCATCTTCTCCCAATCAGGACCCAGGTTAGCCAGAATACGTAAGTTGGCTTCAGGGTCATCGGATTTGCTTATCGCCCACAGAATTGCCTGACCCTCCTGCGGGTTGATGCCTAAGTCTACTGCTGACTGTGTTATCATATGCTGGATTGTGCGGAACTCTATGTCTGACAACCCTTTTTTCTCCAGCCCCCAGTGCTTTGCGACCTGCACATCGTTGACTGTCCCTGGTGCCCAAAAAGATCCATCGTCATGCAGCAGGGTCAGCGTAAATGCCTTGGTCTTCAGATCACCTGACATTGCTGCTGTATCATAAAACTCTGCTATTTTCTCTGCCTGATCTTGCGCGAACATCATACCTGTATCTTTTTGTGTGACACGTTCGACCTCCCCAGGCTGCCCACCCTTGATAGGCATGTCCCTCTCCACACGCAGAGGATAGGGTGAACGTTCATAGATACGTTTGCGTGGGGCACCCTCACGCAGTGTCACAAACTCTTCGAAGGGTATCACCATCTTCTCATAGTTATACTTCTCACGCATTTCCTCTGTGGGATTCGTAGTCTGAAACCAACGCTTCTCACCACGGGGTATATCTGTCCTGTGGTATCCCTCGACCCTATCGCTTGTACGTATGTCGAGTAGGTATCGCTTGAACTCAGCCTTGTCATACTGGTTTTTTTTCACAAACATAAAATCCCTGTAGTGCTTCATCACCCAATACATCTCTGCGAGGTTCATCTCCACAGGCTTCTTGGGTGACAGGATAGAGAAGATGGTAGCAGCCTCAGGTATGAATCTCTCAGGGACATCCTGCCTGACACGTCTCTTGAACTCCTGATACCATTTGAGGTCCTCATCGCCCAGGCTTTCCAAAGCGCGTTTGGCGATACCCTGGAACCGTGCCATGCCTGTGTGCTTCTCGCCACGTTCTTTGTACGTAAGCATCCGCTGGACAGCCACGGGCACCTTCTTGTTCTCCAGGGCATACATCAGGTCCACAGCCTTGAACATCTCCTCTCCCGATGCGCCTGGGCCATAGACCCTACGTGCCAGAGACAGGCCGTCTTCCAGCAGCCCATGTGCTATGGGTATATCGCCTTCCATTGGCCCATGAAATATCTCTATGGTTTTCTTTTTGCTCGCCTCATCCCAGATTTCCATGCTCCACGCACCCGTGCCCACCCCAGGCCTGTCTTCTGCCTGCAGTTTGCCGGTAGCTTTAGGTCTTATCAATTCGGCGGCAGCCTGATGCCTGGGCCAGTCTGCCCAGACTGGCCCAGGCTTTTCACGAGCCAGCGCACGGTCCTCTACAAGCTGCTTCAAAAACTTTTCAGCGTCATTGCCCATGCGCCGCCTGGCGATCTTAGACACTTCTGCTGCCCACTCTGAAGAGTATTTCTGCAGATTCTTCAGGTGCATCTCGCGTGTCTCAAGTTTCTTGACATTCAGTGCGCCGGTCTTAGACTTCCGTACAGCGTCCAGGATGGCTCGTAGACGCTTGCTGCTGGTCAAGACAGGCACTGCTGCCAAAGCCCCTCCTGTGACCTTAGAGAGGGCTATAGAAGCCATTTCCAGCAAGGCAGTGATAGGTTTGTTGGAAAATGTCTGGCTAAACTTGTCAGTATACTCGTCTGTAATCGCTGACATGCCTATCCGAAACAGGTTCGCCTCTGGCGTATCCTGAGGATCGCCCATAAGCTGCTTGTTCAGCACCTCGTGCGTTCCACCTGCAAACAATGTATGCGATAGGGTTATCAGTTCATCAGGCTTCATCCTGGCCAGTTCTAGGGGTGTCGATATTGCCAGACTATATATATCGGAGGGCGCATTGAAGGGTGCCTTGAGATAATTACGCAAGACAGCCCCATAGCTGCTAGGAGCCTCTGCAGGGAACGTAGGATCGCCACCAGCCACCAGGGCATCGTAGAAGGATGTTTTTGTTATCGATTCAGGCAGCAGGGGTGACATCTCCTGTGCCTGGCTCTCCATATGAGGTCCCATATCCAGAACCTCAGGGTCAAACATACGACCTGGCACGGGTCCCTGCGTAAATTCTGGGAGGTCCCGTTCTGGAGCCTTCAATTCCATCCTTTTGTAGGCCTCAGGAGCCATGCGGCCACCAGGCAGGATGTCCATACCTGCTGGTGGCTGCGCAGTAGACATGCGCTGCTCTATACTCTGGCCGAAAAGGTCCCTGGCTTCAGCCAGAGGGTCCAAAGTATTGGCCGGCAAAAGGCCTTGCGTCCCAATTGGAGATGGTTTCTCCTGGGGCATTCCTCCAATAAGCATCCCCCGCATCTCCTGCAGTTCCTCGTCTGTTATATCATCGATTTCATATTCAGGCATTTAGGTGTCCCTATTGTGTCATCTGTTGCGTCAGTTCATCCAGGCTGCCACCTTCACTGCCGGCCATCGCTGCTGTCATACCCCCTGCGCCTATAGCCACACCTGACAGGCCCAGTATCCTCAATATCTCCAGGTCATCTGGGTTGAACGTCACGTAGTTGTAGGTTCTGCTCCCCTCTGCAGTTTCTGTGCGGCTAAACTGATCCAGGAACTTTACACCATGCACATCTTTTTCCAGCAGTCTTTTGGTGGCCCAGGGAGGGTTCATGTTTCCCAAGGTTACTAAGGACTTCCACACGTCCTGCCCTGTGGCATCTGGATTGACAATCCATTTCCCTCCACTGCTCCGCAGTTTTTCCAGGGCTACATCATATGCGTCTTCCAGCCTTTCCCTGTCAGCTTTGATTGCAGGGTCAAACCCTTTTGTGGCCTGGAAGTGCACCTCATATGCGTAGGCATCTTCCGCAGCCTGTTTTAACTCTTTGACCTCTTCGGGCAATTCCCCTTCCCACCGCATCAGACCCTTAAACTCCCCTGCGTCAGTCATATATCCCACGTCTTCTATTTTCTTCATGGTGCCCCACCTCTTAATGTCTTCTTCTATAACCTCTGTCACAGCGTCCTGCAGTTTCTGTGGGTTCTGGCTAAAGGCTCTGTCCCACTGGAGCATCTTTTCATCAGCAGCATACATGGCTGACTCGTAAATATTGCCCTTCGGCACTGGGGCTACTCGACCACGTAAGGTTTCCAGTTCCTCTATAGCCTCTTCTATGTACCTTCTGCCGCTGTACGTTTCTTTGTTTTTGTATAAATTCCTGGCAGCCTCTATGGCTTCATCGACATCACCAGCAGCATCTACGAGCAGCCCCTTTGCTCCATCGTGATGGATTTTGTAGTAGTATGGCTCACCATCAACGAGAATCCGTTCTTTGCTTCTTAAAAGGTCCCTGTAATATTCCCCTGTGCCTTTTGCCTGCCCACCATAGTGACCGTATGCTATATACTGGCTGCCTTCCCCTGACCCAATAAACTCATCCTTAAAGCGTCCTAGAGGATAGCCTGGTTCTGGAGCAAAGGTAGCTTGGGTGCCCTGATACACTGTTGAGTGCTTGGGTTTGCCCAATACTCTATCGGCTATCTCCTTTGGCACACCCTTCAGGTCGGCAGCCGTCCATACCTTCTTGAGTGTCTTGCCAGCCACGTCACCTACCACAGGCACTGCACCCAGAGCCGCAGCACCGATATTCACCAAAGTGGGATCAACCACAGCTTCACTCACCGCCTTTACATCACCAAGCCCTGGTGTTACATCTATGGCTCCTTCTCCCATACCCCGCAGGACTCTCTCTGCCGTATCACTACCAATCATCACTTCGCCAGGGCCTATAGCCGTAGGGAACTGCTTACGCAAAGCATTAGGGTCTGCCCATATTCCCTGGTCTGTAACAGGAGGCAGTTGCCCACCAGGGCCAAGAGGACTAGGCGCATTAGCCAACATTATCTGTAAAAGTTCTTCAATCGTCATTAGTCAGCCAACTCCTGCAACATCTTCATCTGTTATGTCATCTGTTCTGTAGGGCACTGACTATTTCCCCAAGATCCTTCCACCTGGTTGCATCACTGCGCTGCCAGGGTTCAGTTCTGGTAGATCTTTCCTCGATATTGTCGCTCTGGTAGTCCCGTGGGTGATGGCCTGCTGCTTTGCCAGGCGCACCATTTTCTTGGCGTTGGGACCATCAATATTTATGGCCTTCATAATCCGCATTAAAGGATCAATTCTCTCAGACCCCTTTATAGCACCCATCAGGATATTCTCTTTGGGCATTTTGCCTTCAGTGAAAAACTCCTTGCCCAGGTAGGCACCCTTGCCCTGGCTCTTGGCAAATTGCGCACCTGCCGCTCTGCGCCCCATGTGCGTGGGTATGGCAAAGATCCAGCTTTTAGGATCGATCATCTGGCTGATAGCACGCTGGAGTTCTGTGTTGCTGAAATTGCCGTAGAAACGCTGTGCCACCGTGGTATTGGATAGCAGCCTGCCCAGTGCCCTGAATCTTTCTGCAGCCTCGTTACCATAGATCAGCCTGACCTTGTCCTCGCCCAGGGTAGTCTCAAACATCTTTTGCATAAAACTGTTGCCATTGATTATCGCTGCGTCAGGGTCCCACACCTCACGTGTGGAGTTGCGTATGATCCTGTCAAACTCCAGGTTCTTCATCATCTCCCACAGCAACTTGCCCTTCTCTGTGGCTTTGACCCCTGACGGTGTATCCTCCGCGCCTATACGCATCTTGAATTTTATGATCTGATCTTTGCTGCCTTGCTCAAAGAGCCGCTTCGCAGCATCGTCTATTTTTGCTGGATCAGGTATCTTGGTGTCACCGAATATCTGCTTGACCTTCAAGGACTCGTCCAGCTTGAAACTCCAGTGGAACAGGTTTCGATAGTGCTTCCACTTTGTAGCAGCCTCCATAGCCTCTGGTGTGTTCAGGGCTTCAAAACCATCGTCAATATCTTCCAGCAGTCTCTTGTAGATCCACCTGCCATAGTTCCCATAAGTGGCTTTGTCTTTTAGGACTGTCTCACCCAGGGTCTTTCTTAAGTCATCCAGGTCACCCAAGGTATTTTTCTTGTAGACATCTTCCAGGAGGCCCACCACATTTTGAATGGCACCCTTTTTGAGGCTAGGTGTCCTCTCAAGCTGCTCCCACCAGTTCTCCAGCCAGGCAGTTAACTTGGGTGCAGCCATAGGCGTATCAGGTGACAGGATCTCTGTCATTTCCTTGAAGGCATGTTTGGCCATAGTTTCAGCAGTATCCCTGTTCCTAACCACCTCTTCCATCAGGCCCTCTTCTATGTCACCTGATGACAAGTTAGTCTTCAGAGGCCAGTCATAACCCTTCGCAGCCTTTGATACAGGGAAAGCCACGTCCCTGGTTCTCTCCAGGGCATCAAGCAACTCCTTGCGCATTGCCTGGTCAGCACCTTCCATCATCATTTCTGAGGATGGCTGCGTGCGCATATTCTGCTCGACCATCTGCACCAGCTTGCTGCTAGACTGTGCTGATGGTGGCAGCTTGCTTGGATCAGCACCCACGGTGGTCATATCCTCCAGGACCTTTACTGAGGATGGGCTGCCTGCTCCTCTGTCCCTGAACCATTTGGCAAAACCACGCACAGGCAGCTTTGTGGCCCCTGAGAGGACCCTTAAACCTATTTCAGGGGCAGCACCATACATTGCCTCCTCTGCGGTTGACCGGCCTACAAGAGGCTCCCCTTCGCTGCCACCGCCCTGTGCCTCCAGAAACTGCTGTCCAATGCCCCTAGAAAACACATCACCAGCAGCGGCACCAGCAGCACCGAAAGGGATAGCACTAAACCCGCCTCCCCCCAGGCCGGCCAGGCCAGCACCCATACCACCGAAAATCGGTGGCAAATCGCCCAGGATGTCTGCCAGGTCAGCCCATTCAAATTCTTCAGGGTCCAGAAGGCGCAGCTTGCCGTCAGGGCTTCTGACAGCCAGTTCTCCACCTTCTATAGTCTCTGCCGTATACCCTTTGGCCAAGACTGCCTGCAACATTTGCATCCGTCCTTCAGGCGTGCGTGGAAAAGACACCATAGCACGTTGAAGGATGTCAGCCCCTGCGCCAGGTTCAATGTCTGGAGTAGTTGTCGTAGCACTAATCCTGGCGTTAACTCTAGACGCTATGGTCTCTAAGGATTCCTTATCATCTGCCATTATTTTCCCTTTTGCTTTTTGCCTGGCTCCCACTTCTGAGTACTTGGGTTGAAATTGTACCCACCCTTGATCAAATCGTATTCATCCCCACTCATCATATGCTTGGGGAATATATCCTTGGCCATTCCCCCCTGCACTGCCAGCCGTTCATATTCAGTAATCACCCTCTCCTGTGCACCGATCCTCTTCCTAAAGAGGATGTGTGCACGTGTAACAAAGTTAGCACGTTGCGCCGCTGTTAGCCTCTGGCCTGTTGCCATTCCTTTGAGTCGCGCTATTGCCCTTTGCCACAAAGCGGCTGTTGCTTCAGCGACAGCAAACTCTGACTCACGCACCACAGAGCCTGGGTCCTGGATTTTCATAAAGTTGAAGATCAGAGCCAAGTCACCAGCACCACCTGTCTCATCGATATCTTCTACAGACCCCAGGACTCTTGAAAAGGCATCGCGTGCTACGATAAATGCTTTTGACTGGCTAAGATATTCTTTTCTCAGTTTTGCACTGTCAGTGCCAGCAGCCCTGCGCCTCTTTTCTGTCAACACGTCTCTGTCATGGTCACGCTTTGCGATAATGCTATCCACCAGAATATCATCCTGTATTTTAGAAGCCTGGTCTATAGCCACGTCATGTAAACCTGCGGCCATATTGCTTCTAATGTTTTTATAGATGTCCTGCTGTCTGTCCCATATAACTTTATCGCCTTGCCTCCTGAAGGTAGCTGTCTTCATGGCATCTTCTTCAGCCACTCGCATTCGTTCCTCCAGCAGGGCCTGGCCCTCTGCAGCCCTGCCAGGGATTATGCTCCTGATTATTTCATCAGGTATGCCGGCAGGGTCACGAGGTGTAAACGTGCTGCCTTGCGGGAACTCTGCGGTAGGACCCTGCTGTATAGGCGTAGCACTGCCCCTGTCCATGCCCATGCCATATTGTGCTTGGAAATCTGCATAGGGCAGGCCCTTCATGTACTTCTGCTGGCCTGTGGTCACAGTCGCATCAGCCGCATCCTCTGATAGGCCGGCCTCACGTGCAGCCTCACGTGCCCCTATCCAGTCATTGGCAGCAATGCGCCTGGACACCTCTTCCCTGGCAATCGCCTTCTGCTGTGCCCTGGTTTTGCGCTCTGCATCCCATCCACGCAAAACGGTGTTGGCGATATTGCCAGGTGCTGGCTGTAGGCCCTGCAGCAAACCTTCAAGAAATCCCATTTATCCTGTCCCCTTCCCACTGTTATCTCTTCCTGCCCAGTATCCTCCAGCCATTTGTCCACCTGCGCCTATGAGGCTGCCCAGGAGGCTCCCAAACAACTCCCCTGCTCCAGGTCCAGGTGGCCGCTGTGCGGGCATCTGTAGCTGCCCTACGGTCCCTGGGGCCACGTTGACACCGCTCAGTGCTGACAGCAACATTGACAAAGGATTCTGCACGTTGCCCATCCTCATCTGGTTTATGTTTTCTGGTGTCATTAATAACTGCAACATATTCGTATAAATCCTCTGCTGCGAATCCTCCTGCCTACCCTTGCGATCCAACGCTCCAGCACGTCTCTGTAGATCCATCCCTTCTGCCTGCTCAATAGCCTGTCCTGCCGCCCCTACCTTGTCCAGACCCAACTCTGTTCCCGCCACATTCTGCTGGAACAAGTTGCCCAGAATGTTTGCTACCAGTTCCAGGTTTTCGCGTTTCTCGCCACCGTATTTCAAACCTGTATCCCTGTCGAAGCCTGCCCCTGCCATATCCTGGCCAAACAACAGATTCATGATATTTGCGGCGGTGGACGCATCGTCCCGCCGCTCTCCACCCATGACCGTCTCAAATCGCAGACGCGCATCGGCTGTAGCCCTGGCTTTGGCATCGGCCAGCCTGTTGCGTGACTCATCGGCCTGGGTGCTGTTGAGCATACCTCTTGCAGCCAGACTGCTCTCCAATCGCCTCGATTCCTCTGAGAAATGCTCCTCGATGTCCATCAGGTATGGGTTCTCCCACTCGTCGTAGGCCCTGCCCGTGAGCGCATCGGCAGCAGTTTTGTCGATAGTGGGGTCAGGAGCAGTTGCTCCCCATACAGAATCCGGTACCGTCAGTGCCGCTGCAGCGGCGGCAGGGTCAGCGAGATTGGCCGTGGGCAGGTTTGTGCCCTGTATGAGTTTCATCAGCCAGTCCATCCACTCCTGTGCTGGCTGACCGCCTCGTAAAATTCATCTTGCTCCGTAATCGGGACTCTCCCCTGGCCCTGGCAGATCGTATGGCTCGACCAGGTTTTTTCTGGCCAAATTGTATAGGTCTTGTATGTTGCCAAACGCCCCAGGAATCTGTCCCTCTGCCAACGCCTGCGAGGGCATATTGGCCAGACCCAATATGGACTGCACGATGTTGTTTCGCTCCTCAGGCGTGCCAGCCGATGACAGTTTCTGAAACAGGGTGCCCATCAGACTCGCATATAGTCCCTGTGGCTGACCCAGATCAAGATTGTCACTGCCCCACCAGGACGCATACTGTGGATTGACAATGTTTGGTGGTGGCTGTTGGCTGGCGAAATTTCCCATGTCACGGTTGTACGCTACCCAATCGGAAAAGTTTGCAAACGGCTCACCCGTAGAAGGATTATATCCTGCATAGGCTCCTGGTGGCGGTGGCGTAGTTCCCAAAGCTAACTTGCCACCAGGGGTGGGGCCTACGCCACCTATCACGCCCAGTCTGACATCCGTTTCATAAGCATCGCGATCCCCATAGTAAGGTGCATCATCCCAGGGCTGACCACCTGCAAAGTCAGGAGGGTGGCCACTGCCTGTATCACCTGGCGGTCCAGGTTCTCTGGGTCCACCGCCCAGAGAAAGGCGTGGGTCTGTATCAGTGACATTAGTAGAGTCACCGTTAGTATTATCAGCAGATGATTCGGGTTCCGCGATCCCTGTAAACGCATCGCTTGCAACCGTAGGTGGCGGGGTGCCACCAAATGGCGTGACGCGCTTTGAGCCTGTCGTAGGATAGGACACCGTACCCGTGATAGCAGTCTGCCCTGTGCCTGCAAGAGGCAACGTGCCATCATCTCCAGTAGGTGGCGGTGGCGTTGTCTGGGCACCAGTTTCCAGCTGCCCTGTAGGCCCTGCGAATCCAGCAGGGACTTTATATGGGTCTTCGTCTGTGCCCCCCAGCGTAGGTGGCCCTGTCGGTGGCGTATAGGTATACGTAGGCCCACTAGGTGGCTGTTGTCCATCGCCTCCTGGTGGCCCTCCTGGCCCTCCTGGTCCTCCTGGTCCTCCTGGTGGCTGTCCTCCTGGTGGCTGTCCTCCTGGTGGCTGTCCTCCTGGTGGCTGTCCTCCTGGTGGCTGTCCTCCTGGTGGCTGTTGCCCAACAACGGGCACACCATCACCTAACAAAT
>Ga0209756_1004463_pt1 | contig 10889 bp, 20 predicted proteins | sample ETNvirenome_6_85_FD_184071 | JGI IMG/M metagenome (GOLD analysis project Ga0209756, IMG submission 184071) | Marine viral communities from the Pacific Ocean - ETNP_6_85 (SPAdes) (version 3) | ecosystem: Environmental > Aquatic > Marine > Oceanic | place: Pacific Ocean | collected 2013-06-19
GTCAAGACGACGCCGCTTCCCGGACCAGAACCGCAGTCGTACCGACCGGAAAAGTGGGGAACCGGAGCCCCAGCAGAATTGACGGCAATGTCCCGATCGCAGAGCGGGCACCGCACCAAGGCCCCAAAGCTCATCGCACGTCCCACACCAAGGCGCACCCTGGACACTGCAAGAACGATCGGGGCGGATCGGACGGGTACCAAACGGGCACCTTGCCGAGCACCTTGTATCCAGCATCCCGCCAGGCCGGGCACGACGGGCACGCCAGGAGCGACACCGATCGATCCGTGTCGTGGTGAGTGTGTGTCCGGTTTCCGAGCTCGCGCCGATCGGCTTTCGACAGAATCAAAACCAGTCCTCCTCGTCGTCGTTGAACGGATCCACGAGCTCCCGCGCCGCCGACTCCATCACCGGCGGATCTTCCCGCCGGGCAAACTCCTCCGGCGTTCCCTCGTATCCGGCAGCGACGGATTCGTCGTAATACGCCCAGGTGAGCTCCCCCCACTCCTCCGGATCTTCCGGAATCTCGAAGCCGCATCCGGCGTGAGCGTCGTACCAGCGCTCAAGCTTGATCACCCGCATGGCCCAAAGCACCGCGCCCCTGGATCGCCAGCCACCTGGCGCGTTGGGATTGTCGCGGTTGACCTGGCGCACCCGATCCGCCGCCTCTCCAAAACTCACCCGCGAGTTGAAATTTTTGTAGGTGCCTGGATGGTCCATGCAGACGCATTCCACGTCATCCACCCACGGGCCCGGAGGGAAGATCGCCGGTTCCAAGTTTTCGTTTACCTCCGGCCCCCCGCGCCGGGTACCCGCCGACCAGTGCTTAGGTCGTCGTCGCGCCATGCATCACCTCCTCACGAGCTCGCGCCAGGTGCGCCAGAACCCGATCCCATTCTGCACGTCGAGCGACCGGATCCCCGATCACCCGCTCATGCATCACGCGATCCAGACGATCGATCGCCCGGCGCAGAAACCCGATCCGCACGTCCGCCAGGAGCCGCGACAAATCGCCGGAGGGCTCCGGCATTCCGGGCAACTCCGTCGTCGCCTGGTCGAGCTCCAGCAACAAGCCCAGGACGTGATCGGACGCGGCAAGCCGATAGCCGGCCGGATTGTTCTGGTCCAAAGCGTGACCGGTCGATCGCCTCATCCGTTGGACGAGCGTCCAGACCTGGCGCAGTCCTTGGTGGATCGGCTCCATTCCGATCGACGTGGGCCAACAACGGGAGGAGAAATCGAGATCACCCGGCATCGGTCGCCCCCTCCCCGTCGATCTGATCCGCCAGGTGGACCAGCAACTCCATGCCGATCGCGGGATGCGTGATCAGGAGCTCCGGCACAGCATGGCGAAGCATAAACCGCCGATAGAGAACAGGAGAGACCCGCTCAAGCTCTTCTAGGAGCTCGGTCGAAGTCAGGTGATCGCGTGAGGTGTTAGGGTCGATTGGCACTGCGGCTTCTTCCTCCGTCGCAGGTGCCCGGCTTCATCGCCGGAGTGAGAGCGGCATGCGCGCCGCTCTCGCTGCTTGGGGCTCAATCTTGCCACGAGCGGCGACAAATCCCTAACTCGCCGCTCCGCTCGAATTAATGACCCCAAATTGCCGGAGCAGATCGTAGACGGTTTGGATCACGAGCTTGGCGGCTTCGATCGCGGAAAGCGCCTGCTCCGGCGAGCAGGAGCAGGGAGGCCCGGCGTCCTTCGCTTGGGCCTGGAGCTCGATCACTGCAAGGCGCTTCCGGCGGAATCCCTCAGCACGGCGAAACCCGGCCCCCTCGGGCAAAGGCTTCGCCGCTTGGTTTAGTACTGCGGTTCTCGCGGCTTGGTGGATCGCCCGTTGCTGGTCTCGCGTGAGGATCATCGCCGGAAGATCCAGAGCAGACCGATCCCCGCCGCCAAAAGCTCAAGCGTGTACGTCCGCGCGAACTCCTCCCAACCTGGCGCCGCTGGATCCGCCGTCGCGATCTCGGTTTCCTCCTCCGGTGCCGGCGCGAGGATTTCTACGGGCTGGGGCCACTGGTCTTTAGTAGGCCAGGGCAGCGGGATCCCGAATGCATCCTCGGCACTCTGCGATCCAGGCTCCGCAAAAATTGCCCCGCCCTGGTCGGTCACTGCAACGAACGGATCGTTGACTCCTCCGGTCCGCTCGACTGCGATCACGATCTGCGACCAGGCCGGGACGAACGCGCCGCCGGAGCTCTGAATGATGCCGGTGAGAACTGCGGACAAGTTGCCGATCGGTCCAGCCTTGTACGACTCGGCGGATCGTTCTGTGTCCTCCTCGCGGCTCCATCCGAAATCGTGTTGTGTGTTGTTCTTCCTCATGCTGGTTCCTCTACTTCGGCCGGTGCCTTGGTCGAGCTCGCGAGCACGCTCACCACTGCGGAACCCGGAGCAGTCAGAAGCGAGGCCGCCTGATAGATCAGGGCTTCCGCTCCGTCTGTTTTCGGTGGAGCGGTCGAGCTCTGGTACAGCATTGCGCCGATCGCCGCTGCGGATCCCCAATCGCGATTGAGGCCGAGCAGACCGACCAGGTAGCGCGCCGCCAGGACGTTCACCCCAGCGCCGACAACCAGGCGTAGCACGTCGGTTTCCATGGACTCATTCATGGTCGCTCCTTTCGGACCGGTCGATCAGGACCGCCAGGTGTCGCCCGTTCGACTCCGCCGCCGCTGTGAACGTCGCGAGCGCCCCTACGATCTCCACCCGCATGATCCCAAGCTGGTGGTAGACGACATAGGCAAACAGGGCCAGGCCGCCCGTGTTGGCGACGGCCGGCCACTGCGAGAGGAGATCGGACGGTTCCATCAGCGGCGCCGCCCGGCGATCGCGACCGCCGCCGCGATTGCTCCGATCGTCGCCACTCGTTGCCAGCCGGATCGCTCCGTCGCCATGCGTTCCCGTTGGGTTTCGTCCCGGTCGATCGCCTCGTCCAGGAGCTCCGCCTGGCGGCGGCGAAACAAGGCGCATTCCACGTCTGCTCCGGTGATCAATCGTTCGAGTTGCGCTTCCTGCTCTTGGAGGTTTCCGACGATCGAATTGGGATCGATGGGGTCGCCAGGCACCCAGACCCAATCCGGCGCTTCCTCGCGCAGCGTGAACTCCCCAAGGGTGTCCCCTTCGCCGCCGCCCACAAGCTGCCGGAGCTCCCAGCGTGCGAGCGGGCGAGCGAAGCCGGACACGGTCCGTTCTATGTAGTGTTTCCAGGCCCAGTATTCCCGGCGGATCACGGTTCCCCTTAGTCGACCATGAAACAACTGTGTTCCAACGTCGTTGGGATAGCCCGGTGCGTAGATGTACACGCCTGGCGCAAGCCGGACCCCCTTGCCCGACGGTGGGTTTCGCTTGGGACCGCCATCGGTGAAATTGCTGGAAAGCGGCAACTTGTCCCTAACGATTTCCGACCCTGCAGCGGCGCCCGCCGGCCCGCCGAGGAGGAACCCGACTCCAGCAGGGTCCACGCCCAGCACGTTTCGATCGATGATCCAGTCTGTGAACGATCGGTGCATCCACACGCCGGGCACGTCTTCGTCTCGGTACCCGCTCAACGACAGGCCGATCGCAGACTGCAGGTCTTCGCTCGCTGAAATTGCCAGGGTTTCCGCGATCCCACGGACTCCCCTCGCCGCGTCGCGCCGATCGAGCAGCACGACTTCGCGATAACAGGGATCGTCCGCGTTTTTCTGTAGCTCCTCCGAGACGAACTCTGCCCACCCCATCGCGATGTTATTAACACCGTCGACCACCATCATTACGTCGTCCGCCGACGCTGCGCCGTTCGCGTCGATTGTGTCTTGGTCACTCATCGCGGTATCCCTGCACAATCTTGTAAATCAGGAAGGCCCCGCCGCCGTACAGGACCGGCACGGCCCACCACAGGTCTTCAAGGCCAAGGTTGCGCCCTAGCAGGAGTTCCAGCGGATTAGTCTTGCGGGTCGAATCTGAATCCGATATCGCGCGCGTGTTTCCTGTTTTACCCCTCGGGATCATCGCCGCAAATCTCCCCACACACCCAGGAGCTCGCGCGCCGCGATCAGTCCCGCCGCCCATCGGACCCACGGCGGGAGGGCTTCCCACCAAGCCGCCGGATCTCCGATCACCTGGTCGGCTTGCTCTCCCATTGTGTCGGCTTGGTCGGCGGTCGATTCTGCTACTTCGGCCCAGCCAGGATAGCCCGCCTCTGTGAGAGCATCGGCCAGGGTCCGCATGGCTGCCGTAAGCCGAGTCTCCCACGGGGTGCAGTGGCGATCGTATTGAACCCGCTGGAGTGGGTCCGCGCTCGCCCTTCCCATGTATTCGCAGCCGCGAGGCCACACCTGCCAAGGGGTGTCCTCGAACGCAAGCTCCACCTGGGCCGCTGCTTCGAGCACAAAGAGATCGTCTGTCTGGTCCGCTGCCGCCAGCAGTTGCGACACCTGATCTGCGTAAGTGGTCACGACAACCACCACACCAAGCCGAGCATTCCCAACAGCGCCACGAGCGGAGCACCGACCGGCGCCGTAGGAGCTCCGCTTGGAGACTCCCCAAAGGCCGGAGCCAGCTTGATCACATACTTCCGGGTTTCCGCAGGGAGCCGATCGAGCGGTAGGAGCCCATCGTCCCCAAGGGTCTTTTCGACGTTGCCGATCCCCCAATTGTAGGCCGCGAGCGCTGCCGACCAGGTGGGCACGCGAGACCGGAGCCAGGCCAGGTACCTAGCGGCCCCGTTGATCGCGTCGATCGGGTCCCACGGGTCTACCTCCCATTCCGCCGACGTGGGCGGCATGAACTGGGCAAGTCCTTCGGCCCCCGCAGGGCTCACAGCGTTGATGTTCCAGGCCGACTCCGCAGCGATCAGAGCTCGAAGGCCGCCAGGCGGGATCGAGTAGGTCTCTTCTGCAGAAGTAGCAAAAGCCTCGAGATCGGCTTTAGACCAGCGGCCCCCGTATCGGTCCGTCTGGGACATTCACGAGCTCGCGTTCTGCTCGAACGAAAACAACCAAGAAACGGTCCAGTCCTCGGCCCCTCCGGCGGTCGAGAGCTTGATCGCGCTGTGATTGTCCGATGCCGAGGGATCGGAAGGTGGTGGCACGGGGTACCAGTCCATCGGGGCGACCAGGTTGCCCGGCGTCAGGGCATAGGTACCAAGGTCGTCGTCGCCGTTTGCGATTTCCGAGACCTTGATCGCAGTCGTTGAACCGTTTACGGCACCCACGCGATAGGCGATCGCGCCAGGCGGTACCGGGTAAGAAGTCGAACCGCCTCCGGAGGTGAGTGTTTGAGTCCTCGAACCGATCAGCTGGGTTCCGCCAAGCCCGCGACCAGCGGCGCGAGTCATGCAGATCCCTTGAGCCTGGACGGTTCCGGTGTAACCGGATCCGGCCTTGCCGATCACTGTCACTGTGATCTGAGGGAACGGGATCCAGAGTCGAAGCGATCCGCCGATCGCCGGAGCTCCGTAGGTTCCATCACCGATCGTTTTCTTGAACAGGTCGCCCCGGATCCCGTCGCGCGCCTCGACGATCACGATCGCTTCCCACAGCTCGCCCGCGTCGTCTCGGTTCGCCGTGAGATCGATCAGCCACCCAGACGAGCAGGAACCGGGATCGAAGAACGTGAAACTCTTTCGATCGCCGTCTCCCAGGCCAGCCTTGGGCGGGTAGGCCTGCACCCGGCGCCAGGATTCAGCCTCCGCAGGGAGACACGCGTCCATTTAGCAACCGCACTTGTCGCTGCCCGGTCCGGCGTGCGGCACGCCGCCGGCGGCGACCGTCTGAGGGACAGAGAAGCTGACGCGAGCGGTTACGCCCGACAACTGGTAGACCGTGAGCTTCAGCACGTCGCCCGAGCTCACCCGGTGCCGGCCGAGCTCCAGCCAATTAATTTGCCGGTTTCCATTCCAGTAGCCTGCTCCAAACTCAGGAGCCGTGCCGCCGCCGATCACGTTGTTGTAATCCGAGCGGAGGATCGCCTGACGGATCACTACGTTGTTGACGTACTCGGCGCCGTCCGATGCGTGAATGTTCGAGGTCGGCGGAATCGACGCAGCGATCACCATGCGGGAGAAATCGAAGATCCCCGCACTGTCGAAGGTGCAAGAAACGTCCACCTCGGTGTTGTTTGCGACTGCAGTGTCAGGCGAAGCCGCCAGGACTTCGGGCCCGCGCAGCGGAGCTCCGACGCTCATGGATCGCTTGCTCTTGGGCGTGAACGGGACACCCACGGAGAAATCCCCGACGCCGCCCAGGTAGGTGTAGAGGCCGGTTACCAAGAGCGTGTCCTGGCTCCGCATGCCCACGTCGGGCAGACCCGCGATCACACCCTGGCGATCGGGGCCGAACTGCGACATAGGCGCACCCGGCGAGTTCGATCCGCGGATGTAGAGGTCGGCACCGTTCAAGGTGATCGCGGTCACCTGGGCGATCTTCCAGAGGCCCAAGGTGGCATTTGCAACCGCCGCGTCTCCGCGCAGGCTGCAGAGCAGCTTGGACAGCTTGGCGATCCCGTCCTCGTTCGCCGTGATCTTGGCGGAAAAAGCGGTGCCGGTGCCGGCGGTCGTCTGGATCGGAGATCCAAGCATCAGTTCGAGGTGAGAACCCATTTTCTTGCTCCTGGCGGCTCTAGGCCGACTTCATCTTGCTGGTGGAAGCCTGCACGGCCTGATACTTCGCGCCGGGCGCGCTCGTTTTGACAAGCTGCGGCATCGCCCTGTATTCCGATCTAGTCGTCGTCGTCGTCGTGCCGTTGCCGTTCGCCGACGACTTCGCCGGAATCAGCTTCGACACCGCTTCGCCAACCTGGGATCCGACCGTGGGAAGAAACATGCCCACGCCAGCGGCATACGCGTACTGGCTGTTCTTTCGCTTGAGAAAGAACTTGCCGATCAGGATGGTCAGCGCCGCAGCGATCAAGCTAGGACTCTGCCCCATGTAATACAGGTCCTTGCGCTCGTTCAGAGCGAGGGCGAGGGACGCGCCGGCAGTCGCCGCGATTCCGTACTGCACGGCCGGCTGCCCGAAAAATCCCTTGGGGTTTCGCCTGGCCGGCCGGCGCCGACGGATCGCCCGCGTCTTGCGGGACCGCTTCGGAGCTCGCGCGACTCGCCTCTTGGCCGGAGCCTTGTAGCGTCGCTTTGTCGTCTTGCGTCGTCGTGCCATGTCTAACCCTCAGGCAATGCCACGGAACCGTTGAGCAGTCCCGTCGCGTCGAGCTCCAGCCCTGGAGCTTCAATCAGAATGAATCCCGGGGCGATCAGAACCGCTCCGGTCACTTCGTGCGTGTACGCCTGGCCGGTGCCGTCGCGATAGACGATCCCGACTGACGATCCGGCTTCCACCCAATCGGCCGGAAGCTCGCCGGCTGCGTCGTAGTCGCAGGCCAGGCCGGTAAAGGTCTCGCAGTCGTCTAGTCGGCTTGAGCTCATGCGTACTTGATCAGGACGATCAGGAGGATCGCTCCGATTCCGATGGTCGCCGCGTTGGGCACTCCGGCGATCCACGGAGCGGGTGGAAGCGGTTCGCCGCCAACCGATGTGGTGCCGAGCTCTGCCACGGGCACCTTGGTTCCGTCCGCCAGGGTCGCGACGCCGCCGGCCACACTGACGACAACGCCAAACACTTCCGAGAAGACCTCAAGACCCAAGGCGAGCTTGGCGCGGATCTCATCCTCTGACGCGGGGGCGCCTGGCGTCCCGTCGTCGTTGGTTTGGCCTGGGGTGTCGAATTGATCCCAGGCTTCGGAGGCTTGATCCCAGATGCTCACGGCGAGAGATTACACGCGCGGTTCTGTAGAGTCTCAACCTTCCAACCTTCCACACATTCCAGAGGATCCCGGATGTTTCAAGTACGTGCAGATCAGCGTTCCGCCCTAGAACAATTCGTCGCCGACGATCTGCTTGGCCCGCCCCCCGATGCCGATCGGGTGCTGGGTGGCGCCTGGCTCGATCGAGTCATGCGGGGCGGCAAGTCGCGCCAGGTCGCATCGTGGGATCCGGAGGAGCTCGATCAGCACGACTCCCCGCGCGCGTTCGTGAGCGTGCTCCTAGAAATTGTGGACGCGCCAGGTGCGTACAAACTGCGTCTCGAATGGCGGCGCGTCGTGGAAGCCGAGGACGGCACCCGCACCGTAGACACGCAGAGCAACCTGTATCGACGCGCAAAGCGCTTCGAGGTGCGACGCGAGCAGGTCACAAAGACGGATCGAACGAACGACGCCGGAGCGGCCTTGCGCGGACTGGGCACCGCGCTCGCGAGCAATTCAGATCGAGCGATGGAGCAAAGCACTCGCCTAGCCGAGTCGGCCACGAGGATTCAAGCAGAGTACTTCGATCGCCTCCTTGCTCTACAGGATCGACACCTGGAGCGCTTGGACGAAGAGCAAGCGTCGATCATTAGTCTCATGGACGAACGAGCCGAGCTCATGGGGGACGCGCGCGTGAGCGAGCTCCGCTTGGAGCTTGCCGAGGTTCGAGCGAGCTCCGATCTCATGGCTCAGACGTTGCAAGGTGCCGTCGTCGTGTTGGGGCCGATCGTTCAAGCGGTAACTACTCGCCTGGTCGCGCCTCCCGCCGGAGCTCCGGTGCCGGAGCTCCCGAAACCGGAGGCCGATCCAGTAGCAGAGCTCCAAGCGGCACTAAAGGCCGCGCGGATTGAGATCGCGAGGCTCCAGGCCGCGATCCCCGTGGAACCACCCGCACCCGATCCAGCCGCCACGCCATGAACACCGTGTCAGGTGTCGCTTTGCTACTTCTCCAAAGGTCGCGCGGGATCGGCTCTGAATCGGTCCCGCAGAGCGGGCACGACGCATGAGAGGGATCCGCAGTCGGTGGAGGTTCGCACCGATCGCCCGGTTTCCGCCCCCAGGTGCCGCCGGAGTCGTCCCGGTGGTCTCCAGCATGGCCCGGCTTGAGCACGCAAGGCGAAGAGGGCTGATCCCCCTTGTCCCCCTTGTCCTCCTTTTCCGGCTTAGCGTAGATCGCGCCGCAGCGCTCCTTCGGAAGCCGGAAAAGGGAGCCCCACGGAATGGTTCTGCGGAAGTAGTAGGAATGGATCAGCAGTTGGGCTAGGTGCCAGTCGGTGAGCGGGTGTGCGTCGTCGTTCGGGCCGGCATGGGTGGAGTATCCCTTGGTGAGGTATTTGATCCCCTCGGCCGGGTGTACGTGCCGCAGGTCGAGAATGGAGGGCACCTCAAGGGCCGCGCATAGGTCGCGCCACCGCGCGAGCTCGCGCGCCTCGACCTGGCGGGAGGCCAGGCGGCGACCAGGCGACCGGGCCCGGAGCTTTTTACGCCAGGCGTCCGAGCCTGCTTGGTATGCCTCGTCGAGCTCCGCTATCGCGGCGGCTCCGTTAATCGTCCGTCCGTCGAGCAGGCACGTCGCCCAGAGGAACCGAAACCGCCAAGGGTTCAACGGGACGCTGCGCCCCCCAAGAAACACGGTCCATTCCGCCGGGATCGTCCGTTTTGGCGGCTCCCGCAGAAGAATATGAACGTGAGCATTCCATCGTTCCGCGATCGGATTTTCCCCGTCCTTCGGTGGCTCCAGTCGTGGGCATGGGGTGGCCTCGAAACTGCTTAGGCCCCCGATGTGATCGCGCGCCAGGCGCGCGGACTTGCGACCGTCCTTGGTGAGATCGGTTGTGCCGGGGAGCTCCCGCAGCACGGCACGGGTGAAAGCTCGGTGGCGGACCGTGATCCGCTCCAGAGCATCGGCCAGGCTTTCCCCGTCGATCGACACCTGCGTAGCTGTAACCATGGGGGCCTGTTCCGTCTTGCCGGATCCCCGGATCGACAGGTGCGCCCGGTATCGCGAGAGGAGATCCGCACGGCGAGCGACGGAGCACGGGACGCATAGACGGTGCCCGCATCGCCCCGTCGCCGCCCAAGCACCATGATCGGGACACGAGTACACGCCGCGCCAGTGTCCGCAGGACTCCAAGCCGCTGATCGCCTTGGCGGCCTGGTCGGCTATCCGCTGGTGAGTGATCCGGTCTGCCGGGGGTATTCCAAATTCGGGGGGGAGCGACCATTCGAGCAGGGAAGTCGCCGGAGCGGATCGCCCGGTTGGAGTCCGGCGGATCCGCTCCCGTTCCGCGTCGATCTCCTCCGGAGTCGGCGGGCCGAGCTCGCCGCGCATCTCCCGGCGGATCCGCTCCCGCTCCACCGGCGACCAAGGCACCGGCGTAGCAATTCCGGAGGATCGGTGCTGGTCCACGGTCCAAGCGTCGCCGCCCGTTGGGATCCCGGCGACGAAGCCCGCGATCCTTCGGAGCCGGCCCAAAAGCACGGCATTCGACGCGAGACGATCGCGGCGTCGCTTGACGTGGGTCCGATGTTTTCGGGCTGCCGTCATTCCGAAAACCGACACCGTGAGCAGGTTTTTTGATGGTGCAGTTTTCGCCGTCCGCAGTCGCACCAAGACGGAGTTCGCACCGCGCGAACGTACCCGATCACGTCCTCTAGAAACGCCAGGAGCTCAGCGGTCCGATCGCGATCGGTCACGCCCGGCACCCACATCGCGCTTGTTTGCGCGGATCTGAAAACACGCACGCACCGCACAGGTGCGCCTTGGAGGATTGAGGGCCGCCGGGGCACGGTTGACGTAGTGACCAGGTGATCGAGATCCACCCATCCGGGAGGGGCGAGCCCTTGCCTTGGCTCTTCCGGGAGAACGCCCCGCAACAATCGCATTCGTAAGCAACCACTAGACCGAGTCAGGCGCCGAAAGGGCGCTCCGTCGTGCTTTTTCGACTTTCCTTTGAGGTGTCAAGACGACGCCGCTTCGCGCACCAGAACCGCAGTCGTACCGACCGGAAAAGTGGGGAACCGGAGCCCCAGCAGAATTGACGGCAATGTCCCGATCGCAGAGCGGGCACCGCACCAAGGCCCCAAAGCTCATCGCACGTCCCACACC
>Ga0209756_1004467_pt1 | contig 10879 bp, 13 predicted proteins | sample ETNvirenome_6_85_FD_184071 | JGI IMG/M metagenome (GOLD analysis project Ga0209756, IMG submission 184071) | Marine viral communities from the Pacific Ocean - ETNP_6_85 (SPAdes) (version 3) | ecosystem: Environmental > Aquatic > Marine > Oceanic | place: Pacific Ocean | collected 2013-06-19
GTGTAGATCCTTTATCGGAAGGTATAGATTGGGATGCTATAGCTAAAATGGTTGCCGCTAAAGAGGAAGCTGATCTTCAAACTGCTGAAGCGGAAACTTCATCACCTTGGCCTACAGAAAAACCTATGCCTTTAGCCGATCAGCTTAGGCAGTTAGCTGATAAGGTCGAATCGCTCGAAGGTTAACGATGTCTCGTATAACCGAGTTAAGACAAGAAGCAGAGTGGAGAAAATGTGAAAGAGATGAGTCTTATTTCTTACGTAAGTATTGGCATATCGCTCATCCTGCTCACGGTCGTATCCTTTTTGATCTACGACGTGCACAAGCAGAAGCCCTCGAACACTGGGCAGAGAATCGTTATAGTCTCACCTTAAAAGCACGTCAGATAGGTTGGACTACGCTCGTTGCTGCTCACCAGTTTTGGTTAGCTTTTTTTCACGACGATCAGAACATTATTGATCTTTCACGTACTGAACGCGAATCGGTTCTTCTGTTACGTAAATCGAAATATGGTTTTCAGCATTTGCCTGAATGGATGGTAGCTCGTGGCCCTAAAAGCCTAGTAGAGCACCAGCAAAGAATGTTTTTCGGCAACGGTTCCCAGATAACGTCGATGCCTTCGGCATCTGACCCTGCTCGTGGTGAATCAGCTACGCTGATTGTTGTTGATGAATGGGCTTTCTTACCTAATCCTGAAGAAGCGTGGGCTTCGATTGAACCAGTTGCTGATGTCGGTGGTCGCATTATTGGTTTGTCTACCGCTAATGGTTCTGGTAACTTTTTTCACCATCTTTGGACTGGTGCGTCAGCGCATAACAACAAGTTTGCTCCAATGTTTTACCCTTGGTCAGCTACGGAAGATCGTGACGAAACTTGGTATGAATCTAAAAAAATATCAATGCTTTCTTGGCAGTTGGCTCAAGAATATCCAACTACGCCTGAGGAAGCGTTCGTAAGGTCAGGTAACCCTGTGTTTGATATTGATGTTTTAGATTTAATGGCTAATAAATGTTTTGCAGGTCAAAAAGGGTATTTGCATGAGGTTGCTACTAATGCTGTGGAGTTCAGAAAATGAGTTTAGAAGTTTGGCAAATACCTGACACGATGCAATCTTATGTGATTGGTGTTGACACGGCTGAAGGTTTAGGTCACGGCGATTATTCTTGCGCTCAGGTTTTGTGTGTTGGGACAGGTCAACAAGCAGCTATATGGCATGGGCGTATACCTCCTGACGAATTAGCTGCTGAGGTTAAAAAACTTGGTTTGTGGTATAACGATGCTTTGTGTTGCGTCGAGTCTAACAATCATGGTTTGACTACGATTACTGTTTTGAGACAGTTGGGGTATCCAAGGTTGTTTCGTAAAAGATCTTTAAATACTGCTACTGATAAGATTTCTCAAGAGTTCGGGTGGAGAACCACACGAACATCTAAACCTTTGCTTATTGACGATCTTGGAATGGCTTTCCGTAACGAAGAATTATCTATTTACGATGTTGACACTATTGCCGAGTTGAGAACTTTTACTCGTAATGACAGGGGTTCTATGTCAGGTTCACCTTTTGATGATCGTGTTATGGCTTTGGCTTTAGCTAATCAGATGCGTAGGTATGCTTTCTCTCCTGAGTACACGCAACCTAAAGATGATTATTGGACTGTTGATTGGTTTAGACGTTTAGCGACGCAAGACAGTTCTGAAGAATTTCCTTTAAGAATCGGGGGTAGCACTGTGCGTGGGACACCTAACCTCGGTTTATAGACATGTCTATTAAGGAGATATAAAACATGGGAGCTAGAAACTTTGTTTCGCACACCAGTGCATCAGAAACAGTTGATGGTGCAAAAGGTCAGAATAACAAAATGGAACGTGGTGGTTCTGTTGTTGCTAACCCTATTTGGGAACCTGCACAACCACAATCACCTCGTCAGCGTTTTGATAGTCCGAAGTATGCTAATATGACTGGCGGCTATGGAGAACAGACTGTACGCAACACACCATTTAATCAGCATGGTACAACTGGTAAAGTTGAACCATCGCAGCCGCAACCAGATTTGGCTGGGCACAACGCTGCACCACATACCAAACGTCCATAGGTCATCATGGCTGTTTTAGCAGCAGATGCGACCTTCCAAGAATTTTGTGACTACACACAACTTCATCGTGGAAAACTGTCTGAGACAGAATTAATCGAGTTGTGGCAGTTTCGAGAAAAAACCTTGGGGTTGAATTTTAATACTCAACGTGGTTGGAGAGCAAAAGCTTTAGCTCCTGATGAGCAACATTTAACTCGTAATGAGCGTGAACAAAAAGTTATTGCTGAAGCCAAAGCACAGGGAAGGAATATTGAGAAAGTCTAATGGCTCGTAAAACTAGAGCGGAATTAAACGAAGAATACATGCGTCGTTTGGAACTGTCACGTCGTTGGCGTGAACAAGAAGGTTTTGATGACGTGTGGCGACGAATGATCGACTTGTATCGTGGCCGTCATTGGCCGAGAACAACTCGTAATAATATTGATTTAGTGGCTGTTAATCTTGCTTTTTCTACTATCAATGTTATCGCCCCTAGTGTGGCTGTTAATTATCCAAAAGTTGTTGTTCAAGCTAACGAAGTTGATGATCGTGACAGGGCTGCTTTTGTTGAAGCGGCTATTAATCACATGTGGAGGCATCACGATTTTCGTGAGCCTTTCCGCCGTTCCGTTAAAGATTTTCTTATTTTTGGGCACGGTTGGATTAAATGTGGCTGGCGTTTTCTTGAACAAGAACGTACTTTGTCTGAAGGTGAAAGAGAGTCTTTAACTGATCAAGCTATTATGGAAGCTGATCGTGCGGCTGCAGGAATGGCTGATTTAGCAGGCGATCTTCCTAATGATGATGAAATAGCTGCAAATATTGCCCATACAGAAATGATGGTTGTTGAAGATCAAGCTTTTGTTGAAAGGGTTTCCCCTTTCGATATGTTTGTTGACCCTGAAGCTACTTGTATGGATGATATTACTTGGATTGCTCAAAAGATTGTTCGTCCTTTAGAAGAAGCTAAAGCTGATAAACGGTATAAACCTTCTGTTAGACGTAATTTGTCCGCCGATGCGAGAGTCACGTCATCTTATGATTATTATGATGATACGGAAGAATTTCTTCCAGATGATCGGGTCATAATTTGGGAATATTATGATATTCCCAATAACACTATGTCAGTTTTTCCTGATAGTGGTCGTGGAGAGTTTTTGATTGATCCAACGCCTATGCCTTATGCTTTTGGTCAACCTTTTATCATGTTACGTAATTATGATGTTCCTGATCATTTTTATCCAATAGGAGAATTAGAGCCGATTGAATCGTTGCAACTAGAATTGGATAAAACACGAAGCCAATTAATGAATGACAGGAAACGATACGCCAGAAAGTATTTGTTTCACGAGAGGTCTTTTGGCCCCGAAGGTCGTGAAGCTTTAGAATCTGATGAAGATAGTCGCATGGTGCCTGTTTTGGATGAAAACAAACCTTTGTCAGAAGTTGTTACACCAATGCCTCAAGTTCCTGTTTCACCAGAAATTTATCAATACAGTGAAACTATTGAAGCTGACATTATGCAAGTTTCGGGTGTTTCAGAGTATGCACGAGGTGCTATGCCTGAGATTCGTCGTACAGCTACTGAAGCGTCGATTATTGCTGATGCTCAGAATGCTAGAGCGGCAGACAAACTTGCGATTGTTGAACAATCAATTTCAAAAGTAGCTAGACGTATTTTGCAATTAATGCAACAGTATATGACTGGTGAGCAGATGGCTCGTGTTACTAAACGTGGGGGCGGTTCCATTTGGGTTCCGTATACTAGGGAAGATATTACGGGTGAGTACGATTTTGCTGTGGAAGCAGGTTCTACTCAACCTATGAATGAAACGATACGTAAACAGCAGGCTATTTCTTTAATGAATGCTGTTGCGCCTTTGGTTGGAACTGTCATAGATCCTTCTGCTTTGGCTGTTCATATTTTAGAGGACGGGTTCGGGATCAAAGATCCTGAACGCTTCATTATGCAGCAGCAGCCGCTTCAGCCCCCTGAAGGTGGCGAAGCCGCTCCTGCGGGTGAAATGGCACCCCCACCAGTGGCAGCGCCTCCCCCTGCTCCTGGTGGTGCACCCCTTGTACCACCCGAAGGTGGAGCGTTTGCTCCTACAGGTGGTATCCCACCAGAATTATTAGCCCAATTAACTAATCAAATGGGTATAGATTTGCCTGCTTTATAATAACAATTACACGGTGTGGGACACTTCATCGTGTCTTATAGGAGCAACCATTAGGACTCCAAGGAGGCGAAATGCCCAATAACGAAGAAATAGTAATGGAATCCACAGAGGTGGACACTCCAGAAGTTTCTACAGAAGAAGTTATACAGGAACCTGTAGGTGATTACACTGTCAAGATTGATGGTGCTGAACATCAGGTCACCCTTGATGAACTTCAACAAGGATATCAACGTCAAGCGGATTACACCCGTAAAACGCAAGAGTTGGCATCTGAACGTGAAAGATTGAACCAAGCTGAAGCGATAGTTTCTGCTTTGGACTCAGATCCAGAGGGAACTGTTACCGCTTTGGCCGAGGCTTACGGTGTACAGACAAATCAACAACAAACAAATCTAGAAATGGATGAGTATGAAGAAGTTGATCCTGTTGCTCAAAGACTGCAAAGTCTTGAAGCTAAATTAGCGGTTCAAGAAAGAGCGTCAAGACAACAAGCTTTAGCAAAGCAAGTTGAAGGATTAAAAGAACGGTACGGGGATTTTGATGAAAAGCAGTTGTATCAACATGCTTTAAAAAACAAAATTCCTAATTTAGAAGCAGCGTTTACGCACATGAATTATGGTGAGGTAGCTGCTGTGGCTGAAAAACTTCAGTCGGAGCAGGAAATTACTGAATCTAAACGTCAAGCTGGAAATGTATCGGGTGGCAAGTCCACTCAATCCAGTGCGGTTGTTTCTAATGCACCTGAGAAAGTTGGTTCTTTAAGAGATGCTTTTGCTTTGGCTAAACAACAATTAGGACAATAACCTCTAAGGAGAAAATAAAATGGCAGCGGGAAACGCTAACTTTGACGAGATTCTCTCCACTACATTAAACAACTACATACCTAAACTGACTGACAACATTTTCAGCGCAAGACCATTGTTTTACGCTTTGACAAATGGTCAAACAATTAGGCGTGTGACTGGTGGTGCGAAGATCGTAGTTCCAATTATTTATGGAACAAACTCAACTGCTGGTTCTTACTCAGGAACAGACACTATTTCCACTACAGCTCAGACAGGTATCACATCTGCTGAGTTCGATTGGAAACAGTATGCTGCTACGGTAACAATCAACGGTCTTGAAGAAGCCAAAAATAATGGCGAAGCACAGATCATTGATCTGTTGGAAGGTAAAATCTTCCAAACACAGGAAACAATTATCGAGAACATGAACACCATGCTCTTTGGTAATGGTACAGGTAACAGTGGCAAAGACATGCTTGGGCTTGCAGCCTGCATCGGTCTTGGCAACGACTCTGGCGGATCTACTTTCGCTGGTATTGATGCAACTGACTCAGACAACTCTTGGTGGAGATCACAAGTTTCTAACCAAGCTGGTGCGATAGACGTTGCTTCAATGGCTACCATGTACAACAACTGTTCAGTTGGTAACGACCAACCAACAATTATCGTAACTGGTCAAAGCCAGTACGAAGCTTACGAAGCTCTCCTCGATGGACAGATTCGTTACACGGACACCGACATGGCTGACGGAGGATTCCAAAATCTTCTGTTCAAGGGTGCTCCAATAACCTTTGATGGTACTCTTGCAGGTGAAGGAAAAATGTATTTCCTTAACACCAAGTATCTCCAGTTGGTAGCTCATAGCGATGTTTGGTTCAAACCAACACCGTTTGTACGTCCAACAAACCAAGACGCTGTGTTCTCACAGATTCTTTGTTACGGAAACTTGACAGTGAGCAACCGTGCTCGTCAAGGATACATCTACGGTATAACACCTGCTTAATCATGGGTAGAGAACTTGCTTACGCATACAAATCAGGCGCACGACCTGCAGGGGAACCTTCAGGTAAACGAGCTTTTCACGATGCGTCCCCTCGCCCACAGGCAGTGGGGACTCAACGAAATGTATCTCGTGTCCCTGACACAAGTGTTAAAAAGCAAGAACTCGCCTCTGAGAAGGTATCTAAGTGTAGTGCATTGACCCGTAGTGGGGAACCTTGTAAAGGGCGACCTGCTGCGGGCAGTGACCTATGCGTTTTTCATAGAAAGTAAAAATGGATATTTCGACCATGAGGTCATATGTCCGCTCAGTTGTGGACATTGACACTGCAGACATCTCTGATGACACGATGAATCGTTTTATTGGTGAAGGCTACGATGTTATTGTTTATTCAGAGAAACGGTGGCCGTTTTATGAAACGTCCACAACATTTACGACTACGACTGATAAAGATTATTCGATAGCTACAGTTGGTGCATCAGTCACTAATGGTTTGCGTGAAATAGCTGCTTTAAGAACAGATAGTCACGTTATCAATTATGTGGGTCGTGATGATGGTGACATTGTTTATCCTTTAAACACTCAAGCTTCAGGTGATCCTTGGTGGTGGTCTTATTGGGGTGAAGCAGTTCGTTTGTACCCAACTCCTTCGAGTGGTACAACTATTTATGTGAGGGGTTACAAAAACCCTACAGCTTTTGGAGCGGGTGTCTCTGATGCTACTGAACCTTCAGATTTGCCTACTCCTTTTCATATTGTGATAGCTACTTATGCGATTGCGAGATCTTATGAACAGCAAGAAGATCCGACTATGGCTTCACAATATTTTTCTATTTTTAATCAAGAGTTGGATAATTTAAGAGCACGCTATGATGACATGCCTGCTCCTCAACCTATTGTAATGAACAGTAGACGTGCCTCTCGTTGGCGGGCAGAAACTATTTTGCCAAATCGTTTGCGTTATTCTTGGGAGTAATTAGTGGCTTCCACACAGTTTAAACTTGAAGCCCTTGAATCTTTTACTGGAGGATTGAACCTTCGTACAGATCAGTTCAATTTAGAAGATGATGAATCTCCTGATTTGTTGAATGTTCTTGTTGACCCTCGTGGTGGCATACGTCAACGTGATGGTGTTGACCGTCGCAACACGACAGCTTTAAGTGCAGATATTAAAGGCATTTGGGGGTTACATACCGATAGTGGAACAAGTCAAGTCATGGTCAACTATGGCACTAAGGTCGCTTATTCAGCTTCAGGTAATTTTACAGATGTTAGCGGTATAACTGCTCGAACTGCTGGTTCCAGAGTTTATGGTGTGACCATGAACAATGTGGCTTACGGAGTTTCTTACGATAAACCTTCTTTCAAATGGACTGGTTCATCTGGAGCGGATTTAGGAACCACATTTGGTTCAGGTGGGAACATGCCTCAAGCTCAATACATAGCTTTTTGGAATAATTACGCTTGGATAGCTAATACATATGAATCTGCCACTAATCACAAGTCTCGAATCAGATGGTCAAACGTAAATGACCCTGAAACGTGGGCTGCTAATGATTATGTCGATATTGATAAAGGCGATCATGGTGATTACATAACAGGTTTGTGTCCTATGGGTGATCGTTTGATTGTTTTCAAAACCAACAGTGTTCATGCAGTGTTTGGTTTTGGGTCAGATTCTTTTCAAGTCACTACTTTAAGCAACGATGTTGGTTCTGTGCCTTTGTCGTCGCCTGTGGCGACTCCATATGGGGTCTTTTTCTGGTATTCAGACCAAGGTGTTTATTTGTACAACGGGGAAGGTTTCGTTTACATTTTTGACAAGATAATGCCCGCTATTGATGATGGTCGTATAACTTTCAGTGAGAATCCTCAATTAGCTTGGGGTAACAACAAATTATATGTTTCAGTAGATTGGACTGAAGATGGTTCCACTACACGTCGTACTCTCATGTACGATCCGACTATAGGTCAAGGTGGTGCTTGGGTTCTTAGCGATATTGATGCGGGGCCTTTATATGCTTATAAGCCACCTAATTCTTCTTCTACTGTTTTCAGCGGTTGTGTCGCTAACACGGGCGTTTTGATAGATGTTGAAGATCAACAGAATCGTTCAACAGACAGATATGCGTCTTCAGCAGAAACGCATATTGATTCTTACTTCGTGACCCGTTGGGCTACGGGGAAAAACCCTATTGTTAAGAAGCGTTGGGGTCGGCCTCGTATAGTTACGTCCGCTGAATCAACTATTGCACTGCCTGTTCTTGTTTACAAAGATTATGACAAGTCTGCTTACACTAATAGTTTTAATGTTTCTATAGAAGGTAAAACTTCTACTTCTTTATGGGGTACAGCTAAATGGAATGATGCTGACTCAACTTCCCCTTATTATGCTGCATGGGATGCTATTTCACGTAGTTTAACTGCAGATGTTATAAATATGCCCACTCTTGGGACAGCAAAAAGTATAAGTATGAAAGTAAGCGGCCCATCTACCAATAATCATTGGGAAATGAACGCTTTAGCTTTCACCTACACGCCGAGGAGATTGCGTTAAATGGCAACTTTGTCCGTTACAAACACGTTCTCTGCAGGAACCACGATTGTGGCCGCAGACGTTAACCAAAATTACACAGATATAGAAACTTTCGTTAATTCAAGCCCTGGTGTCGTACAGAAAGACATTGTTGACGCTAAAGGAGATATTATTGCAGCTACTGGATCAGATGCTGTTTCTCGTCTTGCGGCAGGTACTAACACTCACGTTTTAACAGCAGATTCGTCTGAACCGACTGGCCTTAAATGGGCTCCTAGCCCTGCTGTTGATGTAGTCACAACTAAAGGTGATCTTATAGCTGCTACTGCGGCTGATACTGTCACTCGTTTGGGTGTTGGTAGTAATACTCAGGTTTTAACAGCGGATTCTTCTACTGGTACAGGTTTATCTTGGACAACTCCCACGGCTGGGACAGTTACTACTGTTACAGGGACTCTCCCGATTGTTTCTTCAGGGGGCGCTACTCCTGCTATTTCTGTAGTGACTAGCAATGATCAACTAATTCTGAATAACCAAGTTTTCAGTTAAATAAAGGAAAGGTAATATGGCGACATACTCAAAAGTAAAGCTGAGTACGAGTGCAGAGGGACAACCAACCCTTAGCACAAGTACATCAGCAGGTTCACCAACGACCATTCATGATACAACAACAACAGCTACGACAATAGATGAACTTTGGCTCTATTGTTCTAACAGCCATTCGGCTGACGTAGAACTTATTTTGTTCTACGGCTATGATTCTGCTGGTTCAGTTCCAACTGCACCAGCTAACACGCTGTATCAAACAATAACAACTAAAGCAGGTATGACATTAGTTATTCCTGGATTGGTTCTTGTTAATGATGGTTCTAATGCGACAAGAGTTTCGGCTTATAGTGCCACTGGTTCTGTTTTGAACTTGTGGGGTTACGTAAATAGAATAACTGCTTAAAGAGGTCTTATAGTGTTTCGACAAGATAGGACTAACCCTAGTACTGCGGTTTCTACGTGGAAGGCTCGTAAGGATTTGCCGAAGGCTAATCCGTCTACGGCTGTTTCTGCGTGGATGAACGGCGGTTTGTCTGGCAGTAGTGTTTTTAGTGCTTATGGTGGCAACATCAGCCAATATTTAGGAGATGACGGTAACACTTATCGTGTTCATACTTTCAGAGGTGATGGCACATTAACTGTGATTTCGGGTTCTGTTGATATTGCTTACACTCTTGTCGGCGGCGGCGGTGGCGGCGGCGGCGGTGCGACTGCTTCAGGAAATTGTGGTGGAGGTGGTGGTGCAGGTGAAATCTTAAACGGCACTTCTACTATTGAGACAGGCACTTACACTATTCAAGTAGGTTACGGAGGTAGTGCAGGTAATGCCACTTACAATGGTGTAAATGGTCAAGATACTGTGGCTTTCAGTGCTACCGCTAAAGGCGGTGGCGGAGGAGGCGGTGCGACTAACAGCGGTCTTGCTTCTACTGGAGGTTCAGGCGGTGGCGGTGGTGGAAGTTACAGTGCTTCTGCTACAAGCGGTGGTTCTAGCGGTGCAGGTGGTAGTAATGGTGGTGGACAGGCTAATTCAAGCGCTACTGCTGGAGCAGGTGGCGGTGGTTTCACAAGCGTAGGTGGTGCAGGTCTTTCAGGTCATCCCGCTAACGGTGCGCCTGGAGGTAATCCTTCTACTTCGTCAAGTGTAGGTGTTTTAGGTGGTGGCTATTCAATGTATTTGACAACATCATCTCCTGCGGACAGATACCACGTAGCATATGCGGCTGGTGGTTCAGGTGGAACTTCAACAAATAGCACTTTCATAAAATCAGGAGGAACTGGTTTGGGCGGCTATAGCGGTGGAGATTCAGGTACAAATGGTTGGTTTGGTTCTAATGGTGCGCCTAATAGTGGTTCAGGTGGCGGTGGCGGTGGCGGTGTTTCTAATTATGCTGCTGGAGTGGCGAATGATGGGGCGACAGGAATAGTTCTCATCAGATACGTAGTGGAGGTATAATGGCTGATCCAGCATATCTAGTAAATGGTGTTTTAACCGAAGGTGACCCTTATGTTTGTTTAGGGTCTCAAACAATGACTGATGATACGGTTTCAGATTTCACTTGGAACTCTGGTACAGGTGACAAAGATTGGAGTCAATATCAGGCTTTCTTTATTGTTTGGCAAGCGAGAACTTTGCGTTCAGGTGCAGAGTACGATAATTGTCTTTTTCGTGTAGATGCCAACCAAAATAATAATTATGGTCAAAATTTTTATACTTCGACAAGTTCCGCTAATCCGTACAATTATGCTTTTTTAGG
>Ga0209756_1004470_pt1 | contig 10874 bp, 14 predicted proteins | sample ETNvirenome_6_85_FD_184071 | JGI IMG/M metagenome (GOLD analysis project Ga0209756, IMG submission 184071) | Marine viral communities from the Pacific Ocean - ETNP_6_85 (SPAdes) (version 3) | ecosystem: Environmental > Aquatic > Marine > Oceanic | place: Pacific Ocean | collected 2013-06-19
TCTCTTTGCAACAGCAGCAACAGGAAACTTAGGAGCTAAGTCAGGAACAAATTTAACCTTCAACTCAAACACTGGAGCGTTAACAGCGACAAGCTTTGTTGGTGCATTAACTGGTACTGCCTCTGGTAATGCTGTCTTAACAGGTTCAACCAATAACACTATTTGTACAGTCACTGGAGCTCATGCTATTACTGGTGAGGCCAATCTTACTTATGACGGAACAGATTTTACACATAAAGTAAATTCAAGTACTGCTTATAGTTCAACAGCTACACCACAAAAAGGATTTCAAGTACAAAATTTAGATGATACGACTAATTCTTTTTCAGCTTTAAGACTTACAAGTGGAACTAGTTCTCCAGCTACAGCTCAGGTCTCTTCAATTAGAACAGGTGCAGGTCAAAATGATTTAGCTTTTCAATTAGAAACAAGTAATACAGCTTTTGAAGCATTGCGTATTACATCAGCTGGCCGAATTGGAATCGGTACTGTGAGTCCAGTTACTTTATTACATGTTTCTGGTGCATCTGGTGCTAGTTATCTCACTCTTACAAACACTACAGCTAGCGATTCTGATGGTAATAGATATACAAAGGTAGTCTTCAAAGGAACTCAAAGTGGAGGTGAAGTAACTGATCTTGGTGCCATCATTGCTTCCCATGATGGAGCTGCTGATGATCAGAAAGGTAGGATCACGTTTGCAACTAACGGTGGAGCTGAGGGTACTAGTCCAACAGAAAGACTCCGCATCCAATCTGGTGGAGGCATATCTTTTAACGGCGATACAGCAGCGGCGAATGCTCTGGACGATTATGAAGAAGGAACCTTTACACCTGTTATCGGAGGAAGTTCTTCAAATCCTTCTTATACATCAAGTGTCGCATCTGGTGAATATACAAAAATAGGAAATATCTGCCATATTCAGATATTGATGATTATCACTGGTGTGTCATCTCAAGGTTCTGGTAACTGGACCATAACTGGTATGCCATTCAATTCTGGAGGTACTGCTTATTCTCCAATGGGTATCATTGGATATAATGATATATTTGCAACTTATGTAAGTAAAGTTTATCTTAGTGGAGGTACTTTGATAGTAGTTCCTGATGGTGTGACTCAAAGCAACGAGACTTATTCACAAAATGCTTTTTCTACTGGTTATTTTTCAGTAACTATGACTTATAAAACTACTTAGACCGTTAGCACGTCTATAAACTAAGCCATAAACCTATTTAGCTCGGAGAGCTTCCTTAAATGGCAATTACAAAAACATTAGAGAACGACAAAATTGAAGTCGTTAATAAATGGAACATACAGGTAAGAACTGCAACCGTCATTAAAGAAGATGGCGTGGAACTTACCCGTAGTTTCCATCGTAAGGTATTAGTACCTGGAACCTTAAAAGGTGGTTCAGGGTCTGATAAAGATACTCTTGTAGAGACTGACATCAGTGGAGAAGACGCCGATGTAAAGGCGATCTGTACTGCAGCTTGGACTTCCCAAATTAAGACAGATTTCACTGCTTTCCTAGTAGCTAATAAGCCTACTCCACCATCTAGCTAACCTTGTAAAAGGTATATTTTAGAAATAGCTCTTCATTAGTCTTTATATCCTCTTTGGTTTTTATAAAGTAGAAACCATCTTCATGATATTTTAGGCAATTTGGTTCATCAGAGTGATTTATAAAACCACCTAGAGGTGTTCGATATATTATGTCGTTTACTATCAGGTGGGACATACCTAAGTAGGTTCCAGCAGGGATGTCTTCCTTAGCGAAGAGGCCTTGTCCTGCAATAGGACTATTTTTTATATGTAGACTTTTAGGTAATGCTTGATAACTCATATTGAAAAAACCCCACTGCGCCAACAGTGAGGTTAATGTCCTAAGCGGATTAATTGTATCAGAAAGAGTATTTTGCGCCAAGTTTGGTTCCCCATGACTTGTCGTCATCAGAGTCTTCAGCAGTAACAACAGCTAGTTCACCATAGAAGTCAAGTTTCTCAGTGGCAGCAATATTTGCACCAATTTTACCTGAAAGTCTAGTATCTGAATCTTCACCGTCTTCTGCTACGACCGCAGGGCCGCCTTGAGCATACCAATCGACAGTGCCAGCTGTGCCTTCATAGCCGATATGAAAATCGGTTGTTCTGTTGTCATACTGATCTCCGGTGTATCCGGCGTTGGACTCAACGTTGGCGTAGAATCCACCAGCGAAAGCAGCAGGAGCAGCTATAGAAGCAGCCACTGCAATAAGAATAGGTTTAATCATTGTTTTTTTGATCAAAAAATTTAAGATACTGCTACGCTAACATTGAAAAACCCAGATGTAGGAAGGGTTCTTACTATGCCAATTTATTTTCTGGCAGTATAGTTGGAGAATTTTCGTGTTTCTGATCAGACTTTCTAATGGCTAATCCTTTGATAAAAGGTCTGCCCTGCTTGGTAAAATGGCTTACGTTTGTTATATCTAATTGGTTTTTACAGCAATCTAGAAGTAATGCTATAAATCTTTTTTGACCAACTGGTTTTGATCCCGTATCCTCACAGTAGGAGCAATAACTGGCATATAGGTGAAAATTACTATTACAGTAGCGCTCTTTTGCATCTTTCGCGGCTGGGATTTTTTTACCTACAGATGAGACGATATCAGGTTCATGAATTACTTCGGACTGTAGCCACTCAATTAAGTTATTACTATTGAGAAGAATTTCATTACGAACTCTTTTCAATGAGTGGGCTTTTTCGTATGTATCAAGAAGATATTCACGCATTTCTTCGGTCTTCATTTCGAGAATCCAATTGACTAATCCGGGTAAATAGTTCTTCCATAACCCTTTTACAACACCACTTTCAAGTTTGATCATCTCTTTAGCGTCCGAATTTTTATCCCATAATGGGCGATTAAACTCGACTGTTAAGCGTCTCCTAGTTAGACCAGATGTATTGTCTGTTGTTTGGATTGGCTCGTTGGCGCAGACCATGACCATTCCTGTGTAAACGAAAGGTTCGCCTACGTTTTTATTTTTTTCTTCGAAGCGTAGATTGTCTCCTCCTGTGAGAGCTTTAAAAATTTGAGCTGATCCCCCATAGCGTTCTGAGTCATTAATTAGAGTTAATCGTTTGCCTTTTATTGATGCCACTTCGAAGCGGCTTTGCTCTAGCTGGTTTAATGTTGAGCTGGCATAGTTACCATTTCCAACGAGAGCACAACATAGATTTGCGAATGTAGATTTACCTCTACCTCCGGGGCCGATGACTTCTAGGAAGCGTTGTAATTCGTGCCCCTGACCGATTAGGCAGGCTTTTAACCAAGCACGTAGAACTTGTAGTCTTTCTTCGTCTCCGAACTGTGTACGTCTCAACCAGTCAATGATAGGTCCAGGATCTGCTTTAGGTTCATAGTCAAAATCTAATCCCCATGTCAGATAGTGTTCAGGGTTGTGTTCGAGAAATTCACCGCTACTAATTTCTAATACTCCGTTACGAAATGCGAGTCGATCATCGTCATCATCCCAGTAGGTGTGGGTGATATATGCCTGAGTCAGATTGACTACATCACTAAGTAAATGGGAAGTGAAACCCCCTGGCGTAGGGATATTCTCCCTTAAAAAGAGGTCCTGTACGAAGTGTTTGTATTCCTGTCGATAGTCTTCACGTCTCCAGGTCCCTTTACTCCTTTGATAGAACATAAAGGTATCAAATTTAGGGTCATATCTCCAGCCACACTCAATGACCATCCCAGTAACGAAGTCTGCGAGTTCAGAGGCAGGTGGCGTTTTAGGTCTTCCTTTACTTTTAACTACTCGCTCTATTTCTTCTTTTTCTTCTTTAGTAGGTTTTCCGATTATTTCTTTTAATGCTGTATTTAGCTTTTTAATATTTTTCTCTTGTGGATCTGATTTTTCTTTAAAGAGTGCCTTAGCTCTTTTAGCTAGTACTTCTGGGGATGACTCGACAACAAATCCTCCAAACTCTACGAAGCCATCTTCTTTAGCTTTTGCTCTAAGAGTATGTAGACCTGCGCCACCTTCTGGTGCTGGACCTCCAGGTTGTCGTTCAAATGTCTCCCATTTCTTTTCGCATATGCCTTCTTCAAAGTTAGGTGCTTCTGATGACCATTCGATCCATTCTGCTAATAAGGTTTCATCTATTTGATGAAGTGCTGCTCCAACTGTTATCCATTCTTCATAATCAACTGCACGTTCTGATTTTAGGTTATCGAGATAGATCTTAGTTTCATTGAGTAGATCTTCTTTTTGATACTCAGAACCATCTTCATAACTTAAGTTGACTTGTTGGGTGACAATTCCAACTGAGGGTGATTTACGGTATTTATTAGTAGGGAAAGCTTTGGTTATGGCTTCATATAACCATTCAGGTAATTCCGGTGGGTTTTTTGCATGTTCAAATCCACCATGGTCAGTTGTGTGATATCCCTTTGTGTCGGGATGGCTGCCCATAATTGCTCCCTGTCGAGAGCGGAATAGGATCTCGAATGAAGGGATTCCAATTTTTATGGTTGCTTTATCAGGTAGCAGACGGAGCTTTGCTGTTGGAATGCTATAAAGCATCCGCTGTCTACCATTTTTTCCAGATGAAATTGTTAATGTAGGGGGAAAGATTTTATCTAGGGAATCGCCACCTAATTTTTCGAGTTCAGGTATTGCCTCAGGTCCATCTATATCAATCCAAATAAGGCCACCTTCATTAGACCACTGGCCACTAAGTAGTCCTACACCAGTTGCGTTACCAGCATCTAATTCCTGGCGGACACGATCAATTGAGTATGGTTGTGAAGTCCATCCAGCTACATAGGCTCTTTTATCTTTTAAAGGCGTTAACGGCCAATGAGCAGGGATCAGTTCAAGATTTATTTCTCCTGGTCTTAGTTGATTCTCAGGACGTTCCGGGGTTGGAGAGGCAGTAGGCACGTTTTTACGTCTTCGTTTATTTAGGTAATAACACCAGGGGTAGCGTAGCTCCTTTTGCCCGATGCGCTAGGTATGTTGTATAACTAATTTATAAGGAATCCATTTACCCTTTAATTTTTTCTTTGTCTCCATCTATAGCCTCCATCTCAATACTTTCAGCTTCTTGGGTAGGAAGTATCTCGCTGTAGTACTTATCTACGGTGTCGAGCCATTTCTTTTTATATTTATCAATTGTCATGTTTTGAATTACAAATACTTGAGTAGATTCTCTTGTAGCAACGAATGTCATGAATAATTCTGGTTTGAGTCCAATGGTATGTTCTAGTGCTAGGGAATAGGCAGCTAATTGTAATTGGCATTTAGAATATTTCATAAAGCCTGCCCGTCTTTTTCCATATTCATTTTTAGGAGTATCAGATCCAGGCCATCTTGAGTAGTAAGGTCCGTTGCTTGTTTTTAGATCTCCTAGGATTAATTTGCCTTTATATTCGGCGACGATATCAGGAGCTCCTGCCCATCCTTGAGATTTATCTTTATCGACTCCTGGATGCCATACACGGGAGATACCATCTCCTCCCATTGTCCACCCATAGTTATCAGGATTAACTGGATTTTCTGCCCATACAATATTTTCTAATTTATCGAGATTATCTGATAGCCCGTCCCAAAATTCTGCAATTTCTGGGTTATCAATTTGTGGATTTTTATCAATTCCTAATAGATATTCTTCCATCAGAGAGTGAACTTTCGTGCCTCTAGCTGCAGCGGCTTCTCGTCCACCAGGGTTCTTTTTGGCCCATCTCTCTAAGGCTGCTTTATTTCCTGAGGTAGCTGAAAGGATTGTGGTGACTGAAGGTAGTGCACCATAGGGAGTTTTATAGTGTCTAGATCCACTAATTGTTACTCGAGTGTCCCCTTTGGAGCGATAATCCAAATCATTACTAGGCACTTCGCTCTTTATAAAGGTCCTAAGGAGAATAACCTTCCTAAATCTTTCTTAATTTTTAGGTTCGATTTTTATTAGGTGCTTTTTAGCTTCTTCCATGTTGTTGAAGAATTCACAATTTCCTATGTAGCAACTTAAGTATTTTTCAAACGTTTTTTTACCTCCTGTTAAAGGGTAAGTGTGAATTGTTCCTCCTTTTGAGGTTGTGAGAATTAGTTCTGGTTTTGTGTTCATTAGTCGTGTTCTATTTCTGGTGGGCGTTCTTTAGGTGTTTCAGTAAAGCAGTTTTCAATTTTTGAAGCAAATTGCATACTTTGATATTGTCCCACATGAGACTGAATTCTTTGGTGAATATCGAAAGCTGATTTAATAGCATCTTCAGGGCTGATCATCAACTTTGAATTAGCAAGTAGTCCTGAAGTTAGTATTGTTACTGCTAACTCTTGGGGATTAATGGTGAATGCACGAAGAGATTTTCCATTATCTGTAAATGATGCAGCTAAGAAATCTAAGTGTTCTAGGTAAGGGTCTGGAACTGGATGTTCTGGCATAATTAGTCCTCTAAATTACGGATTTGATATAGGGAGATAGTACTTCTCCTAATTACAGGGGTTAACAGCCCTTCATCTTTGAGAGCATGTATTCGACGTTGAATAGTTCTGTGATTTCGACCAAATTTTTTCACTACTTCTGTTATTGGTATAAGAACTAAGTGATTTCCTTCGAAATCTATTGATTCTTCTAGAAGATAGGTATGGATGTCTCTAGCTAGATCATCCATGAGATTTGTCATCACTTTTTCATCGTTGTGTATTCGATTCTACGGGTGTCTTACTCTTCTTTCTCGTCCGATTTTTTCGAACGCTGTTGGTATTTTAGGACCCCATTTTTTGCTGTTTGAAGATCCATTGTCCAGCACTCTTCCCAGTCATGTGCCTTACTTGGGAATTTAAAAAGGACGTTTCCGGTGTTGCCATGTTTCAAACTTTTTATTTCATAGTCAGAGAATATTATTGGATCGAGGATTTCCGAGGGTCCTCCTCGATACCGGATCTTCTTAGATTGCCTCACTGTCTTGCTGCAACAACAAGACTAGGATATCTGCCCTAATCTTTACCGATCAAATGTGCTGTAATCTACCTCTAAGTCTGCCTTTGGCTGTGCTGCTTTAATGGATGCTGGGCTGGGCTTTCTAGGTGGAGTTAGGGACCACTTAGATTTTTCGTTTCGTTTTTCTGCGCTTTGCTCGATGAGGTTGTGCATTCTTTGTCGATGCGATTCCATTGATTTTAGTAAGAGTGAATGTGCCGTTTCCTTTTTCGATCCATTCAATTTCATCGTCTACATCCCAGTTAAGTTTTTGTAGGAGTGTTTCTGGGAAATCAAAAACACCATCTTCAGTTACATAGATTGACCAGGATTTTGAAAAGGGCCAATGCCGTTGCTTTTCAATGGAGACGATCAGACGTCGGTCTGAAAAAGGTACGCAGAGTAGTGAATACAACTGGTGGTTGGTCTCTGTTTTAATAATATGCCACTTAGCCGTCTGGTTTGTAAAATCTTCACACTCCTTTTTTAATTCTTTTTCTTAAGTTATATGTGAGTGAGACTCGTTTAACTAGTTGGACGACTTTAGGTGCATTTTCTGGTGTCGTATCTAGTGTTTTTCTAACTTTTTCTTTATCTGGTAGGTCTTCTTCATGCTCATTAACTATTTCATTTGTTAATGATTTAGTAATAGTTGTTTTTTTATGAAGTGTGAATTCTTTTCTTTCCTCTTCTGACCAGTGAGTGTAATTGTCGATTAGTTTTGGCTTAACAGCTCTAATTGTTGCTTGATATTTGTTTCCTGTTGGTTTGGCGTCTATTAATTTACGTTCATAAGCGACTTTAATAATATTAATAATGCATTTTCTTTTAGTTTCCCAGTGTTTTTTACTAGCTTTTAGATCATTCAATTCTTTGTCTAATTGTCCTATGTGACTATCACACTCTTTTATTAAATTTATAATTGCATCAAATTTGGATTCTTGTCTGGTTTTTAGAGAGCCCCAAATAGAATTTAGTTCCTCTTTCTCCTCTTCATCCAGTTCGGCCTCTGCTAGTAGGAGTTCCATTTGGTGTCCATATTCAAGAAGCATTACAAGTGTGAGGGGGTCAGCCACTATTTACCTTGACCACGATACTTCTTTTTCCCTTTCCATGTAAAGGATCCTCGTTTACGTCGACCATGTCCGATTGAAGTTTTTTTCGGTATTGCTGAGCTTTGTTTCTTACCATCCATCCAAACAGATTTTGCCATTCAGCTATTAATCTTTCCACTAATTTTAAGTTGTGTTCGGGTTATGTCAATAACATTCGTTAGACTAAGTTATAGGTTTATCTGCTTATGTCTTCTTTTAACGTAGTCGAATTATCATTCGAACCCCTTGATCATACTCCGACGTTGGAAGATGAATTTACAATGACGGCTGCTTTAAAGGAGCTTGAAAAGATCGAAGATAAGGAGAAGTTAAGAATGGCTTCTGCTAATTTATTGATTGCATTTATTCAACAAAAGGCTATTGTCCGTGGCCTTTGTAAGAGGTTAGCGGAAATAGAGACTTATGAGCATACAACAAAAACGTACAAGGGTTGAATCCAAAAAAACAACATCGAAAGTTGCTTAAATTAGCAACTAAGGCACAGAAGTGTATTTCTAGAGCAGAAGCACAGAAGGTGATCAGTAAAGCAGAGAAGGCTCAAGCTAAGCTACTAGCTGGCTCTTCCTAATTCTTTAGATAATTTAATATACCTAAGATCACCAATAGAGTTAGGCATATTTGATTGTATGCCATTTACTCATCTGATAATGTGCTTTGAAGCGTTAGGCCAATAATAAGTACAACCAAGGCAGCAACTCCTGCTCCTATGGCGAGGAACAAGAGTTTTGTCATGATCAGGTAGAACATGGAGTCTTGGGGCATTTATTGCAACCCACCAACGAGAGCACCTGTTTCATCTTTAGCACCTATTGAAGGTCCTGAATTTCTGGCTTCAGGAAGTTTCAAGCTATCTAGAGCTCCGGGGACTAGTGCATGCCAGCGTGATTCATCTTCACATGCTGCGAAGTATCTCTTGTATACAAGTGCTGGTGGAATTGATTCAAAGACTTCTTCAATGAATTTGATGTCTTCCTCTTTCTTTGGATAGAAATCTTCCAAAGTGTCTGGAGTTGGTGTTACCCATGATTCTGCAACTGTAATTGCTGATGATCCAGCATCAGTTCCATATTCCTCTGCTTCAAATGTGGGAATCCAAATTGAGGCAGCAGCTTGTAAGTCACTCATGGCTGCGGCAGATTTAGTATTATATTTTTTACTAAATACTGCTTCTAGTTGTTCTAAGAATTGTTGATAGCGTTCAACAAACTTAACTGATGCTCCACCATGGAGTGCTAATGAGATGGGCTTTTTATGGATAGGTACTCCATCTGCATCGACGATAAAGAATAAGACTACGCGACGCTTTCTAAATGGTGGATCACCTAGTTTACTGTCGTCGTTGTTCCACTCTTCCCAGAGATTTGGGATAACTCCAACTTGACCATATATTTTTCCTTGTTCTTCTTGTCTTTTATCTTCCCAGAACACTGGGTCATCATATTTTGCACCTCGGATGATCATGAGTCGAGGAGTTTTTAGAACGATGCCATCTTTTGTGACAGCAGATGCACCACTACCAAACTTTCTTTTTGCTTTCTGAGCGTCTGGTTGTTCTTTAAGTTGTTTGACATCAATTCCAGCTTTGTCGGCATCCATGTCTGTCATCCACAGTTCATGCTTCCCGAACCTTTGGTAAAACAGGGCTTTTGGTAGGGGACGAATCTCTCCTTGATACTTTTCAGTGTCAAGATAACGATCTAGTACGGACATAGTGATTAGTGTTTGTGTAAAGGATAGCGGTGTTTTTAGTTTTTAGAAAGGGATGCCATCATTAGCTGGACCCTTAATGTCCACTGTTGGTTTTGCAATGGCTTGCTGATGAGGTGAGTCAAATACTTTAGCTGGTGCTCCTGTAGTTACATCAGTCTTTTGGTTTTTTCCAAAGAAAGAGTATTGAGAGCTTTTTACTGTGACTTTGTAACCACCTTGCCTAGAACCATCTTTTGCAGTCCAACAATCAAATTTCAAAGCTCCTCCTAGAGCGATTGATCTACCTTTGTAGACGAACTTATCAAATCGTTTTGCATCATCTCCCCAAGCTTCAATTTTGAAACCGACGCTGTCGTTCCAATCATGATTGAGAAGTTTTTGTTTACCTGCTTGACATAGTAGAAAGATGTTGACGACTCCTCCACCTCTGGGATTGGGTTTTAAATCTCCTACCCAACCAACTCCACCAGCGAGTTGAACTTGATTTAGTTCACAATCAGGATGAGTAGTTTGTAGTTCTTGAGTAGGTATGACATACATACGGCCATCTTCTGCTTCGTCTTCTGTTTGGACTCTCTTGTAGAGTCGGCCAGCTATGAGTACTTTTGAGCCTTCCTCAAATGCACCAGGTGTGACACTGGTGTCTTGAGCAGCATAACTAGGGAGAACAAAGATAGGGGTAGCAGGGTTCTTCCCTTTGCTAGGGATTTCGAAACGAAGGGCTTTTATGGATTTTTCGTACCCTGTGTACGTGGCGCAAGCATTGATGATGTTCATAGTTACTTGATGAGGTTTTTCTCTAAGCGATCCTGAATTTCTTCTAGGATAGCTTCAATTTGGTGGTCTACATAATCACGAATGGTTATGAAACCATCTTCTAATTTAGAAAGTTCCTCAATTGACATGTCATTGAGAGCCTTTTTCTTTTTAGTGCTAGGAGGCATTAGATATTTATGTGCCTAAGGACTGTACTTGGATAATTTAAAATAAACAATAGATATTAATTAAAAGAGTAATGAGTACTGTAGATCCTTATGCAAATAGGAGGAGATGGAATCCACAGACTGGACAGATAGAAGTCA
>Ga0209756_1004473_pt1 | contig 10868 bp, 7 predicted proteins | sample ETNvirenome_6_85_FD_184071 | JGI IMG/M metagenome (GOLD analysis project Ga0209756, IMG submission 184071) | Marine viral communities from the Pacific Ocean - ETNP_6_85 (SPAdes) (version 3) | ecosystem: Environmental > Aquatic > Marine > Oceanic | place: Pacific Ocean | collected 2013-06-19
TTTGGAGCCCGAAGTCTTCCACCATTCCAAAGTCTTCAGCATCTACCTGTTCGTGATAATGATCCACTTCCTGCGTGAAAGAGGGCGGTGGCTCTGCGGGAGGCAGAAAGTCAAACTCGTCTTTGTTATCGGTGTCGCTCATATATTATTCCTTAATATTCTGAATCCATTTCGAAATCGGAAAGATCTTCGTCCGGAAGTAAAGGAAGTTCCTCAATAATCGTTAAGTAAGCTCGCTCCAGGGCGCCATCAATAAGATCCACCTGTTCTCTGGTCCAGTTTATCTTGTGTAAAAACTCATCATACCAAACGTTCGGAACGTTATGTTTTGTGGCCCAGTGCGCCCATTCTGGGCGTTCTTGTTGGCTGACATCATCTTCTTTAATTGCCTCAAGCTCTTCCTTAATGATCTGTTTAAGTTGTGTCTTGGTTATCTTCATCGTGTCTCTCCTATATCGCTGAGAGTAAATTCACCAATAAATAGTTGTCTCTGTCAATAAACGACGCTTTTTGCTTGCGCTCTTTGAAAACCTCTCGAGGCATCGAACCAACATCTTCATAACCCTCCACGTCTATCTTGTAAAGTTCGATGTCGTACTTAAGAAGAGTCTCGATAATCTTGTTCTCTTTCTCTCGAGCATCCGGGTCTAAGGCGACGAAGACCGGCGTGTCGTTATAGACGATTTTTTGGATGAGTCTCGCATCTTTTTGTAGAGTCGAACCAAGAATAGGAGTAGCATTACCCGCCACCATCGCATCGAAAACACCTTCCACTATAGTCAAATCTTCATTCCAGTCAATAAATAGTTCATTGAAAACAATGTTTTTTGAAGAGCGCGGGTTCTTGTATTTATAGGAGTCTCCGTTGTAAGAACGAGCAATAAAATAGCTGGCATCGCCATCGTCATCAAACGAAGGAACAACCACACGATTGCGATATTCTCCCTCAAAACAATAACCAATTTTCCATCGCACAATATCATCGTCTGTTAAGCCACGTTTGTGAAGATAACTGCGGGCATGCCTGCCTGTAGCTGGAATGTTTGAAGAACAAAGCGAAATAAACTCTTCGGGAATTTCTACTTTTGGCTTGTCTTCGCGGATCTTTTCGTCCGAGAACAACGCTTCAAACTTATCAAAATCAATTCTGCCGGAGAATGAATCCCATTTTTGAAGTTGGGTGAACGTTCCAAAACGTCTTACAAGACGCCGGATGTTCCTTCCGCGGTAATCACAGATCCAACATTTAAAAACGTTTTTATCTATATTAACTGAAAGTTTGCGTTTGCGATGATTGCATGCCGGGCAATTAAAAAGCAGTTCTTGACGTTGGACATACGCATCGCCCAAAACATCACAAAGTATTCTGTTCTTTTCCTTTCTGCTCAAGCACCCATCCCGCTTTGGCAACTACAATCGCATCTGCCCGGTCAAACGACTCGGGCTTCGGATTGCCATACTTTGTATATTCTACATTAAAAGCAGGCTCGTTGTCAAGCAAAAACTGCAACACGACTTCCTTTGCTTTCTTGCCTCGCAAACCTGTAATGCCAGCTTGTTTGCGGGCTGAGGATGCGGCAATGAATGTGGGCTCTATTTCAAACAATTCATATAACAACCATGAGACAGTCCCATTAAATCGCTGAAGAGTCGAGAGCGTTTTGGCTGAGGATTTTCCGGACATAAACATATGAAGCGATTGCTCAATATAAATGCGCTCTATAGGAAATTGAGCTTCTCCAACCAAGGTATCATTATTACACTGATAGGCTTCAAAAATATCAGTTAGTTTATTTTTGATAACTTCTGCTTTCTCAAAAAAGTTCTTATACTTTCTCAAATCAATAGAGTCATAATAGAGCAATTGGCCATCTGCTACGATGGCGAAACCAGTAATGCTCGTTGAAATATCAACGCCAAGGATCATATATCCAACTTGATTTTAAATGTTAAGTCTTCGTCTTCAGCTTTTCGAACAGGGTTGGACAAAGTTGCAACGCCAATTAAGTTCTTATTATCATCATATATGCCAACGCGCGAAATGTATACCTGTCTCTTAAAAGAAGCTGAATAATCTGACGCACTGGAGCTTACAAAATTAACAATAGTTCTGGTATCGTTTTCTTCAAAAGCAAACGAAGATGTTGTAACCCATGCGCCCAAATCGGCCGTTCCGTCGCTGTTGACGCTAGAGCTATAGTTTAAATACGTAGGATTGTTAGAGTAATTAGCCTCGCCTCTTTTCGCGTTGGCAAACATCGTCATTGTTTGTACTTCGGATGTCCCCTTGAAAGAAAGAGTATAAGAGGCATTGGCGAAATCGGCTGGCGTTCCCCCTGTAAAAGAAGCTTGAGTTATTCCATCAGCGGCGCCAATGCCAAAATATATCCATGACGGATTGGCGCCCGGGGTGCCACCGGGTTTGAGAGGCATTGTTTTATCGTTTAATGCCCACGACCCTGTTAATAAAATAAACCCTTCATTATATAACACGACTCCCGCAACACTAGCGAGGCCATCCGCTTCACCGAATCCTTGAGAATTCCCGGAGACTTGTATAAGCTCTCCATTTTGTCGAGTATCTTGTAATTCTCCTGCCAAAGAGCCTGTATAATACCATTTTAATGAGACAGTTCCTGGCTTAATTTGAGTCCCATAAAAGATTGACGGAATAGATATTAAATTGATCTGTTGTTGATCTTTGTATACAATACTTTCGTTTACAGAGGCAGTAACTTTAAAATGTTCACTCATATATCCATATGAATCTAGAGTTGACTTAAGGGCCCAATAGTGGCGATACCTTGGTTTATTGCAAGAAATACTACCATCTACTTCTGGAAAGCCATCATTAGGATTGGGGCCCAATGACAGCCCATCCTCATCGTAAAGCCATGGCGATGCATCACTGCATTGGAGACTTCGCCATGTACGGGCGCCGGGATCGTTGGCGGTGCCTTGCGAAGTTGGCAATAGATTAAAGTCCCCCGTCATCAGTTCGCCGGCTGTTCCACTAAAAAATTCACGAGTTATAGAAGCAGACATCGCATAACTACTTGAGATAACATCCCCATATTCGTAGTCGGTATAATAGTTCTCATAGCTTGCTGTGTGTATCTTATTAAAAACTTGATTCGAACCATCTTTGGTGATCCATGGATAAATAAGGCCATTGTCAACAACATCAGAACGAATGAAACCGCCGCGTACGTCGTATACAGCCTTCGATGCCTCATAGAGCGCCTTAACCTCGTCCTCGGGCAGCAGTTGATTCCATACGGCTACTTGAGCTATAAAACCATCGAAACCTCTATCAATGCCTCCTTGGGCGAGATTTCCTATTGCACACTCACTGCCGGCAAAGGTGCTGTAAGTTCCTGCTGGTCCTGTACCAGCTTCGGTAAGGGAAATAGAAACTCCATCAACGTAAATAACCGGATCATTGGTCGTAGATGTGGCGTCATAAACAACCACAATATGTTGCCATTGTAAGGTTTTTATTACGTCGACTGCAGTGAGCCAATCGCCACTAGCAGTGCTCCAAGCCCCGCACTTGAAGTAGAGGGCCCCGTCGGGGTTAGCATAAAGAGTGATGTCCCCCCAACTAAAATCTATAATATACACATACTCGCCAGACGGTGGCATGTTTATAGGAAGAATCCACGCTTGAAGCGTCATCTTGGCAGTTCCGCCATCGCCAGTAGGCCCAATGAGCGCACTCCAGGTAGCGGCGCTTCCAATGTTCATCGCGTCGTCGTCGTCGCGGTCGAAGTACTCTACAAGTCCAGGTGCTCCAGCCACCTCTGCTGGCGCCCAGGTGATCTGACGCGGACAGTCAGTGCATGTTATGGCGTTGGAGTTGTTATCCGAATGATCGGTGTACGTACCGTCTCCATTAATCCACCATCCTTGCAGTGCAGATCCAGTGTTCGCGGTGTAAGAATATTGAGTACCTACCCCCGGATTACCGGGGATTGCGCCAACCCCGCCAACCCAAGTAGTATTGAGATCATATGTTGTAGGGGTATTGGGCTCTGCATGTCCTCCTAGAAACCTATCAGTGCTGCCCGATATCCTATCGATATTCATCTCGTAGAGACTTGCGTACCCTGAAGTAATAGGGACGGGTGAACCGCCTTGAGGTATATCTAAATCGCCGCCATGCTCCGATGCATTGTATCCTATGTTATAAGTTCCCGAAATCTCCGGAGTGTTGTTGTAATAGACATTCCCATCAAAAACGAAAAACTCACAACTAGGGTGAGTTTTCATTGTGTTCAGAAGTACATCTCTGGGTCGGAACTTCTTAATGGACATTTTAGTAGTCCAGTCTAACGCGCAGTGTCACCTCGTTTGATGGATCTTTCTTAAGCGGCTCTGACAGTTTTGCAATTGCCATTAGTTCGTTGCTAGCATTGTATAAGCCAACCGTTGTAATAAAAGAAACTGGAGTATCTGTTGCAACATCTTTAACTCTTATTTTGCTGCCGGTAGTGTAAGTGGTGTTGGCGCTATAGTTAAACTTGTTGGCAGACGCTCGGCAGAAGTAAATGGTAGAATTGATTTCTGTAGTGTTATTATAAGAAAGGTTATAGATTCTACGGCGAATAGCATCGCACGAGGAGGAAATAGGCAAGTCAGTCCAAGAACCTGTAATACCATACATGGTGCCGTTGTTGTCATTAAACTGGTCTTGACTACCAGATGCTGGTGTGCTAGCATTCGCTACTGAAGCGCTGGCAAAAATAGATGCTGTGACAACTGCCACCCCTGCTTGATAAAAGACAACACCAACTGCGGATGCGGTAAAGGGTGAATGATAGAGCAAGCCATAATCACCACTCACAATTGTTGAATTAGTTCCTTGAGTATCAGAAGCAGAAAGATCTGTTAGGGTCACTCCTATAGGCGCAACCACAAAAGGATCTGCCCAAGAGCCTGTGCCAATCTGTAAGCTAAATGAACCCTTTTTAACCTGGTCTTTAGTTAATAATCTCGAGAAGTTAAGAAAGAAAACTTCGCGCATTTGGTTGCTATCATCGGAAGTATTAAGATCATTTTCAAAAACTTCGATGGCGCCAGTCAAATCATAACCCAACAACGTTTGGGCCATTTCGTTATAAACGTTAATCTTTTTAGCATTTTGTTCATTTGAAGAGCTACTCAAAGGAGAATTATTAGAATACCCCATTGTAACATCAAAAATATGATTAGAAGAAGAACTCAAATAAGCATAATCATATACTGACTGAAACATGCCGTGAGAATAATTCTTGATATTAGTTTCACCGGTCGCTGTGTAATCTTCAAAATAAGTTCCCGAAACAATTGCACCAGTAAGGGGGATTGCTTCATGCAAGAGTGTCCTAGTGGTGGTTACATCAGTGTTGGTATTGAGTGTTTCGTAATTCTTGACTGCCATTCATTTTCTCCAAATTTTTAGGTGTCTCTTTTAATAAGAGTAATAGGAATACTTATTGTAGCAGCGCTGCTGTTTGTGGTGACTTCTAACTCAAGCGCTATGGTTGAATAAGTTCTCGTTGCACTAAGACCAGTAACTGTAATGCCTGTATTTCCAAACTTTGTCCATTTTGTAGAAGCAGTTTGGTCTTTGGTGGTTGTTAGCGCCGGATCGAGGCCTATATTGAGATAAGCCATACTTCCTATAACTCCTGCTGATTGTACAAAGGTTGATATATCCCCACTAGTGGGGGTGAAAATAGAAGCTCGACTAAGGCTTCCGACAGCAGTACTATAACCAACTCTACTGGCTGGTGATATATTGGCCAAAGAGCGAAGAGGTGTTGCGGTGCCCGTCCAAGACCCATCTTCACCGGTGCTAAATCTAGTTCCCGGCGTCGATGCCAACGGAAAAGTAATAAAATTATTATCAAAAGTAATCTTCATACTTGTATCTAACATATTTTTACTTGCCAAATAAGTGGTTTGATTTGTTTGAGTCCTAGAGATGTCTGCATTATTTATGCCCGATTCTATAGTAATAAATTTACCGCCGCCGCGGCTGCCAGCCAGCATAGCGTAACCAGTACCAAACCCGAGACTGGCATTATTTAAGCTAGACATCGTTTCCGAATTAACAGCTATATAAATTGTATTATTTTGTCTTTTAACAGCAGTATCTAATTTTTCGTTAAGCAATAAAGAGGGCAAATATAATATATCATCGTTAGCCAATGTCATCAATGAAGAATTTAATCCAACTTGTGTTGCTGCCTCCATTACAGGAGTTTGCAAGATTTCTAAGTCTGCATATGCTGAGCCGGATGGATGATTAAGATTGAATAAACTATAGTCAATCTCATCGTCTCCCAAAGCAAATTTTACAATTTTAAAGTTGCCTTCGGCCATTTTACGTCGACCGGTCTCTGTTAGGACGGCGTCTAAAATAATGTCGCCGGAGTTATCTAAAAAAGCCATTTATGTACCTCTCTCACCTAAATAGTTTGTGTTTTTTTTAATTACTATCATACTCGTATTTATAAGTAACATTTAGATCCATTTTTCTGCCTGTTTTTTTGGATGTCAAACGAATCTTGAAAGTCTTATCCCAAATTAATTCATCCGCATTTCCTAAACTCATATTGATTAATTGGTCTGATGCTGTGGAGCTATAATCGACGTCATCAGTATTTAAGTCGACTTGGGCTATGTTTGGTTGCAATTGAATTAATTTTTTAAATGAAAGGGATGGAGCTATAAATTTTTCTTCTTGTAAGTCTTCTTCAAACAAAACTTCGAAAGTAGGATAAGTATAACCCCCATCATTAATTAACTCTGCTTCATAAATTTCCGACAACCAGCCGGGCATCGAATTTTCGCTCAATACCCTAAATACATAATAATATTTCTTATTAACATTTATCATATCATATAATATTGTATTTGATAAGGTATAGGTAGAATCTTTAAGTTTTAGATCAATTGTCTTTATTAAATTAGTATCAAAATCGGTATATGAAGTTGGTCGTTCGGCAAGCCTATAAACTTCTAAATATCGCTGTTGAGAGACCGAAGCTTCAAATAAATCATCTTCATATAGAAGATTTTTAGCATTTAAATATTCATCTTTTAAAGTAAGATCTGCAGAAGAAATTGTTTTGGGATATGACTGTTCAACAAATGTGTTGTAGCGCGTTTCATATCCCAGCGTTTGAGATTCATCTATAACAAAAAACGGGTCTATTGACAATTGATTGGGTGGATTATCTAATACTTTAAGAGTTTTTGTACCATAAGGCACCTCCATCAATAAAATAGAAGGCTCATAAGTCACATAAAGTTCAGCCTTCGCTGGAGTGGGAGTATGATCTAAAGTATCTGGAATGTCTGTGTCGAGCCCCGCTATTATCAACTTAGAGGAAGTATCCCCAGTAAAGGGATTGTAAAATTCCAAACAATAGGGTTCGGCGGCGCCTTCAATTACATTAATTTGACGACTAATGGTTAAATCTGAAAGTTTATACTTTATTCCCAATGATAATTGATATGCGTAAATATTATATGTATAGTTTTCTCCATACTTCACTTGAGAATCTAATAAATTAATATCCGCAAGATCGGGAGAATTAAATATCCAATAGTTTTGCAAAACATTTTGAGTTTTTACATCTCCTGTCGGGGGGCCACCAATTTTTTCAATCCTATAAGCGAGTATTTCATTATATTTACCATCATCTCGCCAACCATTCATCAGTCCATCCATATTATAAATATCCGGGGCAATGGTAGGCTTGTTTAAAATCTCGAGGGCCCCTTCGAGAGTGTTCAGTGTATCGGATGAGCGTAGGTATCGATATGAACCAGTTGGGTTCATAGCGACTTCTCTATCTATTAGTCTTTCTCCAACAAAATAACAATTACCTGCTTGTACATCGCGATTTTTATATCCTTCCACTAATAAATCAAGATAATTAATAGAACGAAAAGAACTATTGTTTGTCGCTATTATTTGGTCATCAACAGTACTATTGATCGAAGAACTTTGATAATCCACCGACAAAACATAGTCCCGAGTTTCAGGGCTTAAGCCTTCTATTTCTTCATTAAAGGCTTCTTTTAAAAGTCTAAGAAATTGTGAAGAATAGTTGTTCTCACTCAAAGATGTGGCAAAAAGCTCCAAGGCGGCGCCGGTGCCGGCCTCGACCGCTGGCCTCGACGGAAAGCTTATATCAATATAGTAAGGAAACAAACTTTTAGTTTCTTGTATAGTGTTAAAAGTTTGGATAGTGGTTCCCCCTTTGATGGAATACTCATCAAAAAACATGTTTTGAAATGCATTTGTTGCATATTCTGCTGTTGAGGATGATAATTCATTTATTACCACCGATTGAGACAAATATCCATGCAATACATAATCTGGTAATTCTGAGCCCCACACTGTATCAATATCAGTTAGCAAATCGTTGATGTTCCCTAAAGGATTTGACGCATCATCCTCTGTAGTATATACTCCTTCTAAACTCACAAAATTCACTACATTGGGATCGAATACTCGAGAATCTACCGATTCACTTTCAGTTAGCAAACCTTCCGGATCTGTAGTGCTCGATATATCAACAGCATTAAACATATCGATCAAATACATGTTAGGAATAAGCAATTCAGAATCTAAACTTGCTACATGTTCCTGGTATCGAGGCAAATAATAATTGTATTCACAAGAAATATTTAATATATGAGCTACACTTTCCTTTTCAACGAGAAGGTTTGCCTCTTCTTGGGAATATGGAAATGCCGTCTCAAACCAATAATCATCCCACACTGTTTCGTTGTAAATTCCTGGGTATTCTTCACTTCCATAAGAACCTCCCACTAAATAAGTTTTCCAAAAATTATCATCAATATATTCATTATCGTATTGGAACAAACATATAGGAAATTTATAGTTAGGGATTATAACGTCGTTAGTTACAACCATTCTTTCGCCGCCGGCGTCTATACCGGGGTCGGCGGTGGTCCCGGCGTACGCGCCATTGACATATGTCATCGATGGATTGTCAAAGAGTTCAGTTTGGAACGGTGAAAAAATGACCTCTTGTCCTTCCGTCGTGGCGCCACTCGCGTCGGTCGTGGTGTCAATATCTTCAATTTTAAAATAACCACCCACGGCCGTTCTAAATTTATCCGCTGATCCAGAAAACAAATTTAAGTCTAAAATCTTTACATCTTTCTGCTCAATGGACATTTAATTTTTCCTTATTAATAACTAGTAGTCATTGTAGTTGCTACGTTTATCACCTGTGTGGTTGTACCCTCTGTGTCTTCAGCATCAAAAACCGAAAGCATGCTTTTATCTAATGGAGTGTGTATAATTTTCTTAAAAGTGAAAGTTTGTGGCTCGGTGGTACCGATGCCTGCCACCACATTCGTCACTATAGTATCAATTTGCGCACTTAAAATATCGCTTATCTCATCGGCACTGTCCACCGCGGTGCCATAGGTGCCTACGCGCCCTTCTTCAACTCCAAATAAAGACTTTAGCTTCTCTATCTCTGGGGTGGGGTCACTGGTGGTGCCAACGTCATATATGTACTCTGGGGCGGGCCCATTAGTATAAGATATATTGGCGGTGGCCGTGTCACTCGAATATGAAGTAGTCATCCTTGGAATCCCGGTCAAATTACCAGCGAATCCCATGGTTGAATTGACCACGGGCTGATAAATTCTCACATCCACCGTATCGTCGGTGTCGTCATCCCAAACTGTCGCTAATTTTTCATACACTAGACTTACATCTCCAACCTCCACGTCGACGTTGGTGGCGTCCAAAGTGTCTTCTAAACTGGTATACGCCCCCCGGGCCCGGAACCTCCAGTCTATCGGAAGGGTGTCATACACTTCGTTGGCTGGTTCTGCAGCATCTGTAATGCCATCTATACGCCACCAGCCGCTGCTAGTGCCACTTGTCTCTTCAAATTCCGCTTCATATGAAGCATACAGATGTACGCAGGCACCCTCATCATAAGATGGATTTAAGCCGTCTATAGGCGCATAGCCTGTGGCACATTCACAGGTATATTGAATCTCAGAAGAGCCATCGTCGTTTTCATATAAATCCGCCACACCGTGTGCGGTTGTTGTTGCGCATCCCTCACAATCATCTAAACTACTCGTCCGCAAACCATATTCATCTTCTCCTTCAAAGTTATAGCTAGCACTGTCAAGGTCATCCAAAAAGGCCCATGTCATGGCCGCGGCGTCCGAATAATCATATCCCCAGTTCTCATGGTCCGCCCCTAAATAAGTTTCAGCGCACGTAGCCCATGCACAAGGATTGTTGTATATGCAATCATAAAAACTCGTACTATTAACACAATGTGACATCCCAGAAAAGATGGCACCCGTCGCCGTCCACGCAGCGCCGTCGGCGGTATCCGAGTCCCAGGAGAATGTTTGGGAGATCTCTCCTCCCATATCACACGCCCACAGTCCCTCCATACATTTAAATGCTTCGACGCATTTACAGCAGCCGGTTGTATTCTCAAAACCAGTAGCATTGACATCAACGAGGTCGGTGCCGGCACAATAGATACTTTCACAGGCGGAGGTATATTGCCCAAAACAATACTTAATATCATCATCTGTGATATTACCAAGTCCGCCGCGGACGATGGAATAAAATTCAATGCACCCCTCATCTCCCCCCATGAAGTACAAGTGCTCAGGATCATCTTGAATACATATACCTGAGATACACGAATAATATATACCATTATCTGGATCGGCGTAAACATCGCAATCGGTGTCGATATTACACTCTCCATCATCATCGTCCGGTTCAGGGAAATCATCACCACCGCCGCCGGTACCGTCGTCGTCGTCAGTGGGGTCTTCATCTTCAGACGCAT
>Ga0209756_1004474_pt1 | contig 10868 bp, 23 predicted proteins | sample ETNvirenome_6_85_FD_184071 | JGI IMG/M metagenome (GOLD analysis project Ga0209756, IMG submission 184071) | Marine viral communities from the Pacific Ocean - ETNP_6_85 (SPAdes) (version 3) | ecosystem: Environmental > Aquatic > Marine > Oceanic | place: Pacific Ocean | collected 2013-06-19
ATCTGAAACGAAGATTAATGATGTTAGAGGTGGAAAGAGAAGCACTCAAAAAGGAAAAGGATGTAAAGTCCAAAGAGAGATTGAAGGTCTGTAAAGACGAAATCAAAACTACCAAAGATGCACTTGGTACAAATATGGTAGTATGGGAAAAGGAAAAAGAGGCCGTAAATAATGTATCTAAACTTAAAGAACAACTTGAAGATGATAAATTCCAAATGGAATCTCATCAGAGAGAAGGTAATTATGCAGAAGCTTCTAAATATCAATATGATACAATTCCAGAACTTGAGAAAACAATAGAAGAACATACCAAGACATTAGAGAACTCTCGGTTTATTAAACTTGAAGTTACTACTGAAGATATAGCAGAAGTTATATCCAAGTGGACTGGTATCCCAGTAAACAAAATGTTAGAAGGAGAGAAAGAAAAACTTCTTCAATTAGAAAGTCAATTACGAAACAGAGTTGTAGGACAAGAAGAAGCATTGAAGAAAACTTCTGATGTTATTCGTATGTCTAAAATGGGAATCACGGATGTTGATAGACCACTTGGTTCATTTCTATTTTTAGGAAATACTGGTGTCGGTAAAACTGAACTTGGTAAAACTTTAGCAGAAGCACTCTTTGATGATGAGAAGGCTTTGATTCGTGTAGACATGAGTGAGTTAATGGAACAACATTCAGTAAGTAAGTTAATTGGTTCACCACCTGGGTATGTAGGTTACGATGAAGGTGGACATTTAACAGAGAAGATTCGCAGACGACCTTACTCTGTTATTCTGTTTGATGAAATAGAGAAGGCACATCCAAGTGTATTAAACATTCTATTACAAGTTTTAGATGATGGTAGGTTAGGTGATTCAAAAGGTAGAACAATTAATTTTAAAAATACCATTATTGTTATGACTACTAATTTAACTGAATCAGAACTTAATGTATTTTTACGACCAGAATTGAGAAATAGAATAGATGAGATTGTTAAGTTTAATGATTTAAATAAAGAAGTGGTTGAAAAGATTGTAGAGATGCATATCCAAGGAATGATACAGACCATTGAAAAACAAGGCATAAAATGTGATGTGAATGGTGGTATTCGTGACTATTTAATAAAGAACGGGTATCAACCAGAATATGGTGCAAGACCCGTTAATAGGTTAATTCGTAGAGATATACTTTCAGAAGTATCTAAATATATGTTGGAGAATCCTGAAACAGAATCTATACATATAAATTATAATAATGGAGTAATTGTGAGTGGGTAAGATTGGTCAAATTATTAATGTTAATGATACTTTATATGAAGTATTGGGAACTATGAGCGTAGATCGTTCTAATGATAAAGGTACAGAGTATTGGAAAGGACAATGGGGAGCCGATAATGTTCTTAGAAATGGAAACGACTATTATTATTGTAGGATTATTATTAATGCAGAATTTGAAGATATTTAAGAAAATGTATATTTATTACTAACAGGAGAGGTATATTATGTCGAATAAACCAGAACATACAAATTATTTTAGAGAAATAATTCGTAGGTTAAAAGAAATGGAAATAGAGTTTGGGGAACTTCCTAAATCAACTGAAAAAGTTTATAGTGAAATGGATGGCAAAATTGAACTTATGGAATTACCATTTCCTCCAGAGATGTTTAATAAATTATCTTCTGATGAAAGGGAAACTCTATTTATTTGGTTAAATAGACGTAATATGCCACAGGCATAATATAAGTAAAGTTACAGGTAAGGGTTATGGTAAAAATGTTTTATAGTCCCCTGGCTTACTTATTAAATAATTAAAGGAGAATTAAAATGGCAACACGAGATGAATTATATAGTCAGTTAAATGAACTATGGGAACAATTTCAAGAGAACCATAGGTCACATTCTGAAAAAGGTAACAAAGCAGCTGGTGGTAGAGCACGAAAAGCTATCGGTGAAGTTAAGAAATTAGTTACTGAATATAGAAAAGCTTCTGTATCAGAATCTAAATAATAAGGAATATATATTATATTTATTAACAACATATAAAGGATAAATATGTTAAGGAAAGAGTTGGTTTCAGATAAACTTGACCAATTACAGTTGGCAGTTGAAAGGTTAAAATCAAGTATTGTAGTACCGAGTGATCAAGGTGATGTAGGTACACCATATGAGGTAATAATACAGCAGTTGCAACAGATTGAGAATCAAATTGATAATGTAATTAATTTGATTGAGTTAGAAGATGATTAACAATGTAATTGGAGAAATTATGTGGACACCACAAGAAGTAGAATATTTCCATATTTAGTAGGGTTGTCTGCGTTATGCGTAGCGGGTAGTGCGGCATTTTACTCTGTATTTGGATTATCCAAATTATTTAGTGGAGCTACTCTCGCCGTAATTATTATGGCAGGTAGTTTAGAATTTGCAAAACTTGTTTCAGCATCATTCTTATATAGGTATTGGACTAAAGTAAATACTTGGTTAAAATACTATATGACAGTTGGTGTTGTAACATTGGTTTTAATAACAAGTGCAGGTATCTTTGGGTTTCTATCCAATGCCTATCAAGGGGCTACGATAGAATTCGAAAAAGAATCTACGGTTTTATTATACAAAGAAGATAGATTAAGTCAGTTAGAAGAAGATAAACAATATCTTAAAGATGAGTTAGAATTTGCAATATCAGAACTACCAGACAATTATATCACAGCGAAAAGACAACTTCGTGCAGATTATAATCCAAAGGTATTGGAAGTAAATGACCAAATATTAGATATTAAACAAGAGATAGGTGATTTAAAAACTGCCTTGATAGAAACTGGCGTTGATGTAGGTCCTGCAATTTATCTCGCGAGAGTTTTTGGGACAGACGTGGATACGGTGGTAAAGTTCTTTATCTTTATCCTTATCTTCGTGTTTGATCCTATGGCCGTAGCACTTGTTATAAGTTACAACATAGCTATGGTAAATAGACAACAGGGGTCGTCTGGGAAACAGTCAAGTGACAGATCTCCAAAGAAAAAGAAACCAAAAAGACTTGGGTTATATAAAGAAGGTAAATCTATGATGGAGAAAATAGTTAAGGAAACCTTTAAACCAGAAGATGAAGAAGAAGTAAAAAAAGATGATGAGGTTATAAAAGCAAATGAAGATATTAATGCAGAAGTTGTAGAAAAGGGAGCCACACTTAGTAAATCTTATTTGAGGTCCATCTTTAAAGAGAAAAGTAAAAAATAGTAAAAAAGTTATAAAAAAATCAAAAAAAGCCTTGACTTTCTCGCTTTTTTGTCGTAAGATCAAGTAAGAAATGAGAGATAATACGATGAATACAACTTTTAAACATATTGACTTGAATGATTCAGTCAATGATTTTATGAACCATTTAAACAATAATATGGATAAACCTGATGGTTATGAGTATGAGTTAAATACTCGTGGGAGTAAGTATTTCAAAGTTGAAATGTCATCTCTCGGACATCGTTCTGTCTATTGTTTCATAAATAAACGGAATGGTGAAATTCTTAAATCCGCCGGTTGGTCAGCACCAGCTAAAGGAGCAAGAGGTTCAGTTCTTGTTCCAGATTCATACTCACATTCAGATTGGAGTGGTGGATGGTTATACAAAATTTTTGGAAATGTTTATAATATGATAGGTTAAGTTATGAAAGTAAAAGAAATAATCAGTAAATTAGAAGAAATAGAAGGTAGTTTAGATGACGCTTTCTATTCTTTACCAGAATATAACGCAAATACTGATTCAAGGGATTATATCGATTCCGCACGAAGTGAGTTATATTCTTTAAAAGCAGATATTGAAAAAAGTGAAAAAAAGACTTGACTTTGACGAAAATTATTCGTAAGATCAAGTAAGATATGAGAGGAAATAAAAATAAAATGATACACAATGGTAATACATTAAATGATTATTTAATTGAAAATGACAGAAAGATTGGAGATTTAGTCAATCTTTTTAGTGTCGGTACTGTTTTGGATAAAGTTGATGGTAATACTTTTCCAATGTTAGTAGGTGGAGCAATTGGTTTTGATGAACCAATGAATCTTATGGATATGGATATATCCTACGATTCTGAGGAATGGTATAATTCACTCGCCTTTGGTGAGAAAGAAATTGTTGATGAAGTTATGGACAACCTATCTTATGAAGCTTGGGTTGAAGGTCATATTGGTGAACCAGAATATTTGGGGGATAGATAATAATGAAACAAGAATACGAAACCATTAGAGAGTTCGCAAAGGATTATCGGTTAGAGATTGGTCCGATGATGAAATCCAAAGGTTTTACTGTTTCTATTTCTACTTCAAAAGGTAGTTATTATTATGATGGACGGTTGAATTTCCAGATTAAAAAAATTCCAAGTAATTTTTATGTATGGACTAATGAATACAATAGGTATTCTAAAACTGAAAAGTCCCAGAAACTTTTATCAGCTATCAGAGAAAGGGTAACTAAACTTATATCAGAAAATACGAGTTTAGATGTTGACCTTAACTTTGATTATCATAAAGATGTTCGTTGGAAAGAAGTACCTGAAGGGTGGGATGATAATGGCAATAATTAAAAAAACTTATTCAAAACCAGTCATTGATTTAAATGGTCCTGATGGAAACGCTTATTTTCTTTTGGGAACAGCCAATAGGTTGGGGAAACAACTTGATTTAGAAGTGGATAAAATTTTAGATGATATGAAATCAAGTGATTATGAAAATCTTATTAAGGTGTTTGATAAACACTTTGGTATGGTTGTAGATTTGGAACGATAATGAATATAGTTGATTATATCATAGAAAAATTTGATGGTGAAATAATGGAAGATAATCAATGGAGAGTTGATGGATCCAATGGAAACAAATATACGGTAGAATGGGATCCGTACCATAAAAATTACAGTTGTAACTGTTTAGGTTATACTTATAGAAGGAAGTGTAAACATACAAATTTTATAAGTGAATCATTCCGTACCAAGTATAGAGGCCGTGCTGGTGCCAGAGTGGTTTAATGGGGTGGATTGCAAATCCATTGTTCGTGAGTTCGAATCTCACCCAGCACTCAAAGGATAAATAAAATGAAAAACTTTTTTAAGATAAATAAGTTACGAAAGAATAAAAAGAAGAAGAAATCTTTTAAACGAACTTATTTCACACAGGCTATAAAAGATAAAATTTGGAATAGGGATAGTGGTTGTTGTGTTAAATGTGGTTCTAATGAAAAGATTGAGTTTGACCACATTATACCCGTCAGTAGAGGTGGTAAGAGTACATACAGAAATGGTCAATTATTATGTGAGTATCATAATAGATTGAAACATAAAAAGTTGATGAGTGAACTAAACTGGGAATTTGAAGAAGATAAACAAAAACGAACCATAACAAGACTTCAAGATCGAGTTCGTAAAGAGAAAGAATATAATACAAACCTTGAAATACAAAAGGAAAAAGTAGATAGTCTATTAAATAGTCAAGAAGAAATAATATCTGAATTATCTAAAAAGGTAGATAAACAAATAAGACCAAGACCAATAACTTTCAATGAATCATTTGAAAGTTGTATTGAGAGAATTGAAGATAAGATGGCAAGGTTTCAAAATTTAGATTTTAAAAATCCAATGGATGATGATAATTTTTGTTATAAATTAGACGAAGTTATTGAGGAGTCTGTTGAGTATTATAGATTAGAAGATTTTCCTTTACCTGAATGGATGATAGATAAGTATGATATAGGAGGTGGATCGAGTCTTATTGATGAAAGGGATTGGGTAGAGTTTATTAGCGAACATATGGTTGAAGTATATAACGATCTCGCTGAAGATGGTGTTTTCGAAGATATAAAAGATATAAAAAAACATCACGAAGAACTTGACGCTTATAGTTCCCCCCGTAAAATATATTCAACTATCGAACAGAGAAAAGAGAATTGGGAATTACAACAAGCTATTGAAAAACAGAAAGATTTTTTAAATCACAACATTCAGAAACATAGGAGTATATAATGAAAAAATCTTGGTTGTTAATAATGTCTTTTGACGAATATGATGGTAGTCCTAATGAGATTAAAACATTGTATCATGGAAAGACCAAACGAAGTATGGTAAAAGATATGAATCTTTTACAGGATATGAATGAACATTTAGTTTTAGCTTTAGTAGAGGTAAATAAGAAATCTACTTACGATGATATTATCAGAAAAGATGATAGTGATATGTTTTTTATGGATTCCAAATCAAATTGGAATAACGGTAAAACTTATGAGGACCTGAAAGAAGAAGCATTAGAAGATATGCTTATGGGTTCTTTAATCAAAGGCGAAATGGGATTCGCTTAAACGAAAGAGAGAAAAAAATGGCCCGTAAAAAGAAAATAGAGTATCATAGTTATACAGAAGGTAGTATAAGATATATGTCTTGTATGTTATGTGGACACTATGAAGTAGTTGGTGAATCCGCTACAGGTGTAAAGTGTAGTAATTGTGTTATGAAAATAATGATGAATCAATATCCACTTGAAGAACCTAAAAGTTATAAACCAACAGGTCGTCCAGCAGGATGGCATTGGATGAATGAGTTCGTGGATGTAGATGGTAATGTATTTCATAAGGGTAAAGAACAACCTAAGTTAAAGGGTACTCTTAAACCTACGGTTGTGAAACCAACAAAGAAGAAACGCAAAAAGCGTCGAACAAAACAACAAATGCTTCTCGCTATGGACGCTGAGAGAAAAGCAGAATTGAAGAAAGCCCACCAAAAACAAAAAGACTTTCTAAATCATAATATAGACAAAGGATAAAAATGGCTAAAAAGAAAAAAGATGTTCCGTTTCATGTGAAACATAATTACAAGAAATGGACTTCGGATCAGGGTTATAGTTTTTGGGCAAAAGATGAAGAAGATGCAAAATTGTACCTTGAGAAAACAGAAGGAAATTTAGGTTCTCTTAAAGAGGTTAAAGATGTTTGAATTTATGGTTATAGGTATATTACTTTACATAGCTTATCAAGTCGCTAAATCTAACGACAATGATTGGTTTAACAATTTTCCATATTAATTAAGGAGTTATTATGTCATTACTACCAAGAAAACCTATCACTAAACCAGGTGAAGGTAAAGAACGCCAAAAGTATGTTTCACAAGAACAATACTTGGAAGAACGATATCAGATTTCACTTGGTCTGAAAGGACCTAAGAGATTAGAAGATGAATCGTTTGAAGATTTTCATGTTCGTAGAAAAGCCGAAAATGGTTTGTTAAAAGAATACCTTAGAGGTGTTTGGGTAAAGAACGAAGATTGACAAATTTTCATAAAAAATTAAGACATTTATCAACTACAATGATACAATGGGCGGAAGAGAATAAGAGAAAAGAATGGACACCCGGTACTCATAAAGGTGGTAATTATGTTATTCCGTCCAGAAATGGTGTTGAATGGAAAGATGATTTTAAGTTTGTTGAGAAGTTAGATAGTATGTTAGCTGATGGTCTTGATAATAAGTTAAAGAAGAAAGAAATGAAAATGTGTAATGAGTTATATAATTATTATGGGAGTGTATATGACAAGATTTGAAGAAGTAAGTTGTAAGGTTTTAGGAGTTATATTATTTTTAATAATTTGTATGTTAGTATTCCAGTTAAATGGATGTACTTGTTATGATGTACCACCACCACCAATTGAATTAGAATACATTGATGAAGTAAAAATGGAAAATTATGCGTAGGTTTTCATATCATCAACACGAAGTAATAAATTGTTTTAAAGAAAATAATCCAGTTATAAATAAGAAACTACGAAAGGTATCAGTAGATGAAGGACTACATATTGCGAAAGATTTATTCAACATCCTCACAGAACGGAAGGATGGTATTGGTCTTGCGGCTAACCAAGTGGGTATTGACGCCGCTGTTGCTGTGGTTAATGTTCGGGAACCGCTTATATTAATCAACCCCGTTATTACAGAACAATGGGATGAGATAGAATATTATGAGGGTTGTTTAAGTTATCCAAAACGAGGTGTTCACACCAAGAGATACAGAAATGTAATAGTACAAACTGAACAAGAAGAAAGTGGTTGGTATTTTAGTGGAACAAAATCTACAGAGGAAGTCAAAGGAACTTGGGAACAAGATGGTAAGAAACAAGACCAAGAACAAAGATTGTTGGAAGCCATTTGTGTCCAACATGAGATAGACCATTTAAATGGAATGACTATTATGGATAGAGAGAATAAACCAAAACCACTTAGAGTATCAAAGAAGTGGGGAAGAAATGAAGTTGTAGGTATTACAGATGGTAAGACCTATAAAGAAATTAAATACAAAAAAGCCAAACCACTTATAGATAGTGGTAAATGGGAAATTTATATAGGAGGCCCGATAACATAATGCCAAGAGTACAAAAAAGACCCGAAAGAAAAATAGTCAGAAGAAAATGTCATAGTTGTGGTAAGATGGCAACTAAACCATATGTATATCATATAGTTCCATCATATTCTTATGGACAACAAATACCACTATATGAAAAGAGTGGAGTTAAAACTAACAGGGTTGAATTAAAAGGTAATAGAAAAGTTTTAGTTTACAATTATTGTAATAGGGAATGTTATGAAAACAAAAAACCACAAGGACCACACGGGTTCTAAGAAAAGTGAAACAAAAAAATCCGATACGAAACGAGATAGTGTATCTTTGGAAAAAGGAAAAGATACCAAAAAATCTTCTACGGCAGGAAAAGGTGACAAGCTCAGACGAGGAATCACACAAGATGAGTGGGGAAAAAAGTATGAAAAGATTTTTGGTAAAAAGGAAAAGAAAAAATGAGTGTAACAGTTTTAACATATCCAAGTGATTTTAAACCAGATATGTTGATAGAAGGAATTCAACAACATTTTGAATCACATGGTTTTAATACTGCAAGAATGATTGGTGGTTCTAAATCAATTTATCGTAAAGAATATCCTAAAGATTTAATTATATTTAATGCAAATGTATTTATGAAAGACGTGGGTAAAGTATGGTATGGTGATTTAAATCTTACAGAAGATTATAAGATATTAAAAAGTATTGCAGAATCTCTTGATACTACATTATATGTGTTGTGGGAAATGGACGGAAGGTTCGGTAAAGAAAAGAAACCTATTGATGAGTTGATTAAAAAGGCAGCATGGAATACTGATGAGGATAAACCAACTAAAGATTGGTATTTAAGTGTAAAAATGAAAAAAATAGAGAAAAAAAATGAAACGATTTAAAGATTTAGTAACCTATGACCCTGTAATTGAAGATGATATAGTAGAAGATATCATAAAATGTATTAAGAATTCCAAAGAGAATGATATGTGGTGTAAAGAAGCTCCTGCAGGATTTGGTAAGACAACACTAGCTTTCAAAAAGTTAGCTCCAACTGTATATCATAGGTTAAACACAAGAGTTTTCCTACTGATAGGTCCACAAAGTTCTAATGTTGAAGATTCCACTATCGTTACACATATTCGTAATTTACAGATGAATAATAGAAATATATTGATAGAACATCATTTAAAGGCAAAACCTAAAAAATTGAGTGGTTATTTAGACTTCGTATTGGATACAGATGGATTACTTATATTAACTATGACCGATTCATCATATCGAGATAATGATGATTTTATTATTCAAACTATTAAAACGGCAGGATTACAGGATAAAACTTTATTGATTTGTGATGAGGGCGATATAGGTTCAACAAGTAGGGCAGAAGCAGCACGCTGGAATACGGGAGTAAAGTCCAAGTTTCCACCGAATTTTAGAGGTAAGAAATACAAAGCTATGGCAAAATCAAGTGGACCCTTTCAAGGTGTTGTATCCTTCTCAGCAACTTTTACAGATGAACAGAGAGGTGCATTAAAATTGATTCCCAATTTAGGTTTTCAAATCAAATCTAATTATAAAATGGTTGGTGAACATCCGAGTAAAGAAGAAATAATATTAAGAACAGCAGCATTCAATCCTATTCATTGGTATGACGCAGAGTATGTTTACCCACCAGAAGAACTTCTTGATTTTTTCGCCCGTAATTTAACAGATCAATCAAGGCAAAATGATTTGGCTAAACAACATAATTTACCAAAAGAAGTAAATCCTAAAAGAGTTGGTATTGTTAAACTTGAAACAAAATATTTAGACAAAGAAAAAAGAGATGCAAAAAGAATTATTCGAAACTTGGAGGACCAACTATATCCTTTTAGTTGGAATTTTAGTGTTGCATTTTTGTATGATGATAAAATAGAAACTTATATGACTTATAATGGTGATTTCAAGAAAACTGAACATAATTATAATAACGATAGTGAATTATATAAAGCATTAAGAAGTAATAATGATTTGAGATTTTTGTTTGTGGTAGATAAAGGTTCTCGTGGTATTGATATTCCAAATGTGTATGATATACATTCATGTAGGACATATGGAATGTTTAATCCAGCTAAAGAACCTGTTACAGCAACTGGTGTTCAGTATTGTTTACGAGCAAATAGAAATAAAGTTAGAATAGAAGATTTAATACCACACTTTAAAGATCCTAAAGAATTAATTAATTATTTTCAGTTAGTTAATACTTTTAATTTGTCTTTACCAGAAAGTGAGTATTGGAGAGGTGTGGAGAGTTTTTTGGAAAAAAAATATAATACAAGTATAGAATTAAAGGATTATTTACATAGTTTATGATTATGAAAAAATATTTAACATACGATGATGTAAATATAGTTCCAAGGTATTCGAAATTAAAATCTCGTGAAGATGTAAAACTCAATGCACGATTTACAAAGAATACAGAACTCACTATTCCAATAGTTGCTTCACCAATGGACACCGTAACTGAATTAGATATGGCTATTGAAA
>Ga0209756_1004490_pt1 | contig 10842 bp, 4 predicted proteins | sample ETNvirenome_6_85_FD_184071 | JGI IMG/M metagenome (GOLD analysis project Ga0209756, IMG submission 184071) | Marine viral communities from the Pacific Ocean - ETNP_6_85 (SPAdes) (version 3) | ecosystem: Environmental > Aquatic > Marine > Oceanic | place: Pacific Ocean | collected 2013-06-19
ATAACTGATAAAGTTATTGATGTTCCTCCCGGTACTGATTCTAACAAAGAAAGATGGCTTATCCAGACGAAGTTTGAAACCCCAGTACTTAATTTTGCTGGTATCGATATCAACGATATTGAATCGCCGCCGAGTGCTAGCGATCTGGGCGCCATTTCGTTGCAACCAGCCGGTCAAGGCCCGGGCTATTTGATTAGTCGCGGCATGTGGCACCAATACGGTAAGCTCCCACAGGACGACGCCGGCGTTTTCATGACTCTTGATAGTCCTTCGAAAGTGGTATCTCCGGCTGACGGTGCCGTATTCGCCAAGCCCCTAGCTTCCATAGTCGGCTTTGAAACTGGCAAGCCCGAACGAATTGGAGATCTAAAAGCTCAAAAGACAATCTACGAGGCGGTCGTAGCAGTACCCTTCACACTTGGCCGAGACGGAAGAGCTAAGTTCTACAAGCTCAAGAAACGACAGACGAATGCTGCCATTCGATTAAGCAACGGTCAGCAAACCCAAACGAGGGTTCCAAACGCCGTTAAAGGTATTGTGAAGGCTCAGAAGAAGTATGTCTTCCCTCCGAAGTTTGATTTTGTGACCAACAAATCGATAGATGCGGTTGTCATGTATGTGTTTGAGTTCGCCAAAACCCTGACACAACAAGACCTTGCCGACATCTGGCAGAACATCCCGCCCGGATATACCGGCGAGGATATGCAGACGCAAACGGTAACGGTCCAGCACTCCTTGTTGACTGATGATTTTTATGATAGCGAACAACGTAAAATTGATTCTAATTTGCGATGGATGGTCTTCAAGGTCAAGCAGCGCGCCGCATCAAACTACAACAAGTTTGTGAAGAGAAATCTAACGGATGATCTCTCAGCCGTTCCCAATAGCATCAATACACCCTATACTTATAACTGGCCTTACGATTATTTCTCACTGGTTGAGCTAATTAAGATGGATGCAGGAATACAGTATGCCTCTTTTGGTGGCGACGGAGAAAGAGAGCAGGGCGAAGAACAGAGAGATCAGAAGGAAGAAGACGAACTCGCGGAAGAGTCGCAAGAAGAATCCGCGCAAGAAAACCCAAGTACTCGGAGTGGTAGAAAAGGATAATGGAATTTTTTGATAAAAAACAAGAAGTTTTAGAAGTCAAATTGACACCCTACGGCAAATACAAGTTGTCACAAGGGCGATTCAAGCCGACTTATTATTCTTTTTTCGACGAAGGGGTACTATATGATGGGCAGTCGAGTGGCGAAGGAAAGGGGGGCTTTGTTGAGAAACAAAACGAGATCGAATTGAGAATCCAAGACAACACCGCCATGCTTAAAACCCTGAATGTTTACAGTGGAATTCAGACCACTCTCGGTGAACGCGCTGCTATTATTCAGGATAGGCTGGCTAATGCTGATAATTCTCTTTTAGGAGATCCTCTTTTCGGTGATCCCGGAGCAATATATGCCGGCGAAGAACTACAACCAGTGGCAACCAGGGCCGAATTCCTTACAAGGCCACTTGGAAAATCTAAGATAAGCGTGGACAAGCAGCCCTGCTGGCGCATATCGGCCCTTGGCCAAGGCCTATCATCTTCCGCCTCGACATGGACCAGAGTGCGTACACAGCCAGATGAGACGACCACTTACAAGGAGATCGAGAATATTCCGCAAATAGACGTAAGTTTCAAATATAATACATATGTCCAGAGTTTAGAACCAGAAACTGCCGCCTATTATGCAGCTGCTAACGGAGCAACGGACCCAATAGTTCAGGACACGGTTTTTACAACCCCAACAGAAGCCAACACCATAAAATCTATTACAACTTCCATTGTAGACGGGGTCTATATTAATGTGGAACACAAGGCGCTAGTATTGGAAATCAATGAAGAAAACGTTGATTTTAATAAAGAGAATTTTGAGATAGAGGTTTTCCTGTCCGGCGCGTCCTACGGTACTTCGGACAATGGATTTTTAAAACAGCTTCGATTTCATAAAAACCCAGACGAGCTTTTCGTAGAAGACGATGTGGGATATTATTTAAGAATTAATAAAGATAAGGAAATCGATCCGAATTTGATGAGAAATCTGGGTGCCAATGATCCCGGACTGAAAGACGTGCAAAGCGGCGCCATCAGCACAAGACAATACTTTATTAAGGATCTGTATACTCCGGCCGATGAGCTGTGTGAGGATTAGAAATGACTCTTGCCTCACTAGATGTTACAGCCTCAGAGCTAGAAAAGCCGCCGGCTTTTATTAAAAACACTACCCTTAGTACTGCCGGAAATAGCCTGGTAGTAGCAATAGACTTTGTGCTCAAACAATTCTTCAAAGCTCCTATATCACCAGTCCAGCAGTTGGCTCATCGCGAAGAGTTGCGAGATAGCCTATATATATTATTAATAGCAACCACGGATAAAGAAAGCGCCCTAAACATTTTTAATAGACCGAGCGCGCTAAAAAATTATTTGGTTTTTAAGGATACAGAATCCACCAAAACAAAGATACTCTCTTTGGCAGACGCTAGCATTAGCATAAACAACTCTTTTAATCTTACTCCGGTTCAACTGGGAAAAGTCTACGGTACTGATTTGCCATTTAATGAGGGGTTTAAGTTCCCCGATAATGCTAATCCGGATTACCTATCTTTATTTGTTGTTCCGTTTATAAATTTTAACGCAACAGAAGCATCGGCTGTTGTGTCAATTGACGATGTGGCATTTGGAAAATTGTCATCAGAGCTTATAATCAAGGGAGGTGGCCTAAATACGAGTTCGCTAATATTTTATAAACAAAACGGATCCGGCACCAAGCCCAGTATGTGGGTTGGAGACGTGCATCAAGATCGCCGAGGTCGATGGAGAACCGGCGCTACCGGCGCTGTTTTAGGCACGCCTCCGATAGGAGATCTTCTCTATGCTAAGAGTGTTTATAATACAAAAATTAGTGACAATAGAAGCATCGAAAGAATGGAGAAAAAGCAATTAAATTTTAATAACGCCAAACTTCTTGAAAACGCCTCCGGGGACTTCGCACTCAAATTAAAAACCCTTAGCGAAGTTAAAAAGAATGCCCCCACATATATATCAGATGCGTCGTACTCTAAGAATACCATGAACGAGTTAAGATTTTATTTTGCTATTGATTTCCTAAGTATTATTAAAGAAAATGGAACCTATTCGACTCTTTACTCATCCCCAGCCGAGCTACTAACTTCTTGTAGTATCCTTTCCTTTAACGTTATTCGACGGAGAGTTAAAGAGGGCAACATATATAATAAATTGACGGGCGGTGATTCGCCTTTTAGGATGTATGACAATAAAATTGATATAGTGGGCTCCCCAGATCGAATCGATATATCAACACTAAACGCTGGGATCTTACACTATGTGATAGCAGATTCTCAAATGGACGATATCACCACAGGACTATATGAGTATGGAGTAGAAATAGAGGTTTTAGATAATACCAAAGATAAGCTTACTAGTATTTTAAGCTCTTTGGGCAGAGTGATACCCGAGTTAGAAGATTTTATAACCCTATCATTAACTCGGGGAAATTATAATGGCTTACTAAACAGCTATACCCCCGGATTTGTATCCGAATTAAAAAAGACTTACAGCGGAAAATTAGTAAGGGAAGCACCATGGGTGCGCGCCATTGAAGTATACGCATCTGCAATATCTCTTCTTGTGGGACCCTCCATCGCCAAGAGTGGAATAGGAACTGAGTCGATTATAGACGACTTACTTGTGGTAGCCACTCCCACCAGTGGTACGCCAGAGGGTCTTCAATATTTGGTTAAGCTTCTTAAAGATTTTACGAGCGCTTTAAAAACTGCGGTTGGGTCTTCCTCACTTAAAAGGCCCGGTTCGGCTCAAACCTCTGAAACGCCTTCAAACAGACTTTCCTCTAAGAAGAGAATCTTTAAAATTAAGCAATTTTTTGAGACCCCCTTTGATGCCGATAGCTTGGTTAATATGGGGTTGGACTTTCTAAATACTAGCGCAAGTCCTGTGAACACCAATAACGATGGTCTGAGATATGTTACTACTACTGAATGGCTTGACATTGTTAATAACGAGAGTGGCAAAACCAATATTATGACACCTTCGGGAAATGTGGGCTTTTTAACACCAAACTTTTTAAGGCTACCGGTAGGGAGTCCTGTAAACTTGTTTTCCACCGAAGGAGCCGATCAGCAGGATGTTGAAAAATTAACTTATCAACTACTATTGGCCAACATGGATCGCAATTCACCAATTATATTTGGACGAAGTACAAATGTGAGAATGGGCCCCTCGATCTCTCGATCGGCCGCATCGGTAGCGGTTAGGCAAACGGCTATAATGAACAATAACGGATGCGCTGCCCGGGCCACACTTCAAACTGCTGAGAATCCTGTTACCAATATGTTTGAAGATGTAGAAGACATTACACCACAAATAGCGGACCATACGGTTTTAGAAGATTCAAATGCTTTATTTTCGCCTAATTCATCTTTTGCGCACTCCACCGTCGACTCTCCTTCGATTAGCGGCAGCTCAGACACAAGGCTATTGAGACCGGGAACCGCCCCTAACGACGTACACATAGGGGCCCAAGTTCGTGCCAACGTTTCATTAATAGCTAATCATTTGGTACAAAGCGACTTTTTCAATGGAAACCCGTCAACAACGACACGACCACTACGCGGCTCGCGCGCGAGTAATTATTTAAGGAGTAGCGATACAAACCTATTACAATATAGGGCAGACATCGATCAGCGATTAAGAACGCAAAGCAGCGAGCGACAAGGCAGCGCTCTACGCGCGCTTTATATTCCAAATTCAGCCGCAGATGTTCCGAATGTTTCTCCACAAGAAATAGCTTTTGTAAATGCAGCTATTTCAGGCACGCTAAGTCCGGAAAATATTTCTTCAAATGCGATGAAATATGGTTTTATATATACAGTTGAATACCTGGCAGCCTATGCTGGTGTGGCAGGTGGTTCGGCATTCATTAAAAAGCCCGTGTGGACTCAATTAAACGCCGGCTCTGTTTCAAATATTCAAGCTACCGGCAAGACGCTGCTGTGTCGATTAAGTAAACACAGTACACTTATAAGTGAATTTAATGGTCTGCAAGCGCCAGTATACAACGAGTTATTTATTATTGGCCCCCGCGCTGCTGGCGCACCGTCGCCCTTGGCTAATCCTAAATCCGACCCTGCGCCCAGAGCAGTCCAGATATCGACTAGCGTGGTGCAATCAGTCATGGCTACGGCAGATACAGCAGAATATTCTAATTCTTATGATCCAGAAGCTCGGGTGGGAGCTAAGCCAACCCGCCGTGAAGCAGCGCAACAGAGAGAGACAGCCAACCAGCCAGTTCTCCGGCAAAGCCTGGAAGGAAACACTACCATCAACAAGGGTCACCGTCACGAGTATGTCGTTGATCAAAAGGGAAATGGCGTTGCTAGCGAGGTGTGCCATCCAAATAAGCCCGATGTGTGTCATTCGCACGACATTATTCGTGGCGTTATCCAAGTAGCTGGTTCAAATCCTCATCTGCATCGACTTATATCTTCCAACTCCGGCGCCAGTGATTCTTCAACGGGCGGAAAAGGCTATTAGGGTTTAAAAGTGAAACGAAACTTAATACTAGATAAAGAATATATTATTGGTACCGCCAAGGCCACTCGGGGCCCTGGTTTACCGGCTGCACAAATTTTAAATGGCGAGATCTCTTCCGAGGCCACAAAGTTTTATGGCCATCCGTGCCTCCCATCCTCAGAACAACTCAGCTTTTATCCTACTGCCGACTTCTTTCGTCTTTCGAGAGGGGCATATTGGGGATTTAGAGAAGGCGATGTCCCAAGTACCTATGCGGACTTTGGATTTTTAATTAGCAAAAGTGAATCAGATCCTACAACTACAATAATGTTTGGGGGTGTCGGCACCGCAAATTCGGCTGTGAATACTGAAAACTTTATACCTTATACACTAAGGGATTGGTCGAATGAGCGCAGCGCCTTCTCCTCCTTCGGGCAATATATAGACGATGGCCTCAGTACTGACGACGGGAAACGTTTATATCGATTGTTCGGCTATACCGACTACGCATTCGCCCCCGGCGGGCCCATCGCCGGCTCGCAGACGTCTAGACCAGATACGAGACTCCTCGCGTCGCTTACTAGGTTTAGGTTATGGCACGATCGTGTTGCATGGCGCGCCGGTTCGGATTATATAAGTTTGGGATCCACCGACTCGCTATATGAGCTTGGTACCCCTGAGCAAAATATATATATATCTGGCGATTCTACCCGGACCTCTGAGAACGCTGCTTTCCAGGGTGTTTTGGGTAGAGATACAGAAAACAATGAGCCAATGGGTGTTTTACAGAGTGAGTATTACGATCACGCACATCAAATTTGGACGCCCTATTTGGGGACGTCACGCGCGGCCAATCTCGGAACCTACGTCAAGACGGCTAATATCCGGCCTATTTATCATTATACTAACGTATCTTATGAAGACAGCACTGCTGATCTTTCTGAACACGCGTTGCCTAATCTCTATATTCTTCAAGAGGCAATTGACCACCCCCCCGGGAGTACCCGCGCCGCTTACCCGGAGAGGCCGTCACAACCAGGCCCCATCGCGCCTAGTTTGGTGGCAGCCGCGGCGGCTGCGCAAAACGAAATAGAGTATGCCGAAGAGCTTTTGCAGAAACGAGGTCAATTTAATGCTATTATGGAGGCCCTCGACAGCGATATGCCCCACATAGAACACCGACGGGCCTTGGTAGAGTGGCTTAACGCCCAAGCTGGCGAATTAGTCGCCGATCCTAATGCATTTAAAATCCGCAACTCAGTATCAAACATATATCTTGATCCGCAGTTGCTCACTCAGGCGCCCCCTTCTGTCCCTACATATCCTCCGGCTCCTGATTCACCTCCCTGGTACGGGGTTATTAGTCCGGACGAAGCCGCGGCCCAAGGCATTGAAGTAGGCAAATCATCTTATGACGACTGGCTATATGAAAGTGTAATACGGATCGCCTTAGAACAGTTGGAACAACTCGAACAAGGCGAAGAACCAGCTCGCGACATTCGATCCGATGTGGAGGAAGGGGATGCCGGAGGCGCCGAGATTATAGAGTCCATCACCGACGCCTTTGAGGAGTTGTCCGGGGATGCCGGCCTCGCACAAAGAATTATAGGGGCGGAGATAGTGGTTCTTAACACAGCGGCCGCTTATGAGCTCGCGCTAGATCAGCGTCTACAAGAACTTGGTTTACAAAATGCAATATTGGGAGATCCTTTAGATTTAGGACAGGCCACTTCCACGATATCCCAGTATCAAACCGCTGTCGCTACTTATAATGAAGATACCGCCGAATGGAATCTTAGTATGGACGAATATGACGCCATAGTGGCAGAGATAAATGCAACCAATAGCGATATACTATCTGTGCATCTATACAGCTTATATTCTAAGTTGTCATGTTTGGCACCAGGTACCGATACGCCGTGGATGCCACAAAACCGTAAGCAGCTTAATACCCTTCCTTATGCTGTTTCTAATGCCGGTGCGTTGGCATCGATACAGAACACCTATATAAATAAATTTGCTGCTCGGGCCTCTCTCGGTCAGAGTTCGGATTTTGCGCGCCGGTGCAAGCACATTGGCTATTCGCAAGATTTTGTAGAAAACCGGCTGGCCGATTATACTAGTTTTGGAACTGACGATCGCGGCGCCGATTACATGACCGGATCGGGATTGCCTTATGGAATTCTTGTAGATTTTAGTACAAACTCTAATACGACGGCTGAACCGACGGATCTGGCTGATAATGTGACGTATGGTGGTAGTACTGGAATTCTTGCTGTTCCCGGCGCGGCCGACTTTTTACTTCATAATATAATGCTGGCAAACATAGCTCCGACTATAACCGCGGCATGGATGTCTTTCCAGTGGATTCCCGACTCACTCGTACAGGGTGATAAAGTTTATAACGCCCAGTATCCTTTTTCAGTAGTAAAAGAAGATATATTTAATGGTAAAGAATATTTTGGGTTTGATTGGGTTCAGGCCCAAGGGGGCAACCTCGCCGGCGGCACGTGGGGTTCTTTGACACCAGAGGGTCAGCATGCCAGCGCCGGACCGGCCAATTTAAAAACGATCGATGTGGCAGCAATGTTTACGTGGTGCGCACAATTAAGAAATTCAAATGCTTTATATAATGAGGCTCCTAATCCGTGGGTAGGACAATCTAGTAAAGATAATACGGCAGTTGCTTTCGGGGAAGGATTTTTTGTCGGAAACAACGATATTAACCACTTTGACGGAAGCAACACAAATAACATGGATGCATTCGCCGGCGCAAGCACAAGCACAACTACAGATAGCCTCCTAAACATAACAATTACTGACTTTAAAAAATTAGCTATACAGGTAGCAAAATTAATAGAGGAGAAACAAAGAACATATGAGGATATATTAAATGGCGAACTGGCTTATAGCGAGATTATAGCTTTCAAGGTTGATAAATATAGGATTGTCGGGGGCGTCTCGACGACAGATCCAGTTCAAAGTTTTTATTTTCCCAACTTGACGTCCATTGATCGGCTTCGTTATCTGGATACACAAATTAGATATGGTGTGTCGTATAAATATAAAGTATATGCCTATACATTAGTAGTCGGAGATCAATATAATTATAATAACGGGGGCACCCACAACATCACAAATAGTGCGACCTCGTTTGAAGACGTCGGCAATGGCTCAATCTACGTTGCCGTAAATCAATGGCCATCTGTTAAAATTGTTGAAGAAGCATATTGTGAGTTTGCACCCGTCACCGCAGCAAGTGCACCACCCACCTTTCCGGAGATTCAAGTAATACCGTTCAGAGCTATTAATAATAAGATAAGGCTTTTGATTCAAAGACAAGAGGCAGAATATATAATCAATCCGAACGGATTCGTTATTAGTGACTCAGATATAAATAATTATAATACTGCTCGCTTGGCACAAAACGTGCCGCTAAATGGCCCTATTCGATTTGCAACCGAATCATTTGATATAGAGACATATGAAATATATCGAACCGAGACAAAGCCGATTTCGTATAGCGATTTTGATGGAAAACTATTAGCCGTCGCCCCCTCGGATACTCCGATGGGGAAGAAGACTACGTCCGTATCTTATGAAGATGATACCCTGGTGCCCAATCAAAAATATTATTATACGTGCAGATCTATTGATCTTCGTGGGAATATTTCAATTCCGACACCGGTTTATGAAGTAGAGTTGGTCGACAATAACGGTATGGTTTTCCCAATCATAAGTGTGATACCGATGTCACCATCGCCGTTGGATACTTCCGGAAAGCCTACATCTTTAACGACCACAATTAAGCCGTTTAGAAGGTACTTGGAAATAGACACTTCTTTTGCGCAGCAGGCGGTCAATATTAACTCAAGTACCGGCACTTCTTTGGGTCTAACCCCGACTGCTGCACCCCCCTCACCCCTCTTGAACACTCAGACAGAGGGGGTGTGGTCTCCTCTCGCTACGACGGCAGTAGGAAGTACTCCAAAAACTGATGAAAAAGTATTCAAAATTAGGGTAAGATCTAAACAGACAGGTAAGAAATTCGATCTTAATGTGAGGTTTATAGAAAATCCTATCGCTAATCCGTTAGAACAAGATTGAAGTATCAAGGAACTATTTAATATTAAAGACTAATTAATAGGAAGGACAAGCAACTATGGCATTTTTAGACAATTCAGGAGATATTATTTTGGACGCAGTGTTGACCGATACCGGCCGGATGCGTCTCGCGCGAGGTGATGGAAGTTTCAAAATTACAAAATTTGCTTTTGGTGACGATGAGGTAAATTATGCTCTTTACGACAAGAATAACGCCAGCGGATCAGCGTACTACGACCTTCAAATTTTACAAACACCCGTATTAGAAGCCTTTACTAATAATGCCTCTTCTATGAAATCGAAGTTGCTGTCTGTGGCTCGAACTGATTTGTTATATCTTCCCGTGATTGACCTATGGGATGGTGATCAATATAAAAAGTTTACTCTGAGTAACAACGAAAAGACTTATATAGTTTTAACAAATAAGAATACGGTGGATGTAGTAACAGCCGTCAGCACGTTGCCAGAAGGCGTTCAAAACGGAAATCAGCCCGGCAATAGCGAACACGCAATCCGAGCGGACCAAGGTCTAGATACCACTGAGATTTCTTTTCAATTAACACTAGATCCTGAACTAAGAGAAACCCAATACCTAGTTGAGATGGATAATCGACTAGGAAACCTTTTTGCACCAACTGGGCAGACCCCCGCCGCGGCTACGGTTAGCTTCATTGATGACGACAATATTGCTACGTATTACTTAACAGTAAATACAGATAGCGCATTCGTTGGAGATTTGAATGTTGGAGAGAAGGATTCAAATATTCTGGGCCCTCGCGGCACACGAATTGGGTTCCGAATAGGTTCTTCAACATCATTAAAAACAAACGATTATTTGTTTAACACGCTCGGCACCGCTGGAACCGAAGCTATTGGCGACATGGATAGTTCTACCGCGGGAGAGACATATAGGTTTATTGATACTATGGTATCAGTTACTGGGGTTACAACCGGATATAGGCTAGACATTCCCGTCCGGTACGTGAAGCAAATATAGACAATAGGATAAAAACATGGCTAGTACTTTTAAGACACTGATGAACAACGATGCGGTCGCAACGCGATCGATGCTTCATGAGGCAATTCCACTTACAGGAACAATTGTTTCAGGAACTTATGCTGATAGTAATATCAAGAACTTCACCCAT